>OOCY01001343.1_pt1 | contig 12106 bp, 10 predicted proteins | sample 1671291 | NCBI WGS metagenome assembly OOCY01 (sample SAMN06348141, study PRJEB24527) | human gut metagenome | biome: human gut; feature: ankylosing spondylitis patient; material: feces | host: Homo sapiens | place: China | collected 2015-10 | reverse complement strand
TCGGCATCTCAGAATTCTTCAGGATCACACGACATGCCACATCACACCAGATCAGGAATGATGCACCAAGCAGTGCACTTAATGGCAGTAATCTTCTGTGGTCTGTTCCAAACAGGATTCTGATCACATGAGGGATCACAAGTCCTACAAAGCCGATCACACCCGCACAATATACTGCAAACCCAATCATTACAGAAGCAACGATCAGATAAAAAGTTCTCAGCTTGTGCAAATCAGTTCCCAGTGTGATCGATACATCATCTCCTAACAGCATCAGATTCAGATTACGATATTGCGTCCAGAAAATAATTACACAGATCAATGTAACAGGAAGCATTACACCTACTCTGCTCCAGCTTGCGCCTGCAAGGCTTCCCATCGTCCACTTCATTACTTCTGTTGCTGCATTTTTGTCATTGGTGATATAGATAACAAAATTGGAAAAAGCAGAACATACCGCACTGACAGCCATTCCGGCAAGGATCAGTTTGGCAGAAGTAGCTTTTCCGCCCATGTTTGCAATGGCAATTACTGCAAAAGAAGTGACCATTGCACCAATAAATGCAGTAACACCAACTGAATTTCCACTGAGAAATCCACCAACTCCAAGCATGATCGCCAGTGTTGCACCAAGGGATGCACCGGATGAAATACCAAGTACATACGGATCTGCCAGTGGGTTCTGGACAATTGCCTGCATAACTACGCCACAGACGGAAAGAGCCATTCCAACTGCCAGAGCCAGCAGGACTCTGGGCAGCCGGATCAACCACACAACATCGTGAACTGCGCCTTCTGCATAGGCGGACAGGCTTTTGATATGAAACAATTTATATGCAATGACACTGTAAACATCTTTCAGTGACAGATCTGCATTTCCAAAAGTGATTGCTGCAAGAATGGAAAAAATCAAAAATGCCGCAAGCCCGATAAGAACTGCCACATACATGGATGTCCTGAGCACACTGCCTTTTTTTGTCTGTGAAACCTGTTCTTTCACTGTTATGTCCTCAATCAGTCAAGATTCACATCCGGATATAATCCTTTTGCGAAAGTTTCAATACCATCCTGTGTACGTGTTGCACTTGCGTACATTTCACTGAGCATGATCGGATAAACACGACCGTTCTTTACAGCGTCAAGGCTCTGAAGTGCTTCGTCATCCTTGATAACGGCAAGCTGGCTTTCTTTTACAGTTTCCGGATCATCACCTGCATATGGCATGTATACAACAAAAATCACATCAGGGTTTGCCGCAATGATATCTTCTTTTCCTGCTGTAGAAGCATCCGGGTTTGCCAGAGTCGCACCCAGTTGTGTTACCATATCTCCACCAAGGCTCTTTGCACCATAGTTTGTGATATCTTCTCCAAGAGGTTCCAAAACCATTACGCTTGGTTTCTCTTCTACATCTGCTGTTGCTGTAAGAGTTTTATCGATCACTGCCTTTGCATCATCTACGATTGCCTGTGCTTTGTCCTGTACATCAAAAATCTTTCCAAGGTTTAAGATATCTGTAAATTCATTTTCCAGAGTTCTGTCTCCGTCAGGGCGTGTGTTTGTGTTGTAATAGGTGTTGCAGCCTTTGTCGATCCAGTCTGTTACATTTCCGAGATTTTTATCAGAAAACAGGGAACTCCAGGATAAGATCATGTCTGGCTCCAACATCGTTACAGTCTCAAGGGATGGAGTAAATTCATCAAGATAATTTGTTTTTGAAAATGCATCTTTAAGTTCATCCGGAACTTCATTGTCAAGACCTGCAGTAGCTACCAGACGGTCTTCCAGGCCAAGTGCAAGCATGGTTTCAATGCTTCCCTGATATACAGCAAGAACTTTCTCCGGTGCCTTTTCATAGGTTGTTTCGATTTCATTTCCATCATAATCATAGGTTGTGATGGTCAGAGGATATTCTGTCTTTGTACCTTCTGCGTCTGCTGTCTTATCTGCATCTGCTGAATCCTGTGCGTCTGCATCTTCCTGTGTATCAGAGTCTGCATCTGCTGCCGGCTGATTGTCCTCTTTGATTGTCTCAGAGTCTGCTCTCTCTGCTGCAAAAGCTGCCGGAGCTGCGGAAACTGCCATAGCTGCTGCCATCATAATTGCCATGATTCTTGTGGATAAATACCTGTTTTTCATTTGACTTCCTCTCTTTTCGTATATGTTATTTACCTGTTCGTGTAACCGAAAAGATGGGACTTCAGAAAAAGTAAAATAGAAGTGATAAGAATAACGGATACTTTTTACGGAAGCTCCTTCTTTACGCTGTCAGGCAGGTTTCCTGACTCACAGATCACAGAAAGTTTCCACAAAATAAAAACTGATACAACATCCATGCTTCAGCAGTTCATGAATGTTGTATCAGAAATATTTCCAGATACTCTCTGGCAGCCGGATTCCGCCTTCTCACATATTTATGCAATGACATATTACAATCCCGCTTTTTTTCTGTATACAGTGGCCGCAACCGTTCAGGCATTTCACCTGATTCCCTCTCACATTATCATACACAAAATCTGCGTATGATAATGTTCACTTAACAGCTATTCAATTACGCTGATATAATTTTAGCACACTGCTTTTATAATTACAACCATATTCGAGACACATCAGAATTCTTTCTTCTCCATAAGCCGGACACCAATCCAAAAAGATCCCATATATACAATTACTGTAAATAATACAACTCCGGCCAATACCATTCCCCGGTTAAGTCCATTCAGCCATGCATCGACTGCGTCTGCTGAAAGTCCCATTGTTTTTATCAGAGCATAAACTACGGCAATTATAATAGCCCACATGACCATTGCAATATAACGTCCTTTTTCTGCTCCAAAATGTATTACAAGCGGGAGCGATACTGACAACATAAGAAGCGCCAGTGGAATGTATATCAGAGTGCCAATAATTTTCTCACTCAGGCACCCCTGAAGCTCTGCCACACCTTTACAGATCACTCCCGTTATTGCTTCAATTCCCCACGCTGCAGCCGTAAGCCCTGCTCCCAGCAGATATTTCTCCGCCACATACTGTTTTCTGGTAACCGGCAAGGTCATAAGAAATGCAAGACCATTATCAAACTCATCATAACTTATAGTCGTAATGGCAAAAATTGCTGTGACAAACGTAAAATATCCTGTAGCAAAACTGATACTTCCGCTTCCTGCCAGATTCAGGATGACTCCCATTACAATAACCAGGATAAAAAACTGTTTCTGCTGTTTCATCAGTTCTATATCCTTTACAAATAATCCCTTCATACCTGTTCCTCCATCATCACTACCAGATCATCAATCTTTCCATTCTCAATTACAACATCCGGATAATTTTCCATATAAAATTGTTTCTGGTTTGTCAGACACCTGTATCCATAAGCTTCTTTCCGGATCTTAATAAGGTATTGCTGATCCAGTTTTTCGTACTCTTCTTCTGAAACTTTAAGAACTGCATAATCTGACAGCAGTACATCTGTATCCTCATGAAGGATAATTTTTCCGGCATGGATCATATAAAAATCGTCACAAAGACTCTCCAGATCTGATGAAATATGCGAACTGATCAGAATAGAACTGCTTTCATTTTCTTCCATATATTCTCTCAGCATGTTCAGCACCTCATCCCTGGCAATCACATCCAGACCAACTGTGGGCTCATCCAGAATCAGCAGTTCTGCCTTATGGCTTAATGCTGCCAGTACTTTAAACTTTGCTTTCATGCCAGTGGAAAATTCTTTGATTTTCTTGTCTGTGGGCAGATTGAATCTTCTGCACTGCTGCAGAAATTCCTCTCTGTCAAAATCTGGATATATGCTTTTCATAATATTTGCCACGCCCGCTACTGTCAGATACATACTGAAGCCTGAATCTGCAAAAACAACTCCCAGTTTCTGCTTATCCTCCGGCTTAAGCTCTTCTGCCTTTTTCCCAAAGACCTCTATCTCTCCGCCATCCGGATGAATCAGGCCAAGCAAAGCCTTAAATGTGGTGGATTTCCCGGAACCATTTCTTCCAATAAGTCCTGTAATCATCCCAGGCTGTACTTCCATAGAACAGTCCAGCGAAAAACCTCTGTAATTTTTCTGCAAATGACTGATTTTCAACATGTCTTAGTCCTCCATGATCATTTCAAAAAGATTTCTGATTTCCTCATCGTTCAGTCCACATCTTCTGCCCTTCATGATTGCCTGCTCCAGATCATGTTCTACTTCTTTGAGCTGTTCTTCCCTCATCAGGTTTTTATTTGTGGCTGCAACGTAGGTTCCTTTTCCATGAACAGTGACGGTAAATCCCTCTTCTTCCAGATTGTCGTAGGCTTTCTTCACAGTCAGGGCACTGATCTTCAGTTCCTTTGACAAACTGCGTACTGAAGGTAATACAGTGTCCGGCTGTAACTCTCCTCTAATAATCGCAGACTTAATCTGGTCTATGATCTGTTCATAAATAGGTACCATGGATGAATTATTGATTATTATATGCATATGTTTCTCCTCCATATGCAAACAGTATATAACAGCGCATAACTGTTGTCAACTGTTTTATACTGTTATACTTTATATTTTATCAAACGAGTCTGCCTGCCCCTGTTCACTGATAACATCTCACTTCGATTTGCAGACTAAAAACATTTCTACAGACAAAAAGAAAGATGGATTCGGTTATAAAATTTTCCAAATCTATCTTTCTTCTTATCAGATTCTTAATCCACATTGCTACGTATCTCTACACCGAATAACTGCTCTGCAGGGAACTCACTTAATTCGGTTAAAGAATTGTTTTTAATTTGTTTTTATGTAATGGTTTTTCTCTGTTTTCTACTCTGCCAAATACGCCTTCAGTTTCTCCATATCAGCTTTCATCACTCTCCGTCCCACCTCATAAATCTCCTTTAAATGGGCGGGATCACGCTCAACCGGTTTGGCACTGATGTCTCTGTCCGGGCGGATAACATGGATCCTGCCCTCTTTTTCCAGATATGCGATTTTATCCAGCATACGGTTATACTGAATATGACGTTCATCCAGAAGCTTTACAAGCTCCGGATACTCCCTGAACTTCAGTCTGAGCAGTGGCATCAGCTTATTATGTTCTTTTCTGTATCCCGGATGACGGGTACAGACTACCACATTTTTCTCATACCCCTGTGAAAGCATCCAGTTTACAGGTATCGGATCTGAGATGCCTCCGTCCAGATACATTCTTCCATTCAGCTTTACCGGTCTGGCAGCCAGTGGCAGGGAAGCTGATGCGCGCATCCATTCCACATCCAGCCTGTCTCCCATTCTGCATTCCTGATAGCAGGGTTTCCCTGTTTCAATATCTGTGCATACAACCGTAAACTTCATGGGTGATCTGGCAAATGTCTCTGTGTCAAAAACATCCAGCTTCCAGGGCACCTCCCCATATGCAAAATCTTTGCTGTAAAGATCGCCGGTAGTGATCCAGCTTTTCAATCCCATATATCGTTTATCCTTGCAGAATCTGGTATTATAACGAAGGGTTCGTCCAATCTGGCGGGACTTATAATTACATCCAAAAATTGCACCGGCGGAAACGCCAACTGTAGAATCTGCATAAATCCCCTGTTCCATCAGCTCATCCAGAACTCCGGCTGTATACAGTCCCCGCATACCTCCACCTTCCAGAACCATTCCGAGACCTTTCTTTTTATTGTCTTCCATAGCTATTCTCACTTTTCACTTTCTTTCACATATTCATTTCGGATTGCAAATCCATGATCCATAGGGCCACTTCCCTTTCCCAGGTCAAGCATTGCCGCCAGTGCTCCTGAAATATACTGTTTGGAACGTTTTACAGCAGTCTGCAGGTCATATCCCTTTGCAAGATTGGAAGCAATGGCACTGCTCAACGTACAGCCTGTTCCATGTGTGTTTGGATTATCGATACGCTTTCCTTCAAACCAGCAATATTTTCCATCATAGTAAAGCAGATCATTTGCATCATTAATGCTGTGTCCGCCTTTGCAAAGTACTGCACAATGATATGTCTCAGAAATCTTTCCGGCAGCCTCTATCATTTCCTCTGCATTGGTCACTGACATTTCAACCAGAACCTCTGCCTCCGGAATATTCGGAGTAAGCACATCAGCCAGTGGAAACAGTTCCTGCTTCAATATCTCCACTGCATCATCACTGATCAGCTTGGCACCGCTTGTTGCAACCATAACAGGATCCACAACAATGTTTTCCGCTTTATATTGTTTCAGTTTCTCTGCTATTACATGGATCAGATCTTTATCTGATACCATTCCGATTTTTACCGCATCCGGATAAATATCCTGAAAAACAGAATCCAGTTCCTGCCCCAGAAATTCCGGTGTTACATTTAATATTGCCTGTACACCGGTTGTATTCTGTGCAGTTAATGCGGTAATGGCACTCATTGCATATACACCATTTGTGATCATTGTCTTAATATCTGCCTGGATTCCGGCGCCTCCGCTGGAATCACTTCCTGCGATCGTCAGTGCAGTTCTCATAATTGTCTTCCTCTCATTTCTGCTATAATACAATCTTATCTACTGCCTCTTTCAGTTTTTCTGCTGCTTCTTTAATGTTATTCTGAGCATAAATGGCACTGATCACTGCCACACCGCAAATCCCTGTTCCCTTTAGCTGAGATATATTTTCTGCTGTGATCCCCCCGATTGCCACCACCGGGATAGATACCGCTTCACAGATTGCCTTCAGTGTTTCATGGGGAAGTTCTGCCGCATCTGCTTTTGAACCGGTTGCAAATACTGCACCCACCCCCAGATAATCTGCACCACGCTCCTGTGCAAGCAATGCCTGCTCTACCGTTCGTGCCGAAACTCCCAGAATTTTATCCGGTCCAAGTTTCTCACGCACAGCACCTGCTTCCATATCACTCTGCCCTACATGAACACCATCTGCATTCATCTTCAAAGCAATTTCCACATTGTCATTTATGATCAGAGGTACCTTATAATCTCTGCATAATTCCTGAAGTTCAGTTGCTTCCTGCAGGAAAGTTTCATCATCTGAATTTTTATCTCTGAGCTGCAGAAAGGTTACGCCTCCATCCAGACTCTCCTTTACCACTTCCTTAAGGCTCCGCCCATTAAGCCAGTGACGATCCGTTATTGCGTATAAGCGCATTTTCTCTTTATCGAATTTCATGTTTCACTCCTCTTTTCTACTCTTATCTATAGCAATTTACCCCAAAAGTTCTGCTGTAATTTTCTCCAGCTCATCTCTGATCTTAATGTGCTGCGGACATACTTCTTCGCACTTACCACATTTCACACATTCATTGGCAGATTTCCTGCCATGTTTGCCTGCCAGCCATTCTTCCTGGTGAACTGTGCCGTTGCTTCTTCTCTTGTCTTGCAGTTGATCCATGCTGCATTCTTTGTAAAAAGAGTCATATATTTTTTACATACTGATAATTCCCAAAACGTTTGCAATAGAACTCAGCAAAATAATGATCAGGCAAATCGGTGCAAAGTATTTGATAAATACCCTGTACAGTTTCTTTCTGCGGAATGGAGAAGACTGTTCAATTTCTTTTACCATTCCATCAATACCAACAACACGAAGAATCAGAATACAGGTTGCAAGTGCTGCCAACGGCATCATTACTGAGTTTGTCATAAAATCGAAGAAATCAAGGAAGTTCATTCCAAAGATACGAATGAAATCCAGAAGTCCATATCCCATGGAAGATGCGGTTCCAAGTACAATCATGATCACAACCATCAGACCGCAGCATTTCTTACGGCTCCAGTGAAGTTCGTCCATGAATGTGGAAACACTGGTTTCCATCAGGGAAACTGCACTTGTCAGAGCTGCAAGTAATACAAGTATGAAGAATACGATTCCTGTTGCAGTACCAAATCCCATACTTGCAAATACTTTTGGCAATGTGATAAACATCAGAGATGGTCCTGCCTGAAGTGTTTCAGGATTTCCACCGGAGAATGAAAATACCGCCGGGATGATCATCAGACCTGCAAGGATTGCGATACCTGTATCGAAAACCTCAACCTGTGTGGTAGATCTCTCGATATCCATATCTTTACGGACATAGGAACCGTAAGTATACAGGATTCCCATTGCAATGGACAAAGAATAAAACATCTGTCCCATCGCTGCTACTACTGTCATCCAGGAGAAATTTTTCACATTCGGGATCAGGAAATATTTCACACCTTCAACAGCGCCCGGACGTGTGACAGAATAGATTGTAACTACGACTGCCAGAACTACCAGAACCGGCATCATGATCTTTGACATTCTCTCTACACCGTTCTGTACACCACCGAGAATGATGATGAATACAAGCGCCGCAAATACCAGAAACCAGAGTTCCACCTGCCAGGAATCGGAAATAAAGTTTCCAAAATATCCGTCTTCCGCTACTGCCTGGACATTTCCTTTGAAATATTCCACAAGATACTTAATTACCCATCCGCCAATCGTACTGTAATAAGGAACGATCAGCATTGGAATCACTGCATTTAACCATCCGCCGATTTTGAATGATTTCGTTTTTCCAAAATGCTCAAATGCACCTACCGGACTCTTTCTGGTCATTCGTCCAAGGGCTGTTTCTGACATGATCAGTACATAACCAAATGACGCTGTCAGAAGAATATAGATCAGCAGAAAAATTCCGCCTCCATATTTCGCTGCAAGATACGGAAATCTCCAGATATTTCCCAGTCCTACTGCAGAACCTGCAACTGCCAGCACATAACCAATCCTTCCGGAAAAGCTTCCTCTGTTATGGTTATGTGCAGAATTGTTTTCTTTTTTCATTATACACCTCACCTCGTTACAAAAACCTCCCATAGGATTTCTCCCATGGGAGGTCTGCTAGTTTTTTACTGATTCTATAGTATCAAAAAGATGCGGGAATGTCAAAGACTAATAATAATTACAGACTTAATTGTAACATATTTGTTACTGTTCACACACCACTATCCCAGTATATATTTCAAGTATAGTCTTTCTGTACGCATTGTTCTATGATATAATAGTTGAGCTACCACCCCTAGACAGGTGCAGAAAGGGGGTGTGTTGTAAATGGATATGATCTTATCATTTATGCTTTCTATCTTGGCAAGTGTAATCGCCTACTACATTTGCAAATGGTTGGATAGAAAATAGCAGCTGGTAGCCAGCCTGGGGGAATAAGCCACCCTGCCCAAACGGAATAAAAAAGCCTCAGAGGTCGCAACTCTGGGGCTTTTGCTGTGTTATAAATGAATTTAACCTTATCATTTTGCCTACTGGCATTATATCATATGCATTTTTTGTTTGCAATATACTCAATATACTTTTTCGAATCAAGTCAAACTTTTGGTTACTGTTCACTTCGTTCACAGTAACGTATTGGACGGTCTTTGGATCAACACCAGCATAGAGAAGATTGGTAATGTAAGTGTGCCGCAGCTGATGCGGGGTTACATCAAAGTCCAGCGTATATCTGATTTTGGGTTGATTTTTCTGGGTCATGCCCAGCGTTGGGGTAACCGCGTATTTGATGCTCTGCCCATTCACATACTTATAATAGTTCCGGGGCTTAGTGGAGCGGACAACGACATACTGCCACACTCTTTGAAACTGCGAAGCAGCCAGCGGCTCCCCTTTACTGTCAGCAATCACATAATCTGATATGGAATTTTCTTTCGTTTCTCTCAGACAATCCACCAAACACTTCGGTATCGGAATATCCCTTTTTGCCGCCGGAGTCTTTAGCACCGTAGAAATCACGGGTCTGTTATGCTCTGTACGCCATGCCCGCCTCACCGATAGATAAGGTGTATCCTCGTCCAGAAATACACAATCCCATTGCAGTGCAAGAATTTCTTCCCGACGCAGACCGGAATACAAACCGAGCATAATAAACAAATATGGAGGAAGCCCCTTGACTGTATCCAGAAGCACGGCTACCTGCTGATCTGTCAATGCCTCTCTCTTTTTTGATGGTTTTCCGCCCTTGCCCGATATTCCCACACAGGGATTGTGTTCAAGAATTTGGTTTCTCTCTGCCGCATAAAAAATGCACTTGAGTAGCATATTGACCTTATTGTATAAGCCTTCCGATTTCTTTGACAATGGAACAAGCGCCAGCCGAATATCGTCAGCGGTCACTTCTTCCATATACATCTCTCCCAGAGGTTTTATGATATAGTTTGTCATATCCCTCGTATAACCTCTGAGTGTAGACGCAGACACCTTTGCCGACTGCATCAGCAGCCACTTCTCTCCATACTCGGCTACTGTCGGGTGCTGCCGGTGAAAGATAATTTCTTCCACCTGCTTCCGGGCCTCTAACTGCTTCTCATACAATTCTTCACAAGTAGCGGCATACAAACTCAACTCTTTGCCATCTGCATCCGTAATCCTGGTTCTGTAATACTGGATTCCTTTCAATGTAATGGTCCCGTACTTCGGGATCTGTGTTTTCTTTTTTGCCATCTTTGATCGTCCTTTCTTGATAATGTGTAGTCTCCGTATCTACACTCTCTTTTTATCAGAAAGCCTCGATTTAATCAAAGATACGGCTGAGGTAAAACAAAGAGCGAGACATCCTTGCCTCGCTCCTGCTTCATTTCCTATTTGTTATTACTGTGCTGCATCCCAGCTTGCAAACGCACAGTTCATTGATCTGACCAGCTCATCTGGTCTGTTGTACTTAACCTTTGCATAAATGTCCATGGTAATCTTGCTGCTTTCATGGCCTGCCAGGTATTGAACCGTTTTGGGATCTACCGATGCATGAATGAGATTGGTAATGTAAGTATGCCGCAGCTGATGGGGTGTTACTTCAAAGTCCAGACTGTAAACCACTTTTCCGTTATGAGCAGCCTTTTCTCCCAAGACAGGTGTGACAGTATGCTTTACTCTTTTTCCATCTTCATACCGATAATAGCTCCGCTCCTTGACCGTCCTCGTAACAATATAATGCCAAAGTCGCTTAAATTGCGTGTAGGACAGCGGTTCGCCATCCCGGTTTGAAACCACATACTCCGAAGTCGAAGTTTCCTTTGCTGCTTTCAAACACTCAGCCAAGCAAACAGGAAGGGGGATATTTCTCTCCGCAGCCTTGGTTTTCAATTCATCCGAAATCACCGGTCTGTTATGTTCGGTGTGCCATGCCCGTCTTACCGTCAGATATGGAGAATCTGTATCCAGATATACTGAATCCCATTGCAGAGCAAGAATTTCTTCCCGGCGTAGCCCTGCATATAAACCAATCATGACAAAGACATAAGGCGGCAAATCTCGGATAGCATCCAAAAGGCGCTCCACCTGTTCATCTGTCAAAGCCTGACGATCCTCTTGTGGAACACCGCCACCTTTTGTTGTCAGATAAATCGTTGGGTTGTGGTCAATAATCCTGCTTTCCATCGCTGCGCGAAAGATAGATTTGTAAAGGATTACCACAGATTTATAAACCGATGCAGATTTTTTGGAAACCGGAACAAGGGCAAGCTGAATATCATCCAGGCTAACCTCACCCATCCGTTTATCTCCCAATTCCGCTATAATATGCCGCCTAACCTTTGAGGTGTAATCTGTCAAAGTAGTAGCTCGTACATGAACCGACTGCATCAGCAGCCACTTTTCACAATACTCTGCAACTGTGGGCGTTTTCCGATGAAAAGTGGCATTCTCAATCTGTTCCAACGCAAGCGTTTCTTTGTTGTATAGTTCTTCAGGTGTTTTTGCGTAGATAGCTACGAGCTTACCATTCGCGTCTTTGATTCTGGTCCTATAATATAGGACACCTCTTTTCATAACTGTGCCATATTGAGGAAGCATTATTTTCCTATTTGTCAATTCCTCCACCTCCTAAGAATAGACTCCAGCGCTGTATCTATGTTTTATCAGACCATTATGATTTCGACAAGGATACGGACCGGCTCACACTCCAGCTCTGCGAGGTTTACGATAAGTTGCGTTCTTTTCTGCTGGCTTTGCTCTGTGGGTGCATTTTGCGATATACTCCTGAAGGCCCGCTGAAGTAAAGTACACACAGCCATTGTGCTGTCTATTCGATTGTCAATGTACGAATGAAGGAGGAAAACTTGTCCTTCTTATTAACACTGACAAAAAAGC
>OOCY01001342.1_pt1 | contig 12109 bp, 10 predicted proteins | sample 1671291 | NCBI WGS metagenome assembly OOCY01 (sample SAMN06348141, study PRJEB24527) | human gut metagenome | biome: human gut; feature: ankylosing spondylitis patient; material: feces | host: Homo sapiens | place: China | collected 2015-10 | reverse complement strand
AGGAAGGAGGCGTAGCGGTGGCTACGGCGACCGACGACAACGCGGAAATAAGAAAATTTAGACGCAAGATTGTTCGAGAAATCAACTTGTTGGCACAATAGTATAAAAAGGAAAAAAATGGAAAGATTATATAAAAAATTAGAAAGCTATGGGCAGTCTGACTATTATCCGTTTCACATGCCGGGGCATAAGAGAAACCGGGCATCTTCAGCAGATGATTTTCTTTTTGAGAGAGATATTACAGAGATTTCAGGATTTGACAATCTTCATCATGCGGAAGGAATTTTGAAAGAAGCACAGGAATATGCAGCTCAGATTTATGGGACAAAGAAATGTTTCTTCAGTGTAAATGGAAGTACGGCGGCTCTTCTGGCAGCAGTCAGTGCAAGTGTAAATAAAGGTGGGAAGATACTTGTCGCGAGGAACTGTCACAAGGCTGTTTACCATGCATTGTATTTACGTGAGCTTCAGCCGGTCTATATTTATCCACATGAAGATCAGAGACTGGGGATAAACGGAGGAATTTCCCCTGAACGTGTGGAAAGATATCTGGAAGAAAATACGGATGTGCAGGCTTTTCTGCTTACTTCGCCTACATATGACGGCGTTGTGTCTGATATAAAGACAATTGCAGAAGTTGTACACAGACATAAGATTCCTCTTATTGTGGATGAAGCACATGGTGCACATCTTCATTATTCTAAATATTTTCCGGTGTCTGCTGCTGATCTGGGAGCTGACATTGTAATACAGAGTTTCCATAAAACGCTGCCATCTATGACTCAGACGGCGGTGCTTCATATATGCAGTGATATGGCAGATGTGGAAAAGATAAAGAGATTTATGGGGATTTACCAGACCAGCAGTCCGTCGTATATTCTGATGGCGAGTATGGATGCATGTATGGATAAACTGAGAAAAGACGGGCAGCAGATGTTTCGTGAATTTACCTTCAATCTGGAGAAGGCCAGACAGCGTCTTTCAAAGTGTGAAAAAATAAAACTGATCGAAGGTTCTATGATCGAAGGCAGTGGAATCTATGATTTTGACAGATCCAAGCTGTTGTTCTCCACAGTCGGAACTTCTGTTAACGGACACCTTCTCCATCAGATACTTCGTGACAGATATCACATTGAAATGGAAATGGCGGCTGAGAAATATGTTCTTGGAATTGCAGCAGTGGGAGATACAGAAGAGGGATTTGAGAGACTGTGTACTGCAATTGAAGAGATTGATGCAGAGATACAGCAAACAGATGAGTCGGAGGAATCGCAGTATCATACTTCTCATGCGAGAATGACACAGCTTATGACAATTTCTCAGGCAGTGGATGCGCAGCAAAGGCGATATTCTCTGAAAGAAAGTGTTGGCAAAGTCAGTGCAGAGTTTGCTTATCTGTATCCGCCCGGAATTCCGATTATTGTGCCGGGAGAGCAGATAACTGGACAATTTGTAAGAAATGTGAGAAGATACATGGAACAGGGGCTGGAAGTACAGGGACTCAGTGATACATCTGCTGAAACAATCTGCGTAGCTGCCCGAAATGAAATTGGGCAGGAAGAATACAGTCCGGCAAAGGAATAACATAACAGATATGGGAAAGATTTTTTACATCATGGGAAAGAGTGCATCCGGAAAAGACAGAATCTATTCACTTCTGGCCGCACATAAAGAATTGAATCTGAAAACACTTATTCTGTATACAACCCGCCCGATCAGGGTAGGAGAGCAGGATGGAAAAAATTATTATTTTGTAGATGACGGAAAACTGGAAGAATTCAGAAAAAACGGAAATCTTATCGAGGAGAGAGCATATCATACGGTTTATGGGATATGGACTTATTTCACTGCAGATGATGGTCAGGTGAACCTTGCAGATTCCGATTATCTGGGAATCGGTACTCTGGAGTCATTTAAAAAGATGCGTAAATACTATGGGGAAGATGCAGTCTGTCCTGTTTATGTCCAGGTAGAAGATGGAGAAAGACTGAGTCGTGCTCTTAATAGAGAGAGAGAACAGGAAAATCCAAGATATGAGGAAATGTGTAGAAGATTTATTGCAGATCAGTCGGATTTTTCAGAGGAAAATATTCTGAACGCAGGGATAGAGAAACGTTTTCAGAATATAAATCTTGATGACTGTGTGAAAGAAATCGCAAATTATATAAAGTCTGTGCAATAGTTCTTCTTTTATGGTATAATATCTTACAAAACGGACTGGTGAGGTGATTCTTATGATGGGATTTAACAATATTATCGGACATGAAGAGATTATCGGACATTTAAAAAATGCAATAGAATCAGGAAAAATATCGCATTCTTATATTTTTACCGGCGAACCAGGTTCTGGTAAGAAGCTCCTCGCAGGGACTTTTGCGTCAACACTTCAGTGTGAGGCCGGAGGTACAGAACCCTGCCAGAAATGCGACTCCTGCAAAAAGGCGATGGGTAAGAATCATCCGGACATTATTATGGTCAGTCATGAGAAACCTGGAACGATCACAATTGACGAGATCAGGGATCAGGTGATCAATGATATAGATATCAGACCATATTACAGTCCTTACAAGATTTATATTATTGCAGATGCAGATCTTATGACACCACAGGCACAGAATGCTCTTCTTAAAACAATTGAAGAGCCGCCGGAATATGCAGTGATTCTTTTGCTGACTAATAATATCGGGGGACTGCTGCCGACTATTCAGTCAAGATGTGTTCGTCTTGATCTGAAGGTAGTGGATGACGGTCTTGTAAAGAAATATCTGATGGAGCATCTTCATGTTCCGGATTACCAGGCGGAGATTGACGCATCCTTTGCACAGGGCAGTATTGGAAGGGCAAAAGAAGCAGCTACTTCTCAGGAGTTTGCAGAGATGACTCAGAATGCACTGAGGATTCTTAAATATGCAAACACCATGGAAGTTTATGAACTGTCAGATGCGATTAAGAGTCTTTCTGAGGACAAACAGAATATCAATGATTATCTGGATATTTTCCAGTTCTGGTTCAGAGATGTCCTGATGTTTAAGGCAACACAGGAGATTGACAATCTGGTATTTAAACAGGAAATTAATTTTATCAGAGAACAGGCAAAGCAGCGTTCCTACGAGAATCTGGAGAACATTCTGGATTCTATTCAGAAGACAAAGGTACGTCTGAAAGCAAATGTTAATTTTGATCTGGCATTTGAATTGCTGTTCCTGACGATCAGGGAGAAATAGAATGACAAAAGTAGTAGGCGTGAGATTTCGTAATGTAGGCAAGATTTATTATTTCAGTCCTAAAGATTATGAAATTAAAACAGGCGATCACGTGATCGTGGAGACAGCCCGGGGAATTGAATACGGGAAAGTCGTACTTGCACCAAGAGAAGTAGGTGAGGAAGATGTTGTTCACCCTCTCAAAGAAGTTCTTCGTGTGGCAACAAAGGAGGACGACGAGAGAGAGGCACAGAACAGAGTCAGAGAGAGAGAGGCATTTAAAATCTGTCAGAAAAAGATTCGTGAACATGGTCTGGAAATGAAACTGATAGATGCAGAGTATACATTTGATAATAATAAAGTGCTGTTTTATTTCACTGCTGACGGCAGAATTGATTTTCGCCAATTGGTAAAAGATCTGGCAGCAATTTTTAAAACGCGTATCGAACTTCGCCAGATTGGTGTTCGCGATGAGACAAAGATTCTGGGAGGAATCGGTATCTGCGGAAGATGTCTGTGCTGCCACACATATCTGTCTGAGTTTGCACCTGTATCCATAAAGATGGCAAAAGAGCAGAACCTGTCCCTTAACCAGACAAAGATTTCCGGTGTGTGCGGAAGGTTGATGTGTTGCCTGAAGAACGAGCAGGAAACATATGAAGAGTTGAATAAAAAGCTTCCGGGACTGGGAGATACAGTTACAACTCCGGATGGGCTTACCGGAACTGTACACAGTGTAAACGTGCTTCGTCAACGTGTAAAGGTAATTGTAGAGATCAATGACGAGAAAGAAATTCAGGAATTTCCGGTAGATGACCTGAAATTCAGACCGAGAAAGAAGAAAGTCAAAGTCTCTGAAAAAGAATTAAAAGAACTTGGAAATCTGGAAGATAAAAAAGGAGATTCCAAATTAAATGACTGATCAGCTGGTAAAAGATAATGAACGTATAGATGATCTTCAGAACGGATATTATGTGATACAGGATCCGGATAAATTCTGTTTTGGGATGGATGCAGTTCTTCTTTCCGGCTTTGCAAAAGTAAAAAAGGGTGAGACTGCTCTGGATCTGGGAACAGGAACGGGAATTATCCCGATCCTGCTTAAAACCAAAACAAATGGGAAACACTTTACAGGTCTTGAGATTCAGAAAGAGTGTGCAGATATGGCCGGACGCAGTGTCAGATATAATCATCTGGAGGACGATGTTGAGATCGTACGGGGTGATATTAAGGAGGCTGCTGATATTTTTGGGGCAGCTTCTTTTGATGTAGTGACAAGTAATCCGCCTTATATGATCGGACAGCATGGGCTTCGCAATCCGGATATGCCAAAAGCAATTGCCAGACATGAAGTACTCTGTAATCTGGAGGATGTGGTGAGCCAGGCATCAAAGGTTCTGAAAGAACGTGGAAGATTTTATATGGTCCACAGACCGTTCAGACTGGCTGAGATTATGAATGTTCTCACAAAGTATCGTCTGGAACCGAAAAAGATGCAGCTTGTATATCCATACATAGACAGAGAACCAAACATGGTTCTGATCGAGGCATTAAAGGGAGGAAATTCCAGAGTTACAGTGGAACCTCCTCTGATCGTATATAAAGAGCCGGGAGTCTATACAGAAAATATACTGAAGATTTATGATATGATTTAACCGAATTTTATTTGCAAAGTAATATGAGAGGAAACAAATTATGAGTGGTAAATTGTATTTATGTGCAACACCCATAGGAAATCTGGAGGATATTACACTCCGGGTACTTCGAACATTGAAAGAAGTGGATCTTATTGCAGCAGAGGATACCAGAAACAGTATTAAACTGCTGAACCATTTTGATATAAAAACACCTATGACCAGTTATCATGAGTACAACAAAATTGATAAGGCATATGTTCTGATCAGTAAAATGCAGGAAGGGCAGAATATTGCACTGATCACAGATGCGGGAACTCCGGGAATCTCAGATCCGGGAGAGGAGCTTGCGGCAATGTGTTATGAAGCGGGGATTGAAGTAACTTCTCTTCCGGGACCTGCTGCCTGTATCACTGCCCTGACTCTGTCCGGACTTCCAACCAGAAGATTCGCTTTTGAAGCATTTCTTCCGGCAGATAAAAAAGAAAGAAAACTGATTCTGGAAGAACTGAAGAATGAAACGAGAACTATCATTCTCTATGAGGCTCCTCACAGACTGGTAAGAACTCTGGAGGAATTGAAGGAAACTCTCGGAAATCGCAGAATGACTCTTTGCAGGGAACTGACGAAAAGACATGAGACTGCATTCCATACGACTATCGAGGAGCTGATCCTCTATTATCAGACAGAGAAGCCGCTTGGAGAGTGTGTGCTTGTGATTGAAGGCAGAAGCAGACAGGAGATGGAAGAGGAACAGAAGGCATCCTGGGAAAAAATTACCATAGAAGAACACATGGAAATCTATGAAAATCAGGGACATTCAAGAAAAGAAGCTATGAAAATGGTAGCAAATGATAGAGGAATGACGAAGAGAGATGTCTATCAGTACCTCATCAATAAAACCGAAGAATAAGATTAACATACAGAAGAATTCCCGTTTTCGGGGATTCTTTTTTATTCAGGCTGTGGCAAGGAACGGGCTTTTGTGCTATAATAAATTTGTATTATTATGTCCAGATACCAGAATATATTTGAAAACCTGTCTATAATTTTCACGCAGGGGTTTTCAGATATATTCTGGTGATAAGTATATATAACAGGAGGAAAGAAATGGGCGGAGAAAATACAGAATACGGAGCGGATCAAATCCAGATTCTGGAAGGTTTGGAAGCCGTACGAAAGAGACCAGGTATGTATATCGGAAGTACATCCGGCAGAGGTCTTCATCATCTGGTTTATGAGATTGTAGATAACGCGGTTGATGAAGCACTGGCAGGATTTTGTACAGAGATTCAGGTAGTTATTAATCCGGACAACTCTATCACAGTTGTAGATAACGGACGTGGTATTCCGGTAGGAATCAATCATAAAGCAGGGATTCCTGCTGTAGAAGTAGTATTTACCATTCTTCATGCCGGCGGTAAATTTGGAGGCGGAGGGTACAAGGTATCCGGTGGTCTTCACGGAGTAGGTGCGTCTGTAGTAAATGCACTTTCCACATGGCTTGAAGTAAGGATCTATCATGAAGGTAAGATTTATCAGCAGAGATATGAACGCGGTAAAACTATGTATCCTCTGAAGGTTGTGGGAGACTGCCAGCCGGATAAGACCGGAACAACAGTTGTCTTCCTTCCGGATAAAGAAATATTTGAGGAAACAGTATATGATTATGACATTCTGAAACAGCGTTTGAGAGAGATGGCATTCCTGACAAAGGGATTGAAGATTTCTCTTAAAGATACCAGAGAAGGAATGGAAAGAGAGAAAGTTTTCCATTATGAAGGTGGTATCCGTGAATTTGTAAGCTATCTGAACAGAAGCAAGGAAGCGCTTTACCCGGAAATCATTTACTGCGAAGGACAGCAGAACGGTGTGTCTGTAGAGGTTGCCATGCAGCACAATGACTCTTATACAGAGAACTGCTATGGATTTGTAAATAATATTAATACACCTGAGGGTGGTACTCATATTGTAGGTTTCAGAAATGCCCTGACAAAGACGTTCAATGATTATGCCAGAAAGAACAAGCTGCTTAAAGACAGTGAACCCAATTTGAGTGGCGATGATATCCGCGAAGGTCTGACTGCAATCGTCAGTGTTAAGATTGAGAATCCCCAGTTTGAAGGTCAGACAAAACAGAAGCTTGGAAACAGTGAAGCAAGAGGGGCTGTTGACAGCGTGGTGAGCAAGCAGCTTGAGATTTTCCTTGAGCAGAATCCAACAGTAGCGAAAACTACAGTAGAGAAATCAGTTCTTGCACAGAGAGCACGTGAGGCTGCACGTAAGGCTCGTGATCTGACCAGAAGAAAATCAGCACTTGATAATATGTCACTTCCTGGAAAGCTTGCAGACTGTTCAGATAAGAATCCTGAGAACTGTGAAATCTACATTGTAGAGGGAGATTCCGCCGGTGGCTCTGCAAAAACAGCCAGAAATCGTGTAACACAGGCTATCCTTCCACTGAGAGGTAAGATCCTGAATGTAGAGAAAGCACGTCTGGATAAGATTTATGCAAATGCAGAGATCAAAGCTATGATCACAGCTTTCGGAACAGGAATTCATGAAGATTTTGATATCAGTAAACTTCGTTATCATAAGATTATTATTATGACTGATGCCGATGTCGATGGTGCGCACATCGCAACCCTTCTGCTGACTTTCCTGTATCGTTTTATGCCTGAGCTTATCAAACAGGGATATGTGTATCTTGCACAGCCGCCATTATACAAGATGGAGAAGAACAAGAAAGTATGGTATGCATACGACGATGATGAACTGAATCAGATTCTGACAGAAATCGGACGTGACGGAAATAACAAGATCCAGCGTTATAAAGGTCTTGGAGAGATGGATGCAGACCAGCTTTGGGAGACGACAATGGATCCTGAGAAACGAATCCTGCTTAAGGTTACCATGGATGAGGCTGCGACTTCTGAGATTGACCTTACATTTACTACACTGATGGGTGACAAGGTAGAGCCGAGACGTGAATTTATTGAAGAGAATGCAAGATTTGTAAAGAATCTGGATATCTGATAATAGGGAGAATAGATAAATGGAAGATAATATTTTTGACAAAGTCCACGAGGTGGATCTGGAAAAGACCATGAAGGACTCTTATATTGACTATGCCATGAGCGTTATCGCTTCCAGAGCACTGCCTGATGTAAGAGATGGTCTGAAACCGGTTCAGCGACGTGTATTGTATTCCATGATAGAACTGAATAATGGTCCTGACAAACCGCATCGTAAATGTGCGCGTATTGTCGGTGATACAATGGGTAAATATCATCCACATGGTGACAGTTCTATTTATGGAGCACTTGTAAATATGGCACAGGAATGGTCTACCAGATATCCGCTGGTAGACGGACATGGAAACTTTGGTTCCGTAGATGGTGACGGGGCAGCGGCCATGCGATACACTGAGGCACGTCTGAGTAAGATTTCCATGGAAATGCTGGCAGATATTAACAAAGATACTGTTGACTTCCAGCCAAACTTTGATGAAACAGAGAGAGAGCCGGTTGTACTGCCGTCCCGTTATCCGAATCTTCTGGTGAACGGAACTTCAGGTATTGCAGTAGGTATGGCTACCAATATCCCTCCTCATAATCTGAGAGAGGTTGTGGATGCTGTTGTCAAGATTATAGACAATATCATTGAAGAACAACGCGAAACGACTATGGAAGAGATTCTGGATATTGTAAAAGGTCCTGATTTTCCTACAGGTGCGATGATTCTTGGAAGAAGAGGGATTGAAGAAGCATACAGAACAGGTCGCGGTAAGATTCGTGTACGTGCAGTGACAAATATTGAGACTCTTCCAAACGGAAAGTCCAGAATTATTGTCACAGAGCTTCCGTATCTGGTAAATAAAGCGCGTCTGATCTCAAAGATTGCAGAACTTGTAAGAGATAAAAAGATTGACGGAATCACAGACCTGAATGACCATTCCAGTCGTGAGGGAATGAGAATCTGTATTGATCTGCGCAAGGATGCAAATGCAAATGTAGTTTTGAATTTACTGTATAAGCATACGCAGTTACAGGATACTTTTGGCGTAAATATGCTTTCACTTATTCCGAATAACGGAAGTCTGGAACCGAAGGTATTAAACCTGAAACAGATGCTGGAATATTATCTGGCTCATCAGGAAGATGTAGTGACCAGAAGAACGAAATATGATCTGAATAAAGCAAGAGAGCGAGCTCACATTTTAGAAGGTCTGCTGAAAGCACTGGACAATATTGATGAGGTAATCAGTATTATCAGAGCTTCGCAGAATGTGCAGATTGCAAAACAGGAGTTAATGGACCGCTTTGAACTGACAGATGTTCAGGCACAGGCAATCGTAGATATGCGTCTGCGTGCTCTGACAGGTCTGGAAAGAGAGAAGCTGGAAGCAGAATATGCTGATTTAATGGAAAAAATCCGTAAATACGAGGCTATCCTTGCGGACAGAAGTCTTCTTCTTCGCGTGATTCGTGAAGAAATTCTTGCAATTGCAGAGAAATACGGAGACGACAGAAAGACTTCTATCGGATATGATGTATACGATATTTCTACAGAGGATCTGATTCCGAGAGAGAATACAGTGATCACAATGACCAAACTTGGATATATTAAGAGAATGACAGTAGATAATTTCAGAAGCCAGAACAGAGGTGGAAGAGGAATCAAGGGAATGCAGACTCTTGAGGATGACTACATTGAAGAACTTCTGATGACAACTACCCATCATTATCTGATGTTCTTTACAAATACAGGAAGGGTATATCGTCTGAAGGCATATGAGATTCCGGAGGCAGGACGTACTGCAAGAGGAACTGCGATTATTAATCTGTTACAGCTTATGCCGGGGGAATGCATCACTGCAGTAATCCCGCTCCGCAAATTTGAAGATGGTCATTATCTGATGATGGCTACGAAGAATGGCCTGGTAAAGAAAACACCGATTAAAGAATATGCGAATGTGCGTAAAAACGGACTGGCAGCTATCACATTGCGTGATGATGATGAACTGATCGAGGTTAAGCTTACAGATGATAAGAAGGATATAATACTTGTTACAAAAGATGGTATGTGTATCCGCTTTAAAGAAACAGATGTAAGAAGTACAGGCAGAACTTCTATGGGCGTACGCGGTATGAATATCGATGATGGAGACGAAGTGGTAGCAATGCAGCTGAATTCTCAGGGAGATTGCCTGCTGATAGTTTCTGCAAATGGTATGGGTAAACGTACTTCTATGGGTGAATTTACCTGTCAGAATCGTGGCGGTAAAGGTGTAAAATGTTATAAGATTACCGAGAAAACCGGTGATGTAATCGGAGCAAGAGCTGTAAATGAAGATAATGAAGTAATGCTGATCACTACGGAAGGTATTATCATCAGAATCGCCTGCGCTGATATTTCCATTCTTGGAAGAATTACATCGGGTGTAAAACTGATCAATCTTACAGAGGGTGTCACTGTAGCCAGTGTAGCTAAAGTGAGAGATAAAGAAGAAAAAGATACAAATGCACAGCAGGCAGCAGTGGAAATTACGGACAGTGCAGAAACAGAAGAATCTGATCAGCCGACAGATCAGGAGACACAGGATGAGAACAGAGGGGAAGAGGAATAACCATGAAGAAATGGTACAGATATCTTGCAGCTGGAGTGTTGGTATTACTGACACTCTGTGTGGCAGGATGCGGGGGAGTGAGTCATAAATCACCGGAAAAAGTAACAGAGGAATTGATTCAGTCCTATACTGACGGGAAAGAAAAGAAAGTGAAGGAGTGCTATAACCAGGCAGATAATACAGAAGCAGATCTTCAGGCAGAGATTACAGCAACACTCAAATATTTTGCGGCACATAATCCTAAGAAAGTATCTGTTCAGGATTGTGAGATCCTTTCTGAAAATGACAAGTACAGTTATGTATACATAACCTACAATCTGATCCTGGAGGATGATCAGGAATATCCATGTGTTGGAACTTATATGGTTGGTAAACAGGATAAAACTTATTATATCATGGCACCATCACAGATCACAGATGATATGAAAACTCAGGCGGCTACAGCATATGTCCAATTTATGAAGACAGATGCTTACAAGACGTATACCAAAGCATATGAAACATTTATCAAGAAGAATCCGGGATATGAAGACAAAATTTCGGAAAAAGCAGGAGTGTAATATATCGAGGGCAAAAAAATGAAAAGAATATTACTGATGGTATTTAGAAATCTCTTTTTTGTTCCATATGGATGGTTTAAGTTATGCTGGTATGCATCGCATGCAGAACGTTACAGTGAAGAACAGAGATATCAGCTTCTTAAATATGTAGATAACAGAGCAGTGAAAGGCGGTAATCTGGTAATTGACGGTCATGGTATGGAAAATATTCCAAAAGAAAATGGGTTTATTTTCTTTCCCAATCATCAGGGATTATTTGATGTACTTGCAATCATACAGGTGTGTCCGGTACCTTTCTCGGTAGTGGCGAAAAAAGAGCTGACAAACGTACCATTTCTGAAGCAGGTATTTGCATGCATGAAAGCGTTTATGATTGACCGTGATGATGTCAAACAATCTATGCAGGTAATCATTAATGTTATCAAAGAAGTAAAGGCAGGAAGAAACTATCTGATTTTTGCCGAGGGAACCAGAAGCAAAGACGGCAATCATCCGCAGGAATTTAAAGGTGGAAGTTTTAAAGCTGCAACGAAATCAAAATGTCCGATCGTACCCGTAGCACTGATTGATTCTTATAAGGCGTTTGATACGGGATCTGTCAAAAAACTTACAGTGCAGGTACATTTTCTGGAACCCATATACTATGATGAGTATAAAGATATGAAAACAACAGAGATTGCAGCAGAGGTAAAAAAACGTATCGAAGCGACAATAACACAGTATACTTCTTGATGGAAGTATGAAATTTGCAAGTCCTGAAACCGGATTTTAGGGTAAAAAATAAAAAATATGAAAAAAAGTAAAAAAACCTGTTGACAAAACAGGTTTTTTTACATATAATTACAAATGCGCTTCGGGAGATTCCAAAGTGCATTCGAATTTAATATTGAACTATTAGTTCGGAGTCTGGAGAAGTACTCAAGAGGCCGAAGAGGTGCCCCTGCTAAGGGTATAGGTCGCTAACGCGGCGCGAGGGTTCAAATCCCTCCTTCTCCGCTTTATTTTTTGAAAAAACTTCAAAAAATAAATAAAAAAGATGTTGACAAACACTTGAAACTATGATAAAGTAAACAAGCTGTCAAC
>OOCY01001328.1_pt1 | contig 12234 bp, 16 predicted proteins | sample 1671291 | NCBI WGS metagenome assembly OOCY01 (sample SAMN06348141, study PRJEB24527) | human gut metagenome | biome: human gut; feature: ankylosing spondylitis patient; material: feces | host: Homo sapiens | place: China | collected 2015-10 | reverse complement strand
TTATTATACATGAATTCCTTGAGAATAAGGTGTCAACTTTATTTATACAACATCATCGGAAAGGAACGGAAGCTGTTGGTTGAAGCGTTTATGGAGGCGGCACTCGGAGTCATCAGCGAAGAAGTCGAGGAAGCGAGCAAGGACCGTGTAAAACGGTATGCGGATGCATATAGAGATTCAAAGGGCATTCATAAGACCTCTGATGCCAAGACGGGAGATATTTAGGGTTGGATACATACATGGAGAAGATTATCAAAGAGATCCTTGAACGTGGAAATACGGCAGAGATCAAACAGCGGAAAGATGATGTGGTAGTTCTTGAAGTAACGAGAAAAATCGTATATACGAAGAGCAAATAAAGTGGTATTTGCAAAAGGCAAAATGGTGCCGGTAGTCTCTTGAGAAGGAGATTGCCGGCCTTTTTATGTTAGGTGGTGACATATGAACAGTGATGGATCAATTATCATTGACACCAAAATCAATACCGATGGCATAGCGAATGGTGAACGCCGCTTACAGAAAGAGTTTGAAAGGGTAGCTGACAGTGCAGAAAAGACAGGTGAAAAGATCAAATCCTCGTTTGAACGGACGAGCAGTTTTGGTTACGATCCTGGAGCGATGGAGGCTGTGTTTGGAAGTGCAGCGGCGGATATCAGGAACTATTCGGATGCAGTTAAGCGTTACGGAAGCTCCGCTGGTATGGTTTTAAACCAAATGGATCCGGCTGGAGAAAAGGCAGCAGGAGCGCTGAAAGATGTTGCACAAACGGGAGAGCAGGTGGCAGAAGGTCTGAAAAAAATTAAGGGATCTGGAGCGAACGAGCCCTTAAAAGAGATATCGACGGCAGGAAGCAAGACGTCAACAGTTTTACAGAGACTTTCTGAAATAGCGAAATCAACGTCTAAGCTCATGAGAACGGTAGGAGAAGAGGAAAAGACCACGGCGCGTTCGGGAGACCGTCTGGCACAGTCGGTAAACAAAACCAATGTGGGATTTAAAAAGATGTTCAGCTATGCGTTTGGTATCCGGTCGCTGTTTGCTCTTTTCAACCGCATCCGCGGTGCTGTAACCGATGGAATGAAAAATATTGTGCAGTATTCAGACAGCACAAATCGAGCAGTTTCCGGACTTATGGCATCGTTGACCCAGCTTAAGAACGCACTTGCAACAGCGTTTGCCCCGATTCTTACCGCAGTAGCTCCGGCATTGAATTATCTTATCGGCCTATTAACGTCCGCTGCAACGGCTGTGGCACAGCTTTTTGCGGCCCTCACCGGCCAGAGCACGTTTATAAAAGCTACGAAAGTGCAGGAAGATTATGCGGCATCGTTAAAGAAAACTGGATCCGCGGCAAAAAAAGCTGAGAAGAGCCTCGCATCATTTGACACGATTGAGCAGATCGGTTCGAAGGGAAAAGACTCCGGCAGCGGCTCGGGCGGCAGTGATACAAAGCCGGCAGATATGTTTGAAACGACTGCTATAGAAGAGAAAATTCAGAAAATGGCAAGTCGTATAAAAGAAATACTGGGAACCATTTTTCAGCCGCTTAAAAATGCCTGGATCAAAGAAGGACAGACGACCATCGAATCGGCTAAGAGAGCGTTTTCAAAGTTGTCAGCACTCGCTAAAAGTGTAGGAAGCAGCATGATGGAGGTCTGGACAAACGGCTCTGGAGAAAGAATGGCAGAAACCGTTCTGCAGATCGTACAGGGAATTATGGATGTTCTCGGAAATATAACGGAGAGTCTTCGAAATGCATGGGATATGAACGAGTTAGGAACATCTATCATTCAGAATATCGCTAACATTTTACAAATAATGTTAAGTTTCATCTCTGGGATCGTTCAAGCTACCGTTCGGTGGAGTGCTGCACTCAATTTATCTCCGTTATTGGAAGGGGTCAATGTTCTACTCGGGGCGAGCGGAGGTCTGATCCGGTCGATCGGAACATTCCTTGAAAAATTATATTCTGGAATTATCCTTCCAATGTTCAGTTATTTACTGCAAAGTGGTCTTCCGGCACTTATGAAAATGCTGGCAAGTGTTTTTGACGTAATCTCGGAAAACCAGGCTGTTGTCGATGTGATCGGCGCGTCTATCATCACAGCATTCGCAGCTTGGAAACTGATACCGTTTGCTGCCGCACTTTTGGAGGTTGTCGGAAATATCGCGGCAGTCGTGGCGGCAATGATAGGCAGTGGTGGAGCACTGGAAGCAATTACTGTCCTTGTAAGCGCACTGGGAGGACCTCTGCTTGTTGCAATCGGCGGCGTGGTAGCGGCAGCCATATGGATGGCAGCAAACTGGGAAAAGCTCTCGCAGGGAATGCAGGACGCGTGGAACGCTACATGTGATATCTTTGAGCACGTATGGGAAAAAGTCTTAAAACCGGTGTGGGACACCTTTATGGAAGTTGTAGACATGCTATGGCAGCAGCACATCCGACCATTTCTTTCGAATTTCAATGGATTTATTACAGACATGATAAATCTGATCAATTTGATCTACAGCAGAGGGATAGCACCGGTGATTGGCTGGTTTGTTGATCTTCTGGGACCGACAATAGCGGCTATATTAAAGAGCGTCCTGACGGTTACATCGGGCTGGGTAGCAGGAACGATAGACTTTATCAATTCGGTTATTACAGTGTTCCGAGGCCTTATAGAGTTCCTGAGCGGAGTTTTTACCGGAGATTGGGAGAAAGCCTGGGAAGGAATCAAAAAGATTTTCGGAGGCGTTGTGAGCGGTATAGAGACTATCATAAGGACTCTCGCAAGCACGGTAGTCAATATTGTGAATGGCATAATATCTTTGGTTGAATCTGGAATTAACGGGATCATCAACGGTATCAATGATCTGCTTTCGGGGATTCCGGATGAGGTGCCGATCGTTGGTGGACTGCATATCGGTAACGTAGATGTTCCTCGGGTCCATCTGCCGAAATTGGCATCCGGAACTGTGGTCCCGCCACGCGCCGGGGAGTTTGCGGCGATCCTAGGCGATAACAAGCGGGAGACGGAGGTCGTTTCACCTCTGAGTACGATGAAACAGGCGCTTTTGGAGGCATTGATGGAAAGTGGAATGTCCGGCGGTAGTCAACAGATCGTGATTCGTTTCGAGGGCAATCTGGCGCAGCTTGGGCGAGTATTGAAACCCGTAATTGATGCAGAAAACAACCGCGGAAGCGTGAGACTTGTAACAGGAGGACAGCGATAGAAGAAGACTCCTGCTGCTGATCTTGAGATGGCAGCAGGAGAATATAGGGGAGAAGAACGTAATGCGGACGAGAGACTTAAGCTGGGAAGATAGAGGGATTAGCAAAGAACGTCAAAAAGCGCTATACCATGAGGCGGCGAAGCCAGACAATCGGGACCTTTTGATTAGGGCGGCGCAGGCGGTCAATGAACAATTATCTCCATACATAATTGAATCGCTGGCAGGATTTAATGAGGCTGTTGGTCGCCAGAAAATAGGCTATTATGCATTGTATAGCAAAAATGATGATATGGTATGTGAACGCAATGATTTTTATGGCTACAGGAAGAAAACTCTTGTTGTAATTGATAAAATGTTGAGACTAAGGAGCACTTTATGAGAGAAATAAAACTGATTCCTAATAAAAGCAAACGGACTGGTTTTGTACCGATTATGCTAATCGATGTTAAATGGAATGAAAAAGTAAAATCGTATGTTGCAAACATTATGTTTAGTGAAAATCCGTATAAAGAATTTAACCGCCGTCTGGGTGTAAAACTTTATGGAGAAAATGAAGAGACAATGGAGAAGATGATTGAGAACGCGGCAAAAATATGTTCCGTGACGCACAAAATGATAGTTCTCATTCCAGATAAAAAGTAAAGTTCTGTTAAATAATAGGATAACCGCCACAGCTATCACGCAGAGTGGCGGTTATCCTGTCTAATCTAAGTAGGAATCATGAGATGCATTTGTATTGGCACTATTGTACCGTTCCATTTCATCCTGATGCTCAAGGTATGCGTTGCACATGACGGCGTATTGCTTTAAATTCACCGACTTGCGGTAGGGCTTTTTGGACCGGGCAGCAGAAGACGCATATTTTCGCATATCTGGAGGCAGAAAGTTATTTTTTAAGAAGAAATTTGCGGCAGCAGTTACATTTGCTTCAAAGATTTGCTGCTTTTCGGGCATTTTACGGGAGCGGAGCGGTGAGGCATTCTGAGACTTGATCTTCAGCATACTGATTCTGTCATCAAAAAATGAGTTTCCTGGTTTGCTGAAACGCTTTGCAAGCCTTGTACAGCGGATCGCAGAGTCATATAGGTGTTCCTTTTCATACAACTCAGAGAACAGATTGTAGACGTATAGCGGCATGTAGGATAGAAATTCATCCAACAGATCAGGTGAAATTGAAGCCTCGGATCGTTCAAAATAATCAAGTGCCTGTTTACGATAAAAAGCACCTTTAGACGCATAGGCGAGGGAGACGGCAAAAAGATCAACCGGATTATCAGAATCAGAAAACTGAAGAATGATCAGCTCATAGAGAACGTATCGAGGTTTATATTTTATGCAATAGCTCTCATTGGCGAGACCCAACGCGAAATATTCAGAAGGATATTTCTCGTGAACAACATCCCATACATGCTTTATTATATAAGCCTCATGTTCTGAAAAACGTGTCAGATCGTAGCCGGAATCATCGGTAATACTTTGTGAATCATCTTGCTCGTAATCATTGGGCATATAGATGGGAGCCTGTTTCTTTTCTGCGTATTCCATCTGAATGGTGCTATCCAATTTAAACAGGTTCATTAACTGAGTGGTGATTTTCATAAGGTTCCCCCTTGAAGTATGGTAAATGGATATATGGTACGATAGATAGAAGAAAGGCAGCAGGTCCATTGCAGATCTGCTGCCTTTGATCAAAGATGAAGCTTGGAAAAGTCGATTTCCAGACTATCATAAATATGCACTTTGATCACATCGCAGAAGGAGTGCAGGACCGGCCCGTCATCATGCTCCATGTCATAAACAACAATGGTTCTTTTTAATGGATCCACGATCCAGTATTCTCTTACGCCATTAGCGCGATATAATGCGAGTTTAATGTAATAGTCCATTCGCTTACTTCCGGGAGATACGATCTCTACAATCCAGTCCGGAGCGCCGTGGCAACCCTTAGCATCAATCTTATTAGGATCGCAGATCACGCTGATATCAGGCTCCAGATAGTTGGATAGATCGGATTCCTCTGCATCATGGAGAAATACTGCAAACGGTGCCGGGATGACCTCACAAGCGCCGTTGTGGTCCCGGATGTAGCTTGCAATCTCCAGATGCAGGAAAGAAAGAATCCGCTGGTGTGCGGTGCTTGGCGGTGCCATATCATAGATCTGACCGTCAATAAGCTCGGCACGGTGTCCTTCTGGAAGATCATAAATATCATCAATTGTGTAGGTGTGCAATTTTGGTAATGGCATAAAAACACACTCCTTTCAAAATGCAGTCTATAATGCTATAAATAGTTTGCTTTTTCACTGTCCGGGACCTTTCCTAATTGCATGAGATTCCAAAGCTCCCAGGCGCGAAATGTCGATGGATCGTGAACGCGGCTCTGGTAAGTGCTGAGCTTTAGTCCAAGACATTTTGCCATCTTCGCATTATCATAATTCATCCGTACCTTTATGGTGGCGATCAGCACGCGGATATTCTGGCTTTTTTTCTTTTCCATAGGAAATTTTCATAAAATTGTATTCTCCCATTTAAAGACTGATTCGGCAGGTATTTTCTGGAAATAGGATTAATCATTTACGGTATCACCGTTAGGTAAGACAAATGAAGAAACATATTTGCAGCCTGTAGCCTCAGCGACTTTTTTGAGTTCAGCGGGAGTGAAACCCTCACGCTTCATTTTCTGATTAAAAGCCTGCGGACTAGATCCATATCGACGAGCCAGTTCGGAAACGCTAATATTCAATTTGATGCAAAGAATTTTGATTTGTTCAGATACTGCCAAAATGTTCACCTCGCTTTCTATAAATATTATAAACAAAAATGTTTTTAATTACAACAAAAAAGTTTTAAAAATAAATAGAAAAGTTTAAACAAAAGCATTGACATTATAAACAAAAATGTTTATAATTAAACCATCAAAAGAAAACAGCACAGCCAAAGCGGACGGAAGTACCGGAAGGGAAAACAAGAACGCGAGACAATACCGGGTAGCAGGATAAGAGAGAATGAGATGCCGCACACGCCGCTAAGATGCTTAAGGCCTGCCGGAGCTGATCTGGATGGAGAAACGGAAGGAGACAAAATATGGGAGAAAGAGCATTGCAGAACCGCATTATAAAACTTCAGGAAATCGAGGCACAGAAGGAACTTCTTGAAAAAGAGGCTGAGAAAATCCGTCAGGAGATCAAGATGGAGCTGGAGACGAAGCAGGTAGAAGAGCTGGCAGCAGGACCATTCATGATCCGGTGGAAGACGGTATTAAGCAGCAGACTGGATGGAAAAGCTTTAAAGGCCGCGATGCCGGAGATCTATCGGCAGTACTGTAAATCCAGTACGACTCGCCGGTTTACGATCGCGTAAACAAAAAGCCCTTATCAGAGAGGCAACTCTGGTAGGGGCAGATAACCCGACAAACAGCTAAATTGAAGGGCTGTAAGGCATTATAACATACCTATTCCCTTCAATGCAATGAGATAAGGAGAAACAAGATGAGATACAGAGAAAGGATAATTGCGTTACTTGAAAAAGTACATTCAGAGGACACGTTAAGGCGGGTTTATAATTTGCTGGAGTACTTGTATTTACGGGAAGACTAAGAAGGGGTGATGAGATAATGGAAAAATGCAAATTAACACAGGTGCCTTGCCGGAACGAGATCGAGAGGATTATTAAGCGGAATAAGAATAGATATTCTTTGCAAACAACATGTGAAATAGCTAAGCTTTTTCAAAGTGCATTTGATGATGATGACTATAAAGAATTGTCAGACGAGGACTATGCACGATTCGGAATAATCTCAGATATAATGAGAGTGAACGACTTAAAAAGCCTTACATCTATTCGGGACGTTGTCAATTACATACAGCGATTGGAAAGTAAAAGAAGACTCTCAGATAGGAAAGGTACAATATGAATTTTAAAAAGGAAATCATTAAAATGGTGGAGAAATTAGATAGCAGAAAGCTTATACTTGTATACTGGCACATAAGAGGGCTGCTTGGAATTTAGGAAGGATAGAGAAGACACCCGAAATTTATATTGATGGATTTCGGGTGTCTTGTATGTGCCTGAAAGATAAGGCTTGGGTTGTGGAATAATAAGAGGATAATTGCTGTATAACATGTTCTTGCAGAATATTGAGAGGAATGGCTTAATCTGGTTTGTTTTTTTGAAAGCATGTGTTATACTGAAAGAAAATGTTGAAGTGTGGATGAATGAAAAGAAATTTTAAATTTTTGAAGAAAAATATAGATGAATTAAAGGAAACAAACTGGATTTCAGAACTTGTAAAAGCTGCAATTATGTTTGTGATATCAGTTGTTATTCTTTTTGGAATCAGAAAGTCATCTCCAGGGAACTACGAAGGAGAAAAATTACAACATTATTTACAAAAAGAAATAATAAATGCGTTAGATGAAGATAATGTATGCATTACTGTGTCTGAAATTCCATATAAAGGTGAGTACGAGACATTATCTGAATCAGAAGTTCTGGTAATGTATTGCGAGTATACGATTCCAGATACGGAAGAGGGAAGAGTTATAGCCTTGTTTGAACGTAAAAATATAAATATTTGGCATGAACTTATTGGTATAAAACCACCCTATAGCATTTCGTTTATTAGAAAGAAATCTGTTGACGAGATGCCTTCGGAGTATTTCTATTATACTGGAATAGATGTTAGAGATATTGATTCTGATGGGAAAAATGATATATTTATAAGCTTGCGTCGGTTTACAAAGGGATACATATAAAAACAACTAAAAATGGACTGCCAACCTACTGAATTTACCGCCCTATCGAGACACAGGGCGGTTTTTTCATGGGCAGGGAAAGGAGGTATCCCTATCTATGGGGCTTGACTGAAAACGGTCAGGCCCTTTTTTCATGCCATCAAATAAGAAGGAGGTAATGCGAATGGCCGATGAAAAATCGAAAATTGTGACTGACGCAACCGGGCCGGATGCTGGTCCTGCCCCGGTACAGCCCGAGGCGGGCGGCGGAACTCCGGCACCCAAGCAGGAACAGCCTGCCCCCGAAGTGGTTTCCCCGGATAAGGCCCTGGCTCCCGAGCAGGCGGCACCCGCCCAGACGGAGAAAGCCGCTGACGCTCCCAAGGAACAGAAAGCCGCCAGCGTGTCCGTCTTTAACTTCTCTGAAATTATGGCCGAGAAGAAAGCGGCGGAAAAGGCTGCCACCCAGCAGGAGGCAAAAACCCCGGATAAGGTGGCTCCCACTTCACCGTCCAAGGAGGACGGGCCGAAGCAGGAAAAGTCCAAAGAGCAGGAACAGGCACCGAAACGCCGGGGCCGACCGCCCAAGGCCGACAAGGACAAGGCCGCCGCTCCTGCACAGAAGGAAGCTCCCGGCAAGAAGGATAAGGCGGTACAGAAACCCGCACAGCCGGGGAAAACGGAAAAAGCACCCAAGGCTCCCAAGCCCGCCAAGGGTGCGCCCGAGGTAAAGGCTCCCGTTCAGGCTGAAACGCCTGCGGCTCCCGCCGAGGCTCCCCGCCCGGCCAAGGACGAACAGATTGTCTATATCAAGCTGTCCGAGCTCCATGCCTTCAAGAACCACCCCTTCCAAGTCCGCAACGACGAAGAAATGAAGGCTATGGTGTCCAGCGTCCGGGACAAGGGCGTGACCCAGCCCGCTATTGTTCGTCCCCGTGAGGACGGCGGCTATGAGATCGTGTCGGGCCACCGCCGTCAGAAGGCCAGCGAGCTTGCGGGCTTCACAGATATGCCCTGTATCGTCCGTAACCTGACGGACGAGCAGGCTATCACGCAGATGGTGGAGGACAACACCAACCAGCGTGAAAATATCCTGCCGAGTGAACGGGCCAAGGCCCTGAAAATGCAGTTGGAGGCTATCAAGCACCAAGGAGCCAGGGAGGACACTTCGGGCCAACTTGACCCGAAGGACGCCGGGCGGCGCTCCAATGAGATCGTGGCCGAACGCAACAAGATGACCGTCAAACAGGTGCAGCGGTATATCAAGCTCAACGACCTTGTGCCGGATTTGCAGAAAATGATGGATGCCGGGCAGATCAAGTTTACCCCGGCTGTGGAGCTGGCCTATATCAAGCCCAAGAACCAGCGGTATATCGCCGTTGCCATCGAAAGCCAGCAGTCGGCCCCTTCTCTCTCGCAGGCCCAGCGTATGAGAGAGCTTGACCAGAAGGGCGTTCTCAACGGAGATGTGATCGACGGCATTATGATGGAGGATAAGAAGGAGGTAGACAAAGTGATTTTGACAGGTGCGGAACTGAGCAAATACTTCGGGAAGGAAACCACCCCGAGGGAAATGAAAGACCAGATCATCAAGCTGCTGGACGACTGGAAGGGCCAGCAGAAGGAAGTTACCAAGCCGGAAAAGAAGTCTCCCGAGGCGGAGAAGTAAAGCCCACTTCGGGACAAGTTGGCCCGAGGGTGTATGCGGGGCTCTGCCCCGCACCCCGAAGCTCAAAGGATATTTAATATTCCCCGTCGCCAGGTTTTCAGGTAGCATATCCGGGAAAATCAGTCAAGGGCCACAGCCGCCGCAGGCGGTGCCAAAGGCACCCTTGACGGATTTCTCCCGGCTATGCTTTCAGGCGGCAAGCGACGGGGATATATATTCCTTTGAGCCGTCCCCCTTCCCACGGGAAGGGGCGGAGGGGTTGGGCTTATCCAGCGCAACTCTATTAAAATATGTAGAAACGGAGGGACAAAACCTTGAAACGACCTTTAGCATACATTACCGCCGCATGGTGCGGCGAACCTGACACGGATATGGAGCTGGCCGCCCGCTATTGCCGTATGGCATACGAAGCGGGCTTTTCTCCTATCTGCCCCATTCTCTACCTGCCGCTGTTCATCAACGACGCTATCCCGGAGGAACACAAGAACGGGATTGATATGCGCCGGGATATGCTGCGCCGCTCTCATGTGCTTGTGGTCTGCGGCGGCGAGGTGGACGAGGATGTGAAGAATGATATTGCTGTTGCCAAGCGGCTCAATATCACAGCCACCACCCTTGACGGTATCCTGACCGTCAACCAGCAGGGCCGCCATGATGTTTGAAGCCTATGTGACCAATCTGGGGATGTACCCGGAACGGGGCGTTGAAGTCGGGGAATACCTAAAATTTCCCACTACCATTGAGGAAGTGCAGGCCCTGTTCTCCCGGATTGGCATAGACGGAAAACGCTATGAGGAATACTTCATCACCGATTATCAGAGTGATGTGCTGGGACTGTATGACCACCTCGGAGAATACGAAAGCCTTGACGAGTTAAATTACTTGGCGCACCTTCTGGAAGAAATGACCCCGGACGAACTGGAAAAGCTGGAGGCGGTCATGGATGCCGGAGAATACACAAGTAGCGTCAAGGACTTAATCAACCTGACCCAGAACCTTGACTGCTTCGATTTTTACTCTGATGTCAACAGCGAAGAAGAACTGGGCCGTATGTATATTCAGGATTTTGAAGCTATACAGGTGCCTGAACACCTGATTGACTACATCGACTATGAGGCATACGGGCGGGATATTCGTATCAATGACGGCGGCCACTTCTCTCCCGGTGGCTATGTGGCGGATAATCGGAGTAACTTTGTGGAGCACTATACCGGGCTGGACGATATTCCAGACGAATACCGTATTTCCAAAGTCCACGCCCGGGACGAGAAGGAGGAAACCCATTCTATTCTGGCGGCAATCAAGCAGTTTAAGGAGGCCCCACCTACTCCTCACAAGGAGAAGGCGGGGCCTTCCCATGAGGAACGGTAGACCTCGGGCCAAGTTGGCCCGAGGCTCTCCCTTCCGGGCGATGTTCCGGGGCGTCCGGTTTTCTGACCCGCTCGGAGGAAAGGAGGCAGTATGCAGGAATATGTAGAAGAACGGACAATCGCCATATCCGTGAAAGCGGCCAAACTTTCGGGTAAAGTGCTGGCTGCGGCCTGCAAAAAGGTATTTTCGGAAATTGCAAAACAGCAAGAAGCCGCCAAACGGCCCAAGGGGCGGCAGAGCGTGCGGAAACTGATGAACCACCACGGCGGTAAAAACGCCATGAAATATGTGGGGGCTCCCAAGGATTTTGACCGTATCGCCAAGGAGTTCCATGTGGACTACGCTTTCCACAAGACCGGCCCCGGCCACTATCTGCTGTTTTTCAAGGCGGATCAGGCCGACGCCATTCAAGCGGCTTTCGGCAAATATACGGAAAAGGTCATGGGCCGCAGTCAGGGCAGGCCATCTATCCTCGGTCAGCTTCGACAATTCGTAGAGCAGATTGCGGCAAGGCCAAAGCAGAAAGAACAGGTCAGAGAGGCGGTGAAGGAGGAACGGTAAGTAAGAAAATCAAGAAATATGTACTTCCATATTTCCCTTATCTCATAGCATTTTGGTTTTTCTCCAAGTGCGGCACAGCCTACCGCATGGCGGCGGGAGCCAACCTCGGAGAAAAGCTGTTCGGTATGGTCAAGACCATCGGCCCGGTATTTCAGAGCTATGCACCGGGGCTGGGCCTCCTTGACCTTGCCGTAGGCGTAGCTGGGGCCGTGATACTGTATTTCGTGGTACAGTCCAAAATCAAAAAGGCCCGGAAATTTCGCCGGGATATGGAATATGGCTCGGCCCGCTGGGGTACAGAGGCAGATATAAAGCCCTTTGTTGACCCCAAGTTTGAAAACAATGTCATCCTGACCGGGACGGAGTTCTTGACCATGAACACCCGACCCAAAATCCCGGCCAACGCCCGCAATCTGAACGCCTGCGTCATCGGCTCGTCAGGCTCGGGCAAGACCCGCTTCTGGCTCACGCCCCAGCTTTTGCAGGCTCATTCGTCCTATGTGGTGGTAGACCCAAAGGGCGGCACACTCTCCCAATGCGGCTATTTTCTGCAAAAGAAGAAGGGCTACAAGGTCAAGGTGTTCAACAGCATTGATTTTTCAAAATCCATGCACTACAACCCCATGGCCTATGCGCGACACGAGGTCGCGTAATTAAACTGTTCGGCGCTGACCGAACCTGTTA
>OOCY01001326.1_pt1 | contig 12243 bp, 17 predicted proteins | sample 1671291 | NCBI WGS metagenome assembly OOCY01 (sample SAMN06348141, study PRJEB24527) | human gut metagenome | biome: human gut; feature: ankylosing spondylitis patient; material: feces | host: Homo sapiens | place: China | collected 2015-10 | reverse complement strand
GGGCATTCTCGTGGAACCGGACCCGATTGCGACCGAGGACGACTGCACCTATGGTGGCGGTGAGATGCCGCGTCTGACCCGCGCCGAGGTGCTGCACCGTGCCGAGCAGTGTGTCTGCGGCCAGCGTGAGCAGGACTACGGCACGCCGGAGGATAATTTTGAGACGATTGCGGGATTTTGGGAAATATACCTCAGTCGCGCGTGCGTGGATGAGGCGGGATGTGTGTATATCGACGCAACCGATGTCGCCATGATGATGGCGCTGCTCAAGATTGCGCGTATTGCAGGCGGTTCGGGCACGCGAGACAGCTTTATCGACCTTGCAGGCTATGCGGCGTGCGGCGGAGAGTGCGCCGATGTATGACCGCGAAGAGTATGAGTGGTTCAAGACGCACTGCATCTGCGTCCGCTGCCGCAAGGCTAAGGCACGCAGCGGCCGCACGACCTGCGCCGCGTGTGCGGCTCAAAACACGGAGCGCACCTTGCGGTATTTTAACGAGCTGACCGCCGAGAAGCGCAAGGAATACTCCAAGCGAGCCACCGAAAAGCAGCGCGAGCGGCGTGACGCTCGATACGCTGCCGGCCTGTGCGTTATCTGTGGCAAGCGACCGCCGAGAGACAACCGCCGGACCTGTGCGCTGTGCAGCAGCAAGCGAACAGGCGCACGGCAGCGCAAAGCAGAAATTGAGGAGGAGACGGAAACATGACAGCAAACGATGTAAATGTTGTGATTGACAATATCGCCAGCAAGCTGGGACTTGCTGCGAGCGGTATGGCAGACTTCGTGCCGGAGCTGGCGCGTTACGCTATCGCTCAGGATATCATCGCTGCGGTGATTTCGGCGGTTGTGTTGCTGGTAGCCGTTCTGGCGGTGCGATGGAGTATCAAAAATCCGCCTAAAGATAGCCTTGATTGGGAGTCGCCATCGCCATTTGCGCGCTGGTTTGGTACGATTGGCGGCATTATTGCGCTGATCGTGTTTATGGTCTGCGTGTCGGATTTAGCCGGATGGCTTGCATCTCCGGCGGCGGCAGCGGTCAAATCCGTACTGTCTGCTATGGGAACATAACAACAGCACTCCGGTGCTGTGACGGGCGGCAGCAGCTGCCCGAGAAACAACCTCCAAAATAATTTTGCGCAGGGCACGGCGGTAACGGAACGCCGCCGCGTCCGTCAGAGCACCGGAAATCAATTTAACAGAGCCGACGCGGGAAAGCGGTAGAGAGCCAGAGCCTGAGAGCCAGAGCCAACGAGCAATTTGTCTCGTCGGCTCTTATTTTTTGCTCGGAAAGGGGTGAGAGAGATGGCAAAGAAAGAAAAACGCATCGACTACATCAGCAAAGCGGAGGATATCCGCCTGATTGCGAGCGGTGTGAACGCTGAGCACCGCACTATGACCTGGCGCGAGGCGACCGAATATTGGGAGCGCGACAACGGCACCGACGATTACGGCCGTGCGGCGCTGATGGCGTACCTCGGCATTGCGACGGCAGGCGAGTGTGCACTGCTGGATAATCTGGTTGACGCGCCGGAGGATGACGCACCGACAGAGGAGGAAAGTGAATGATGAAGAAAATCGTAGTCGCGCTGCTGTCTGACGCTCTGCTGTTGGGCGGCGTGGTTGTTATTATGGTTGGACTCTACACGATTTGGCCGCCGCTGGCCGCAATCGCGGGCGGTGTGCTCGCTATCTTGCTGTCGATTTTGATGGTCGTGTAAGGCGGTGCAGCAATGATCGCAGATAAGATTTTACACCGCATCCGTGGTCAGACCACGCTGACGCTGGACGACCCGACCGGATGGAGCACGGGCGGCAGCACCCTGTTCGGCGGCAAGGAAATGCAGGCTATGAAGCTGCCTGCCGTCAACGCCTGCATCGAGATCATCTCGGACAGCGTGGCTAAAATGCCGATCTACCTGATGGACGGCGAGACCCGCGAGCGGGTACCCGACCACCCGGCGGTGCGGCTGCTGACCGGCAGGCCGACCGAGGCCCTGACCGCCTTTGACTATCACAAGCTGATGGAGTCGAGACGTATTGCGTACGGCAACGCTTACGCGCTCATCCTGCGCGACAAGTGGGGACAGCCGGTGGAGCTGCTGCCGATCGCGCCGGGCTACATGCTGCCGATCCTCGATACCAACGCAAAGCTGTGGTATGTCGGCATCAATCCCAAGACGCACGAGTACCGCAAGTTCTGGCCGACCGATGTGCTGCATTACAAGGCATTCAGCACAGACGGCCTTGAGGGCATCAGCTATCTGCGCCGCGGTGCCGAGACCATCGAGGCAGCCCTGCAGGCACAGCGGTACGAGAGCAACTACTACCGCAACGGCGGTCAGGTGAGCGGCATTCTGACCACTGACACTGACCTCTCGCCGAGGCCGGCCACCATCGGCGGCGAGAAGGTGGACATCAAGAGCAAAATCCGTGCCGAGTGGGAAAGCATCCACTCCGGAGCGGACAACGCTTACCGCATTGCGGTGCTGGATAACGGCCTCAAGTACACGCCACTCACCGCAACCAACCGTGACGCGCAGTTTATCGAGTCCAAGGCCGCCAGCGTCGAGGACATTGCCCGGCTGTTTAACATCCCGTTTTACAAGCTGGGCGCGGGCAAGGAGAGCTACGCGGCCAACACGCAGGCGGCCATTGAGTATATCCAGCGCACGCTGTCGCCAATCGTCAGCGAGCACGAGCAGGAGGACACGCACAAGCTGCTGCTTGAGAGCGAGTGCAGCCGCGGCCTGCAGTTGCGCCGCAACATGATGGGCGAGCTGCGCGGAGACTGGACAGCTCGGGCTGCATGGTACAAGTCCATGCGCGAGATCGGCGCGTACAGTGTGGACGATATCCGCGCACTCGAGGACCTGCCGGACGTACCCGGCGGCGATGACCGTCTGGCAAGCCTTAACTACGTCCCGCTGGAGGACTGGCGGGACCTGAGCCGCCGCCGCAACGGAGCGGACGGCGAGGAACAGAAAGGAGTGACCCCATAATGGCAGTAACAATGCCTAAAATCGAAATCGACTTTGAGCAGCGAGCGGGAGACCTTGCCGAGCGCAGTGAGCGTGGTATTGCGATCCTGATCGTGCGCGACGAAACCAGCAAGGACTTTACCCACAAGCAGTACAGTGATCTGAGCGCCGCGCAGGCCGACGAAAGCCTGTACACGGCGGACAATTACGCCGCTATCTGTGACATGATGGGCTTTGCACCCTATCAGGCGCACATCTTCCGCGCGGATGCGTCCGGTGCGCTGGCGGATACGCTGGCGGCCATCGGCAAGACCGTCAAAACCGGATGGATTGCCGTTGCAGGGCAGAATGCGGCGGACGGTGCGGCTCTGGCTGCCTGGGTTAAGACCCAGGATAATACCCGGAAGAAGACTTACAAGGCGGTCTGCTACAATCTGGCTACTGCGCCGGATGATATGCACGTTGTTAACTATGTCAATGAGTCCGTCACCTATACGGATGATCGCGGTACGCAGGACGGCGTGACCTATCTGCCGAGTCTGCTGGCGATCTTTGCAGTGTGCAACGTTACCCGCGGCTGCACCAATTACGAGTGCAGCAATCTGTCGGAGGTCGTAGAAGTTGACGATAATGACGCGGCACTCGGCACGGGCAAGTTTATCCTCTTCAACGGCGAGGATAACACGGTCCGTATTGCACAGGGTATCAACAGCATGACCACCACGGACGGCAAGACCCGCACGGAAGATATGAAATTTATCGAAACCGTGGAAGCCATGGACATGATGCGTGACGATATCACCGCCGTGTTCCGTGGTACTTATCTCGGCAACTACCGCAACACCAGAGATAATCAGATGCTCCTGCTGTCGTCGCTCAATATGAGCTACTTTAGACAGCTCATGCAGCAGAATATCCTCGACCCGGATTTCGCCAACGCTGCACGCATTGATGTAGACGCACAGAGAGCGGCCTGGATGGCGTCCGGCAAGACGGAGGCGGAAAGCTGGGACGATGACACGGTGAAGGCCAATCCCTTCAAGCGCACCGTGTATCTGACCGCTGACGTTAAGATTCTCAACAGTATGACCGACCTGATTTTCCCGATCACCATGGCGTGACCGTATAACCTACAACAACAATTAAGGAGGAAAGAACTATGAAGAAGAAACTGCTTGACCTGCTCGCGAAGAAGCGCGGCATTGTAGACCGCATGAGACAGGCGGATGCGGCAGGCGACCAGACCGCATTTGATGCCGCTCTGGCAGAGAACACCGCCGTTGACGCGGAGATTGCCCGCGTAAAGGCAATCATGGAAGCCGAGGAGAATGTACCGGCAGAGCCGGAAGGCGTACCGACCAGCGGCACCGATCCTCCGGCGGCAGAGCCGGTCAACAGCCGCGAGTGCGTGCATGCCTTTGCGGAGTGCATCCGCGCCCAGGCACGCGGCCAGCGTGCAGCCTTTGAGTCCAACGCAGACGTTCTGCGCCGTGCCATGGCAGCCGAAAACGCCGGTGCCATGACCGAGGGTGTCGAGGCAGACGGCGGCCTGCTGGTGCCGCAGGACATCCAGACCCGCATTAACGAGCTGCGCCGCTCTCTGGTGCCTCTGTCCGACCTGTTTGCGGTCGAGAATGTATCGTTCCTGTCCGGCTCGCGTGTGGTAGATACCGCGCCGAACAAGGGCTTTACCAAGATTGACGAGATGGATGAGATTCCGCAGGATGACAAGCCGGCGTTCCGCAAGATCGCCTACAAGGTCGAGGACTATGCGCTGATCCTTCCGGTCTCCAACGACCTGCTGCGCGACACCGACGAGGCTCTGCTCGCGTACATCTCGCGCTGGCTGGCGAAGAAGCAGGTCATCACCGAAAATAACCTGCTGGTTGCAAAGCTCGCCGCGCTCGACACCGGTGCCGCAGCCGCGACCGAGACGGACGTTGTAAAGGTGCTGAAGACTGCGCTTAACAAGACGCTCGACCCGGCGATCTCCGCGACGGCACACTTTGTGACCAATCAGGACGGCTTTAACGCCCTCGACCAGCTGGTGGACGGCAATAATCGCCCGCTGCTGCAGCCTGATCCGACCGGCTCGACCGGCAAGCTGCTGTTTGGCCGCGGCATTACCGTTGTATCTAACGGCATCCTCAAGACCGCGACCAGCAAAGCGCCGATCTACTGCGGTGATTTCACCCAGTACGCGCCCCTGTTCCGCCGTCAGCCGCTCGAGATCGCATCGACCGACATCGGCGGCAACGCATGGAAGACCAACAGCACCGAGGTCCGCGCGATTACCCGTCTGGACGCACAGGTGTTTGACTCTGAGGCCGCTGCTGCGGTATCTCTGACCATTGCGTAAGGACTGACACAAGGGCGGCGCTGCTGCCGCCCTTCCCATTTTTAGAGAGGAGGGCACAGGATGCCTGAATTTAACCCCAATCGCATTATGCACGGCAACGGCGGTCATGCGTGGTTTAACGGCAAAAAGCTGACCACGCTGCAGTCGGTTGAGGCCAAGGTTGCCGGTGATTTTGAGGATATCAACGTGTGCGGTGATCCGGCTACTTACCGTGTATATAACGGCTACTCGGGCGAGGGCACGCTGACCACGCTCAAGATCGACAGTGATGTGCTGAGCCTGATTGCTGCGGCGTATAAGTCCGGCGAGATGCCGACCATCACCATCATCACCAGCCAGACCATGCCTGGCACAAACCGCGCGGAGCGCGTAGCGTACAGCGACATTACGATTGACGAGTTCACGCTCGCAAAGTTTGAAAAGAAGTCCAAGACCGAGGAAGAGATTCCCTTTAAATTCGGTAACTTCGAGGTTCTCGAAACCCTGTAAGGAGGTGCGGCATGAGATTCAACTTAAACGGTCACATCGTGGCCGACAGTGACGCGCCTATCCTGCGTTGGTGGGGTATCCCGGCGGCCTGTCCGGCGGATATCCGCGGCGCGCTCGCCGAAAACCCGGAGGGTGAGGAATTTGTTCTGGAGATCAACTCCGGCGGCGGCTCGGTCTTTGCGGGTTTTGAGATGTACAGCTTGCTGCGCAATGCGTCCCGTCAGGGTGTACATACCCGCGCCGAGGTGCAGAGCCTTGCCGGTTCTGCCGCGTCTGTCGTGATGGCAGGTGCGGACACGGCGGCCTGCTCGCCGGTCGGTCAGGTGATGATCCACCTGCCGAGCACGGTCACCGAGGGCAATCAGGGCGTGCACCGCGAGAGCGTGCAGATGCTCGAGAGCATCACCGAGAGCATTATCGCGGCGTATGAGAGCAAGGTTGGCGGCAAGACCAGTCACGACGCGCTGCGCCGCATGATGGACCGCGAGACCTTTCTCAGCGCCCGTGCGGCGCTTGACGCCGGTCTGATCGACGAGATCATCGGCGAGGAGCAGCCGGGCGAGCCGCTCAATCTGAACAACATTTACAACGCTTGCGGAGCTGTCCCCGATATGGACAAGCTGCGTGCGGCGTACATCGCTGCACAGAGCCAGAGCCAAGAGCCAGAGCCGCAGCCGCCGGTGTCCAATTTGAACACCGCCCGCAAGCGTGCCATCGCCATTGCTGAGGCAGAACTCCGGGCGGTGGTCGTATGATTACCGCCGAGCGGCTGACCGCAATCAAACAATACTGCCGCATTGACTACGATGAGGACGATGCGCAGCTGACCGGCTTTGCGGAGATGAGCGACAGCTATCTCGCGCAGTGCGGTATCACTCGTGACGGCCACGAGGCGATGTATGACCTCATTGTGCAGGCAATGGTGCTGACCCAGTACGAGGGCAAGTGTGCAGACAATGCAGCCGCAGCCCTGGCTACGGTTCCGCCGCTCGTGCGGCAGATGGTAAACCAGCTCAAACTCGTTTGTGCGTTTGGAGGTGCGGGCGATGGCAACACAGGTGCGTGATCTGCGCGATCGTGCCGAGGTATGGCTTGCCACGCCGACGGAGCAGCCAAACGGTGAGACGGACTACTGCTACACCAAGGTCAAAACGATCTGGGCGGCCGTCAACCCGACAAGCGGGCGCACGGAGACGCTGACCGGTGACGCTGAGCGTGCCGAGATCACGCACCGCGTGGTCTGCCGGAGCGCCAGCCTGCCGGAGCTGTGCCTCGAGATGTACTTTATTATCCGCGGTCAGCGGCTCGATGTGTCGTACTGGCTGCCAATCTATAACCGCCGCGGCTGGGTGGAGATTTACTGCACACTGCGGCAGGGAGAGGTGACACGCGATGGCTCATGATGGTTTTGATTGCTCCGAGCTGATGGCCTTTGCGGAGGAACTGGGCGCACAGCCCAAGGAGCTGGAGAAGGCGCAGAAAAAGCTGCTCCGAGATCAGGGCAGCAAGCTGCGCCGCAAGACAGCTCAGCAGGCGCGTGCAACGGTCAACCGCACAGCGGTGCACCGCAAAGAGTATGACCGCGCCGCCGGTCAGTACCACAAGAGCATCAAGCGCGGCAAGGTGTATACCAAGGACGGCCAGATGCGTATACGCGTGTATTCGGGTGACCCGATCGGCCATCTGGTCGAGCAGGGATGGACGCCCAAAGCGCGTGACGGTTCTCGCGGCAAGAAGCAGCTGGGCCGCGAGGTGTTTGACAAGACCGCGCAGGACTTTGATGAGCAGTTTCAGCAGGCTGCCGAGGACGCTCTGGACGAGGTGATTAACAAGCTATGATCCATTGGAAAGAGATAGATGACGCACTCGGTGCGGTAGTAAGCGCGGCTCTGGGGGCTGCCGACCTGCCTGCCGGGCGTATCCGTGACGATGTTAAGGCTCCGCTGGTGCGGCGCAGTTACCGCATTGACGTTGGCCAGACCGACGGCATGGGCACGGATGATTACGCCGAGACCGGCTGCGACATCGAGATTTATTTTTATCCCGCCGACGGCACACGCCCGCGCGACGAGCTGAACACGGCCGCTGACGCGATCCGCGCGGCTCTGCGGGAAGGCGTGACCGTGCAGGGCGTGGTACTCATCCCGGAGGACGACATCACCTGCGACGCAGACGGCGAGACGCTGGCAGTCATGCTGCGGCTCACCTGGATCGAGACCGCCGAGGAGACCGGCGAATTTATGGAGGAAATGGTATATGGATAAAAAGTTACTGGATGCGCTGGCGGCAAAAGCTGAGCAGCGCGCAAAGGACCGCAAGAACGCAAAGCAGTTTGAAGTAGCCGGCGAAATGCTGACCTTTGTACAGCCGAGCGTGGATGCCAAGCTGAGCTATGCCGAAGCCATGCTGTCCGAGAGTGCGGCAGACACGGTACGCGCCTGCGCAAGTCTGATTTATGACTGCTGTCCGGATCTGCAGGATCCGGAGCTGCACAAGGCTCTGGGTGTTACCGACCCGTATGACACCGTCTGGACGCTGATGCAGCCGTACGAGGTTGACCAGCTGGGCGGCAAGCTGTATCGCTGGCTCGGCCTGATCGGTCCGCGCGATAACAACACGCCGGACACTGCGAGGGCCGACACCGTAAAAAACTGATCGAGCGCGACCCGGTGCTCGACCTTGCAGCATTTTACGCACCGAGAGGCATAACGCCGGAAACTATTCGGCAGATGCCTCTTGCGGATCGCGCAGTGCTGCGGGAAGGCCGGGCGCGCTGGTATGAGGATAACCGGTGGCTGATTGCATCCGGTATTGCACTGGCGTACAACCCAAAGGAGGAGGACGGCAATGGCTAAAAACAAAGTAATCAATACCGTCCTGACGCTAAAGGATGAGATGTCGGGCGGTCTGGTAGCGGCAGCCAAGGCGGCTAAGAAATCCGGCAAGAATATTGATGACAGCATGATGCAGGCCACCCGCAAGGTGGTCGCATTCAAGAACAAATCGCTCACGGCGTTGGGGGATTTTGCAAAGAAGGGTGTCAAGGCTGCCGGTGCGGCTGTTGCAGGCATGACCGCTGCGTTTATTGCACTTGACGGCGCCACCGAGGAGTACCGCGTCGCGCAGGGCAAGTTAAACGCCGGATTTCAGGCGGCGGGCTTTTCCGCCGATGTGGCTCGCAAGAGCTATCGCAATTTTTATGCGATTTTGGGTGACGCGGACACCGCAACCGAAGCCTCGCAGCTGCTCGCCAACATGGCAAAGAATGCGGAAGATGTAACGAAGTGGACGCGCATCGCCGCAGGCGTGCACGGCACGTTTGGCGATTCGCTGCCGATCGAGGGACTTGTAGAGAGCGCCAACGAAACTGCACGCACCGGCAAGGTGACCGGCGTTTTCGCGGATGCACTGAACTGGGTCGGCATCATGGAAGACGATTTTAACGCCAAGCTAGAGCAGACGACCGACGTATCCAAGCGCAATCAGCTGATCATGGATACGCTCTCCAAGACCTATGACAAGGCCGCTGACAGCTTCTATGCGAACAACCAGCAGGTAGTCAATGCGCGGCGTAATCATGCGACCTTGGACGAGATGCTCGCTAAGGTAGGCGACACCAGTTCCAAGGTTAAAAATCAGCTGTGGGTGCTGGCCGGTGCCGCCGAGGACGGTTCCATCCGCTCCGGCTCTATGCTGGATTGGGTGCAGCGAAAGGCAGAAGCATTCGGACAGTGGATTGAAGGGCTTGATTTAAGTTCGCTGCAGAAGCAGTTCGATGAACAGTTCGCGCGGGCACTGCAAAAGGCCGGAGAGGCACTGCAGTGGGTGCGCGACAACTCGGATACGCTGATCGGCACGCTGAAAAAGCTGGCTGTTGTGTGGGGTGTCGGCAAAATGCTTGCATTTGCGGCTGGGGCAATCGAGACGGTGCAGACAATCGGCGGCTTTATCAAGACGCTCAAGCGATTGATCGTGCTGAAAGGTAAAGATACAGCTGCATGGGCGGCCAACACAGCATGTGTTATTGCAAATAAGGTTGCCTTGGCAGCGCACGCAGTTGTCGGCGGCATGCGCTGGCTTGTGAATGGTATCGCTACGCTGATGACCAACGCAGTCGAGTGGAGTGTCAACACGGCGTGTATTATCGCCAATAAGGCCGCGCTGATAGCGCACAAGGCGGTCGGCGGTGTAGTTTGGCTAGTGCAGCAGGCGGCGGCTTTGGGCGTTGCCAGCGCTGCGTGGATCCATAATACCGCCATGATGGTTGTCAACAAAGCAGGCATGGTCGCCAGTGCCGTAGCATCCGGCGTGGCAACCGGTGCGACTGCCGCTCTGACGGCCGCCCAGTGGGCACTGAATGCTGCATTTGTAGCAACGCCAATCGGCTGGATCGTGCTCGGCCTGGCAGCTGTTGTGGCCGCAGGTGTGGCGCTGTATAAGAACTGGGACACCGTAAAGGCCAAGGCCGGAGAGGTATGGAACAGCATAAAAACAGCGTTCGGCGGCATCAGGGACAGTATTGTAAACGCGTTCTCGGCTGCTAAAGAAAAGGTCGCGGGCTTCTTCTCGTGGCTTAACCAGAAGATCGAGAGTGTGCCGATTCTCGGCTCCATCTACAAGGGCGGCAAGAATGCCGTGTCGTGGATTGCCGATCGGCTGGACGGCAACGCCATGGGCACGCCCTACTGGCGAGGCGGCTACACCCGCGTAAACGAGCGCGGCGGCGAGATCATGAACCTGCCGAGCGGCACGCAGATCATCCCGCATGATGTGTCTGTCAAGGCGGCAGGCGGTCGGAGCGTGACGGTCAACGTCACCATCCAGGGCAACGTGATCGGCAACCGGGAGTATACCGAACAGGTCGGTGAGTACGTCGGCCGCAAGGTGCTCGCGGCGCTTGGCAACACATAAGGAGGTGCGGTGCGTGTACAAGATAATTTTCTCGGTCAACAACAACGAGGAGGTCTGGACGCTGCCGCACTGTCCGCCGGATTTCCCAATCCCACAGCCGGAGCAGCACCACGAGACCTACGAGGGCCTGAGCCGAGACTATCGCCGCATCGGCACGCTTTGTCTGCGGCACATGGAGTGGACGGCGCTGCTTCCAGTGCACCGATACTTCTTCATGCCGTCTGAGGCGTCTGCGGATGGTTGGGCGTATGTCGATTTCTTCGACCGGTGGCGCGACAAGAAGGTGCCGTTCCGGCTGATCGTGCTCGACAGCAAGGGCGCGGCACGGCTTAACATGCCGGTGACGGTGGACAGCTTTGATGTCACCGTGCGCCGCAACGGCGACCTGGAGTACAGCATCGCCGTGACAGAATACCGATTTATCACGTGAGGAGGTGCGCCGCATGGCGGCAGGCTATGTAGACGAGCACAAGCTCGTCTTGTACCGCGACGGCGCACAGCCGCGCGACATTACGGCGTTTGCCAGTGATATGACGCTGACGGATGACCTTGACACACTGGCGGCGGAGCTGACGTTTACGACGTTTATCTCGCCGTGGGACAAGTACACGCCTAAGCTGGCGCTTGCGCCGGGCGACAAGGTGCGCGTGACCAATCAGGGCAAAACGGTCTTTTCCGGCATCATTATCACGGTGACGTTGGACGGCGGTGTTACCGCTTATGACCGCGGCTGGTATCTGAATAAGTCAGAAATCGTGCTGCAGGTCAACAACCTTGCCGCCGATCAGGTCATCCGCAAGGCGTGTGCCAAGGCGGGCGTGACGGTCGGCAAGGTGTGCAGCCTGCCGACCAAGATCACGCAGCTGTGGACAGGCTCAACGCCGTCCGACATCATCAGCGATGTACTGGACACCTGCGCGGCGGCGACCGGCAAAGAGTACCGTCACAGGGTAGACGATACCGGTCTCGTGGTGGAAGCACTACCGGTCTCTCCCATCAAGGCGATGCACAAGCCGGCGAAAAACCTTGCGGCGTTTGACATCACCTGGGCGCTCGGCCAGGTGAGCGGCGAGGACAGCATTGAGGACACCTACAACGCTGTTGTCATTGCCGCCGAGGACGACGGCAAGGCGTACATCGGCGCACAGGCCAGCAACGCGGCATCCATCAAGCGCTACGGATTTATGCAACATATTGAGACCGTGACCGAGAACCCCGGTACGGCTGTGCTTGGGCAGATGGTGAAAAATCTGCTCAAGAACGCCGACAAGGTAGGGCAGACGCGCTCCATCTCGGAAATCTGGGGCTGTGATGAGGTGAAGAGCGGCGTGGTACTGCGATTCAACTCGCCCGCGTTCGGCATCAAGGGCAACTTCCGTATTACTCGCGTGGAGCATCACTACGGCGGTGCAGGGCACACGATGGCGCTCGAAATCACGGCGCTCGAGCAGGTGCGAGCCGCCGCCGAGGGCAAGACCGCCGCGGGAGCCATCAAGGCCGCCAGA
>OOCY01001316.1_pt1 | contig 12304 bp, 10 predicted proteins | sample 1671291 | NCBI WGS metagenome assembly OOCY01 (sample SAMN06348141, study PRJEB24527) | human gut metagenome | biome: human gut; feature: ankylosing spondylitis patient; material: feces | host: Homo sapiens | place: China | collected 2015-10 | reverse complement strand
TTTCTCAGTGGGAGTTCAATCTCCGACTGAGATAAATGCTCCGCGAGGATGTGCAGTGATTCTGAAAAGAAGATGTCAGCTTGCGCTGACCAGAATCACGCACCAAGTCTCACGTGCGTTCGACTTGAAACATATCGCAACTATGTATTCCTATATTATACGTTTTTGGTATCTTTTGCAACCCCCGAAAATGCTTTCCCCTTCGGTTCGATCACAAATTCCATTTTTTTCTTTGTCACAGGATGTAGAAATCCGATCCGGCAGGAACACAGCGCCACCGGACAATACCGACCGCCCTGCTCTGGCTTTCCATACTTTGTGTCACCCACCAGCGGATATCCCGCATGTGCAAACTGCACACGAATCTGGTGATGCCGCCCGGTGTGAAGCCAGATATGAACCAGTGCCTGCTGCCCGTCCTCTAAAACCTGTTCTACCTCATAGTCCAGCACAGCCTCTTTTGCCTGCGAAGTTCCCCTGGCAACAACGGCGGATGTATTTGTTTTTCCATCCCGCTGCAGCCAGTCCCGAAGTTCTCCTTTTTGTGGCTCCGGCACACCGGTTGTCACCGCCAGATATTCTTTTTCCATGCTGCGACTGCTGACCTGCGCAGACAGTTTTGCTGTCGCCTGCGGCGTTTTCGCAAACACCATCACGCCCTCCACCGGTTGATCCAGGCGATGGATCAGCCCGATATACGGTTCTTCCTTCTTTTTTGCACGATAGTTCTTTAACAGACTTACCACATCTGCCTGACCGGCACGGGCAGTCTGAACCGCCACACCAGCTTCCTTGCGGCAGACGATGATTGCCTCATCTTCATATATGATTTCCGGTTGCTTTATTCTCATGTATCCAATCCTTATAACTTAAATCTGTAGCCCACGCCCCAGATTGTCTCAATGTACTGCGGTTTTGCGGTATTGAACTCAATTTTTTCACGGATCTTCTTGATATGAACGGTTACCGTTGCAATGTCACCGATGGACTCCATATCCCAGATCTTGGAAAACAGCTCATCCTTCGTAAATACATGATTCGGGTTCTCTGCAAGGAATGTCAGCAGATCAAATTCCTTTGTCGTAAACTGCTTCTCTTCGTCATTTACCCATACACGACGGGCAGTTTTATCAATGCGGATGCCACGGATCTCAATAATGTCATTTTTCTGTACATTGCTTCCGATCAAACGCTCATAACGCGCCAGATGTGCTTTTACCCTGGCAACCAGTTCACTCGGGGAAAATGGTTTAGTAATATAATCATCCGCACCAAGTCCCAGACCACGGATTTTATCAATATCATCCTTTTTCGCGGACACCATCAGGATCGGTGTATTTTTTTTCTCACGGATCTTTTTACAGATTTCAAAACCATCGGTTCCCGGCAGCATCAGATCCAGAATGTACATGTCAAATTCTTCACTCAGTGCACGCTCCAGACCGCTGGTTCCATCATTTTCTATCTCCACATCAAATCCACTCAGCTCCAGATAATCTTTCTCCAGATCCGCAATTGCTTCTTCATCTTCTACGATTAAAATCTTACTCATTTGGTACCTCCTGATATTTTCGAATAACAAAGTACATGGTCGTACCTGTCTTTTCTTTACTTGTCGCCCAGATCTTGCCACCGTGATCTTCAATGATCTTCTTTACGATGGACAGACCGATGCCGCTTCCTCCGGTGGAAGAATTTCTCGAAGAATCCGTGCGGTAAAAACGGTCAAAAATATACGGCAGATCCCGGGCAGAAATTCCTTTTCCGTTATCCTCGATCTCAACCTGGATAAAATCACCCACGTCCTTGATCCGGACATTAATCTGTCCCTTCTGCTTGTCCATATATTTGATGGCATTTGTCACAATATTATTGATCACGCGCATCAACTGTTCCGGATCTGCGATGATTACAATATCTTCATCCGCATAGTTAAAATATGTCAGACCAATGCCCTTGGTCTCCAGATCCAGACCGATCTCCTCAATGCAGTCGTTAAAGTAATCTGCCACATTAATCTTCTTAAAGTTATATGGAATGCGGTTCGTATCAATCTTGGAATACAGCGTCAGCTCATTCAGCAGACGATCCATCTCATTCGCCTTATTATAAATCGTCCTGATGTAACGTTCCTGTTTCTCCGGCGTATCCGCAACACCGTCCAAAATACCCTCAGAATAGCCTTTTACCGCTGTAATTGGTGTCTTCAGGTCATGTGCGATATTGCTGATCAGGGCACGGTTTTCCTTTTCTGCTGCCATCTTCTCTTCGGTGGATTCCTTCAGACGCTTCCGCATCTCCTCAAAGTTCCGGCACAGATCTCCCATCTCATCCTGTTCATCATAATCAATGGAAAAATCCAGATTTCCCTCTTTGATATTTTTCGTAGCGATCTGCAATTTCTTAAGCGGCACCATCGTTCCACGATAGATCCAGATCGTCATAACTCCGGCAGTCAACGCCAGGATCAACAGTACCGATACCGCAATATCGATCATCAGCCGCTTGATCTCCGGTTGAATACTCTCCGAAGATGTAATGATATAGACACTGCACTGATCGTTATTGCTTCCCTCAAAATCTACCTGCTTCAGCAAAGACTGTGCATCGTTATCAATATAATATCCGGAACCCGTTTCCTTTTCGCCTTCTCCATATGGTGGCAATTCCTCCTGCCACTGTTCATCACTGATGACGGAGTCTCCGTTGTAACCGTTATATATCAGTTCTCCATTTCTTCGGAAGATCAGATAAGAACTCTTTTCCTGTAATTTTTCATTGATCTGTTTTAAATAATCTTCTGATTCCAGTTTTTCCGGATCTGACTTTGCCAGTTTGCAGATCTCGTCATATTCTGTCTTCGCGACAATCAAACGTGTCTTTAGTTTCATAGGCATCTCCATTTTTCTTATACTGTTTTTCATTATAACACGTCTGCTGTTCAATTTACATTCTGCAATCGTAAAGTTTTTATAAATTACAGAGAAAAGACTTATTGGCAGTTATTCATTCTTTAAATTTTAAAAAGAAGCCAAAATCACTCCTGCTTTTACAAAAAAATCGTCGGATACTTACCACAACTTCTATGGAAATATCCGACGATTTTCACGCGCTTTATGTAACTGTTTTTCTTACTTCAAAGAATTACAGATATTTTTTTAATACGTCAACTTTATCAGTTGCTTCCCAAGGAAGATCTACATCTGTACGTCCAAAGTGTCCGTAAGCAGCTGTTGCTTTGTAGATCGGTCTTCTTAAGTCAAGCATTTTGATGATTCCAGCCGGACGAAGGTCGAAGTTCTCACGAACGATCTCAACCAGTTTCTCATCAGACAGTTTGCCTGTTCCGAATGTATCTACCATGATAGATGTCGGCTGTGCTACACCGATTGCGTAAGAAAGCTGGATCTCGCATTTGTCAGCCAGACCTGCTGCAACGATGTTCTTTGCAACGTAACGTGCTGCATATGCTGCAGAACGGTCTACTTTTGTGCAGTCTTTTCCGGAGAAAGCTCCGCCGCCGTGACGAGCCATTCCACCGTAAGTATCAACGATGATCTTACGTCCTGTCAGACCTGCATCACCGTGAGGTCCACCGATTACAAAACGTCCTGTCGGGTTGATGAAGAATTTTGTTTCATCATCGATCAGCTCTGCCGGAAGGATCGGATCGAATACGTATTTTTTGATATCCTCATGGATCTGCTCCTGAGTAACATCATCATCATGCTGTGTAGAAAGAACTACTGCCTCTAATCTCTTAGGAGCGCCGTTCTCATCATACTCTACGGAAACCTGAGTTTTTCCGTCTGGTCTTAAGTAGCTTAATGTACCGTCTTTACGAACTTTTGTAAGCTGAAGAGCCATTTTGTGAGCAAGGGAGATTGGGTACGGCATTAATTCCGGTGTCTCGTTTGTAGCGTAACCGAACATCATACCCTGATCACCAGCACCTGTATCAAGATCATCTGTCAGCTCACCCTCTTTAGCCTCAAGTGCTTTATCAACACCCATAGCGATATCAGCAGACTGCTGATCCAGAGCAACCATAACTGCACATGTATTTCCATCAAAACCTGTCTTTGCGTCATTGTAACCAATCTCGTTTACAGTCTGACGAACGATAGACGGGATATCAAGCTGTGCTTTTGTAGTGATCTCACCTGTTACTAATACAAAACCTGTACAAGCAGCTGTCTCGCATGCAACACGGCTCATCGGATCCTGTGCCATGCAGGCATCCAGAATTGCATCAGATACGGCATCGCAGACTTTATCCGGATGTCCCTCTGTAACTGACTCAGAAGTAAATAATAATTTTTCCATAATTATCCTCCGTTCTTTTCTCTCATTCTAATCTAATTTGAAACATGTGAACTCCCACAGTTCACGTTTATTGCAGTCATACTTTATGTATCATACATTCCAATATAGGAAAAGTCAACCAACAGATTTCCCCGAAAATGTTGCACAAATAACAAAAAACCGAAAAAATGCGGGTAGATTTGTTGCTTCTACCCGCTTCCTGTTAAAATTTTATCGATGCCTGTTCCAAACTTCCTTTCAGTTGAACTCCGGCAAGATTTCCTGCATGACTCTGATCAACATAAGCCAGCTTATTTTCTCAGAATCACCACACATTACATTCTAAAGTTTCAGTCTGAACTGCTGAATCTCTTTCTCAGAACTTACCTTCTGCATCATACCACCAATGCCTCTGAATTTCTCATCAAAAGCCTCATATCCACGCTCAATATAATAGATATCATCCACAATGGTAATGCCATCTGCTGCCAGACCTGCAATTACCAGTGCCGCACCTGCACGAAGATCCGGTGCACTGACTCTTGCGCCTGTATAACGCTCTACGCCGTTGATGATCGCAATGTTGCCTTCCACCTTAATATTGGCACCCATTTTTTCAAGTTCATCTACATATTTGAAACGATTCTCAAAAATACTCTCGGTGATCGTACTTGTTCCCTCAGAAAGTGCCAGAACAACACCCATCTGTGGCTGCATATCTGTCGGGAATCCCGGATACGGTAATGTGGTTACCTGTGTATGGTGTAACGGTTTGTTTGCAATGACACGGACTGCATCGTCAAATTCCTGAATCTCACATCCGACCTCGATCAGTTTTGCACTGGTCGCCTCCAGATGCTTCGGAATTACGTTCTTTACTGTGACATCACCATGTGTCGCTGCTGCCGCGAACATAAATGTACCTGCCTCAATCTGATCCGGAATGATAGAATATTCCGTCTTGTGCAGTTTCTCTACACCGGAAATACGGATGACATCTGTTCCGGCGCCACGGATATTGGCTCCCATACGGTTTAAGAAGTTTGCCACGTCAACGACATGCGGCTCTTTTGCTGCATTTTCAATGGTGGTCTTGCCCTCTGCCATAGCTGCTGCCATCATGATATTGATGGTGGCACCAACGGAAACTTTATCCATATAAATATGTGTACCGCAAAGGTGCTCTGCCTTTGCCGCAACCAGTCCACGACGAATATCCACTTCTGCGCCCATGGCACGGAAGCCTTTTAAATGCAGGTCGATCGGTCTGCTTCCGATATCACAGCCACCCGGAAGGGCAACTTCTGCATCTTTGTATTTGCCAAGTAATGCGCCTAACAGATAGTAGGACGCACGAATTTTTCTGATGTATTCATTATCCACGCTGGTATCGTGAATCGTTGATCCGTTGATCTTTACGGTGTGGATGTCAACACGCTCCACAGTTGCACCAATATTCTCGATTGCCTGAAGCATAACATTGATATCACGGACATTTGGTAAATTATCTATTGTAACGGTCTCATCCGTCATGACTGCTGCCGCAAGAATCGCCAGTGCCGCATTCTTCGCACCACCGATCGCCACTTCACCGACTAACGGACTGCCTCCTTTAATTACATATTGATCCATCTTGCACCTCTATGTTTCTAAATTTAAACACGCTATTATAACTATATCTCTAAAAATTTGTCAAGTTTTTTCATTTCATTCATATTTAATTAGTAAAGCGATTCTATTATAACATACCCGATAGGTATATAAAAGAATCTTTGCTTTATTTTATTCAAATACCGCCGTCTCGGTTCCTAATTTTCCTCCAGCGCTTTTCGAACAGCCTTCAGTGTCTGCTCGATGCTCTGTTTATACTGATCAACGGTGATATCTGCATATTTTTCATACAGAACGGTTCTTTCTTTATAAAGATCAACCAGAGTCTGTCCCTCTTTTAATACAACACCACGTCCCTTGAGGTTACGCAGGCGGCGCTGTAACACGCGCAGATTCTGTTTCAGATATACTACTGTTCCGATGGATTTCAGGTGTTCCATCGCTTCTTTTCCATAAACCACACTTCCGCCGGTAGCAATTACACTGCGATGTGTCTGAATCTGACTGTTCACTCTGTTCTCTATCTCTATAAATCCGTCGGTACCGTGTTCCTCAATAAGCTCACTCAACAATTTTCCTTCTGCTTCCTGGATCAGCAGATCTGCATCCACAAACTGATATCCAAGAGCTTTTGCCAGTACGACACCAACCGTACTTTTTCCAACACCCGGCATACCGATCAAAACAATATTATCTCTATTCATTTCTCAACTTATACTTTCTCATGCGCTAAACAAAAGCGGACTGTTCTGTCCGCTTTGTATTTTTCCCCGTTCTACTCTGCTGTTGCACTGCTGCGACCATTCTTTGTCATTTACATTAATATCAATATCTTTTTTATAGCTCTCTACGGCATTGTTGTAAGCCTCATCCTGACGGTCAGAAATGATACTCTGTTTCTTCTTCTCCGTAGCATCTGAATCAAATTCGCTGTCAAGACGGATGATGTAATAGCAGTCTGTTCCCTCGATCAGATCGGATACATCGCCTTCTTTCATGCTGTTTGCAGCTGTGATAACGGCATCACAGAAACCGCCATCGGACTCACTCTTTTCATCACTTCCATAGGAATAAGTCTGTACGGTATAGCCATAATCAGAAGCAGTTCCGTCAAAATCTGTCTTTGCCTTCTCTGCTGCATCATAAGCATCTTTTTTCACAACGGTTACCTGATCTTCTGTATAGGTCTGCTGATTTCCGCTGTCATCGGTGTAAGTTGTCAAACTGATTTTTACATAACTGAAGGTTCTCTGTGCAGCCTCTTCATCAGATACTTCGGTATCTGCTGTTGCGCGGATCGCTGTGCTCATTTTCCGCTGTACAGTCTGTAAATACAGATAACGCTCTACATACTCCTCAGTAGCGCCAACTTCTTTCAGTGCGGATTTTGTATTATCGGACATAAATTTCTCAGCAGCTTCTTTCATTGCTGCTTTCTCATCATCCGTGATCTCTACACCATAATCATCCATATGTGCTTCTAACAGACACTGTGTCTCAATGTTCTCCATAACACTGTCTTTGATGGACTCCTGCATATTCTTTCCATCCTGTGCATAAGACTCATTCGTCCAGTAATCCTCTCCATAATTAAGAAGCAAAAATGCTGTCATAAGATGCCTGCTGGATACGTGCTGCAAAATTAGCATATCCCATATCTACTTCGATCGTGTCAATGGCATCCCCTGTCATGGTGACAGCAGTTGCATTTTTATTAATTCCACAGCCACTTAATGACATCGATCCGATCATGACACTCATTAAAATAACTGCTGCAAATTTCTTAAACTTCATGGTTTCCTCCAACTATCATATGTCATGAACAAAAGCAGTTCATGATCCGATTTCGCCGTTCGTCAATCATACCAGTATGTTGACTCTCTTGCGCTCATTATATCGTAAAGTGAAATTTTTTCATCTATTATCTGTCCTAGTATAACCCAGAATCCGCGCCACTGCAAGATTTTTTCTATCCTAAACTCGCGCAACCCATGTATACAAATGCAAATCCTGCCTATGCCTCATTTTTCTCCAGCAACAGTTCCGCACAATCCGTCAACACGGTTCGGATCACCGTCAGCGTATCCGGACTGTTTTTCTGCTTCCGATAATACAGACACGGTTCTTTTTTATCCGGGATAAACGACAGCAGTGGTTTATTTTTGTCCAACAACAATGGCAGGTTTGCCACATTCAATTTTGCCCGTTCAAACATACGGAACGTGATTCCTGCCGCATTTTCCTTGATCTCCACCAGATAAACCCGATGCGCATCTGCTTTGATCTGTGCGACGGTCAGCAGATTCTGTACCGACCGCGGCGGTTCTCCGAAACGATCGATCAGCTCATCTAACATCTCATCTTTTTCTTCTTCATTTTCGATCGCCGCGATCCGCTTGTAAATATCCAGTTTCTGATACTCATTCGCAATATAGCCGTTTGGAATATAGGCATCCAGTTCGATATCAATGGAAGTATCGAAAGATTCCTCCACCGTTTCGCCTTTTGCACTTTTTACCGCTTCGTTCAGCATTTTGCAATACAGATCGTAACCAACCGCTTCCATATGACCGTGCTGCTGTTCTCCCAGCAGGTTTCCGGCACCGCGGATCTCCAGATCCTTCATGGCGATCTTGAAGCCGCTTCCCAGATCCGAAAACTCCCGGATCGCAGAGAGACGCTTCTCTGCCACTTCTTTCAGCATCTTGTTTCTGCGGTACATCAAAAATGCATACGCCGTCCGGTTGGAACGTCCGATTCGTCCGCGCAGCTGATACAACTGGGAAAGCCCTAAGTTATCCGCATCGTGAATGATCATTGTATTGACGTTTCCGATATCCAGCCCCGTCTCAATGATAGTTGTGGAAACAAGCACATCCACCTCACCGTTGATAAAGCCATACATGACACGCTCCAATTCCCGCTCACTCATCTGACCGTGGGCGTAGGCAACCTCCGCATCCGGTACCAGCTCGGAAATCTTTGCCGCTACCTCCGCGATCTGGTTGACACGGTTGTATACATAATACACCTGACCATCCCGCGCCATCTCGCGCTCAATAGCTTCCCGGATCATCTCCTCATCGTACTCCATGACGTAAGTCTGGATCGGCATACGGTCATGCGGCGGCTCTTCCAGCACACTCATGTCCCGGATTCCGATCAGGCTCATATGCAGAGTTCGCGGAATCGGTGTCGCGGTCAGAGTCAGCACGTCCACGTCCTTTTTCATCTGTTTAATCTTTTCCTTATGACCGACACCAAACCGCTGTTCCTCGTCAATGATCAGCAGGCCCAGATCCTTGCAGACCACATCTTTGGAAAGGACACGATGTGTTCCGATCACGATATCCACCGTTCCTTTTTTCAAACCTTCGATTGCCGCTTTCTGCTGCTTTGGTGTCCGGAAACGGCAGAGCAGTTCCACATTAATTGGGAAATCTTTCATACGCTGTGCAAACGTGTTGTAATGCTGCTGCGCCAGAATCGTAGTCGGTACCAGATAAATAACCTGTTTATTCTCCTGTACCGCTTTGAACGCTGCCCGGATTGCCACCTCAGTCTTGCCAAAGCCGACATCTCCACAGATCAGACGATCCATGATCTTCTTGCTTTCCATATCCGCTTTCGTTGCTTCAATGGCAAGGCGCTGATCGTCGGTCTCCTCATATGGAAACATTTCCTCAAATTCCCGCTGCCATACGGTATCCGGTCCATACTCAAAACCTTCCTTGCTCTGGCGCACCGCATACAGTTCCACCAGTTCCTGTGCGATCTGTCGCACTGCTGTCTGTACCCGGTGACGGGTTTTCGTCCATTCCTGTCCGCCCAGACGGTTCAGTTTCGGTTTTTTCGCATCGGAACCCGCATATTTCTGGATCAGATCCAGCTGCGTTGCCAGCACATACAGATTGCCGCCTTTGTCATACTCGATCTTCATATAATCCCGCATGGTCTTGTCGACCTCGATCTTCTCAATACCGCGGAAAATTCCAAGACCATGATTTTCGTGTACGACATAATCCCCCGGTTTCAATTCAGAAAAGCTTTGGATCCGCTCGCCTTCGTATATTTTCTTCTTTTTGCGCTTTTTCTTCTCCGCACCGAAAATATCCGTCTCCGTCAGCACCACAAATTTGATATCCGGATATTCAAATCCGCGTTTCAATTTGCCATACATGACCATGACTTCTCCCGGCTGCACCAGTCGCTCTGTATCTTCCGTAAAAAATGCGTTTAATCCTTCCTGCCGCAGATCATCTGCCATACGCTCTGCCCTGGTTCTGGAACTGCAAAGCAGAATGAATCACCCGGTACTTGCGTTTTTTATAATTATTCAGATCCTTTGACAGTAATTCAAAACTGCTGTTGTACGCATTGACAGAGTGCACCTGGAAGAAAAAGCTCTGCGTCGGTGTCAGTCCCGGTGCCCGCAGTTCCATTGCCGATACCAGCACACAACCCAGCCGCTGCATTTCTGCTGTTACCGCCTCATGAGAATACAGCACATCCATCTGTCCCGGCAGAATATATCCTTTTTCCAGACGCTGCTGCATACTGTCGGAAAATTCTTTTTCTACTGCTGCCGCTTTTTCCAGACACCGTGCCGGTTCATCCGCAAAAATCAAAAGCTTCTGGTCGCGTCTGGCAGCACAGCGGGACGCAAATTCCAGAAAACTTACGGTATCCTGGTAGAAATAGGTCAGATAACTTTCTGCCGCCCGTACACTTCCAAATTCTTCCACCTGCTCCTGCAGTAATTCCACTGCCTGTTCCAGTCGGTGCGCTTCCTCGGTTTTCATTTCCTTGCGGTACTGTTCCGACAGACGTTTTCCCTCTGCCGTGATCTGTTTCAGTCCCGCTTCCTGCTGCGCCTTCGTCAGCACCAGTTCCGCTGCCGGATAAACCACGATCTCGTCCAGCGTGTCTACCGAACGCTGGCTGTCCGGATCAAAGGTCCGGATCGAATCGATCTCATCTCCCCACAGTTCAATACGGTAAGGAAGTTCCTCCGTCAATGCAAAAATATCCACGATACCGCCGCGCACCGCAAACTGTCCCGGCGCATCTACCTGATAAGCACTCTCATAGCCCATGCCAACCAGATGCTGCCGCAGTTTTTCCAGATCCAGGGTATCTTCTGCCTTCAATCGGAGCAAAAATCCCCGTAAAACCTCCGGGCGCACCAGACGATCCATCAGCGCATCAAAAGTCGTGATGATCGTTGCATTTTCTTCTTCAAAGAGTCTCCGGTAAGCCAGAATCCGCTCCTGTGTCAGCGCATTGCCACGGATATCCGACTGATAGAACAAAATATCCTTTGCCGGAAAATACACTGCCTTCGGTTCAAAGTAGCGGTATGCCTCCAGCAATTCCCTCGCTTTCTGCTCATTAAAAGTAACAATGACACGGGTTCCCCTGCCATTGTTCAGTCCATACATCATATGTGGTTTTTGCGCATCCATACAACCAGAAGCTGAGATCACAGTTCCCGGTTTTTCTGCAAAATGCTCCAGTTCTTCAAAGCTGTTTAATTCATACAACGGACGTACAAAAGCATCCATGCCAGTGTTACTCCTTTCTTTTCTATCTGTTGATATGTTTCATGATTTCCTGCACTCTTATTCTATTGAAAAACCATGGTTCTATTATGCTTCTTTATAAGATCACGATTCTGTTATGCTTCTTTTTTACGATTATACAGATTCATTGCCTCATCGGTTCGATCCTGAACCATCAGGCTGACAGCATCCACCGCATCTTTTACGGCATCCTCAAATTTTTCCCGATCCTCCGGGGAAAATCTCCCAAGGACATGATCTGCCAGATCCCATCCTGCCGGTTTCTCACCGACACCGACTTTTACCCGTTCAAACTGATCGGTTCCGGTCTTTGCAATGATATCCTTAATTCCATTATGTCCGCCTGCGCTTCCTTTCTTACGGATCCGCAAATTGCCCGGCGCCAGACTGATGTCGTCAAACACAACGATCAGCTCCTGTGTCGGATCTAATTTATAAAAATTTACCAGTGCGCTGACACTGTCGCCGCTTAAGTTCATAAACGTCTGCGGCTTTGCCAGCATTACTTTCTGTCCTTCGATATATCCGGTTCCGCAAAAAGCATTTCCTTTTCGCAGATTCAGTTCAATTCCATATTTATCAGCGATCGCATCAATGACGTCAAACCCTGCGTTGTGGCGGGTTTTGGCATACTTTGCGGTCGGATTTCCAAGTCCTACGATCAGGTACATTTTTTCATCCTCCTGTATCTATATCTACCATTCCAGTCAAGCGGATATTCGCAATCCGCTTCGCTACTTGCTCATAACCGAATAACTGCTCCGCAGTTTATCAGAAGGAGCTTGCACTCCTCCTGATACAAGCAA
>OOCY01001311.1_pt1 | contig 12375 bp, 8 predicted proteins | sample 1671291 | NCBI WGS metagenome assembly OOCY01 (sample SAMN06348141, study PRJEB24527) | human gut metagenome | biome: human gut; feature: ankylosing spondylitis patient; material: feces | host: Homo sapiens | place: China | collected 2015-10 | reverse complement strand
CGGCGTACCGCCTCCGATGTAGATCGTATCAAGGGTGTAATCCTTCATGTTCTCACTGATAAAGATCAGTTCTTTGATCAGTGCATCGAGATACGGATCTACCATATGCTCCCAGCGGCTTAACACATGGGAGCCGAAGGAACAGTACAGGCAGATGCTCGGACAGAACGGGATGCCGATGTACAGGCTGTAACCGTGTTCGTAGTCGATCGTCTTTAAAATGTCCTTTTCCCGGTTGGCAATCGTGATTGCAAGTGCCGTCTTTTCCGGGCTGGTGTAGTAGGTCTCGCGCATGTATTTCGCAATCTCTACATTTGTTTTGCCCTCTTCCAGCATCTTCATCGGAATTTTCGTCGGACGGATGCCGGTAAGGTCGCCCCACGGAAGTTCTTTTCCGCTCACTTTCGAGAGCGTGCGATAGACCATCCGTTTCAGGACATTTTTCGTTTCGTGGCGGTCTTTTTCATATTCCACCGCCTCACACGCGGCAGAAAGCTCTTCGTGCTTCTCATTTTCTATGGAAAAGCAGATCTGGTCTGCCGCGTACAGGATCTTATCATAATATGCAAATTCCCCGTCCGGCGCCCCATCCTCTTCGTACCATGAGGTAATCTCACAGCCCGGATAGAATGCCTTGATCAGGGAATACACATCGTATTCAAAATCTTTTCTGTTAAAACAAAGGCTGATATTAAGCAAGGGGATTGTACCTCTTTTCATGTTCAATCGTAGTTTCATCGTTGTGGCCCGGATACACGGTCACATCCCCGGGAAGCTCTTTTAACAGGCGCTTGGCCGACGCGATCAGCTCTCTGCCGGAGGATGTCGGGAAGTCGTATCTTCCGTAGGACTCGCAGAACAGCGTATCACCGGAAAAAAGTGCTTTCTCTGCCGGAATATAGTAGCAGACACCGCCTGCCGTGTGCCCCGGTGTCGCAAGAACGTGGATTTCAAAGTCTGCGAGATGCAGCACATCGCCCTCTTTTACGGTTTTGTCCGCCTGCATCGTGTACGGTTTGCTCCAGAGCCCGGAAAGATTTTTCTTTGGATCCCCCAGCAGGTGCTGCTCTTTTTCATGGACATAGACCGGGATATGGTACTTTTTCCGCAGTGCATCCGCTGCCAGCATATGGTCGAAATGGCCATGGGTCAGCAGAATGGCCTCCGGGTCGCCGTCGATCTCGTCGATCTGGCGTTCAATCTCCAGCGGCGAATCGCCCGGGTCCACGATCAGCACCTTCTGGCTGTCCGGATTTTCCACAACGTAGCAGTTTGTCGAGAGCATTCCAAGTGCCCGGTAATTTACCTTTATCATACGCTTTTCTCCTTTTTATCCTCTCGATCTCTGAATATTGATCACGCTCTCCACCTGGCGTACCTTCTCGATGATGCTGTTCAGCTCTTCGTTGTTGTGCACGTCGAACGTCACATCGATGGAAGCCGTTCCCTGCTTGCTCGTTCTCACGTTCATCGCCGCAAGGTCGATCTTCCGCTCGGTAAAGATCTTGGAGATATCCACCAGAAGACCGGTACGGTTGTTTGCGTAAACGCTGATCTCCACGGTATAGAGAGAGCCGCCGTTGTCCTCTGCCTGCCATTCAGCATCAATGAGGCGCACCCGCTCAGATTCCGGCAGATTCAGGACATTGACACAGTCGGTGCGGTGAATGGTCACGCCGCGTCCTCTTGTGACAAAGCCCACGATCTCATCGCCCGGGATCGGATTGCAGCATTTTGAGAAGCGAACTGCCACATCGTGGATACCGCGCACGACGATGCCGCCCTTGCTCTTTCCAACCGGCAGAACCTTCTCTCCGGATGCCGCTTCGAGCACCTGCTCGTCGGTGATCTCTTTTTTATGCTGCTTTTCGTACGTCTCAATCAGCTTGTTGAGGACCTGGCCCTCTTTTAAGCCGCCGTGGCCGATGGCCGCAAGAACGGAATCCCAGTCGCGGAAGCCGTACTTTCTCATGACAGCCTCTTCGTACATCGGTTTCGTATAGATTCCAAGGTTTTTGCCCTTCAGCTTTGCATAGCTGGTGAGCATTTCCTTGCCTTTGACGATGTTGTCCGTCTTGTTCTGCTGGCGGAACCACTGGTTGATGCGGCTCTTTGCCTGGGAACTCTTCGCAATTTTCAGCCAGTCGCGGCTCGGTCCCTTGGAGTTCTGCGAGGTGATGATCTCGACGCGGTCTCCGTTGTGAAGTTCCGTCTCGATCGGCACGAGTTTTCCGTTGACCCTCGCTCCGACCATCTTGTTGCCGACCGCACTGTGGACGGAGTAAGCAAAGTCGATGGCACAGGAGCCGACCGGAAGCGTTTTGACATCGCCCGCCGGGCTGAAACAGTAAACATTGTCGGCAAACAGGTCGAGATCGCTCTTTAAGAGGTTCATGAACTCATGGTTGTCTGCCATGTCCTGCTGCCACTCCAGAATCTGGCGCAGCCAGGTCAGTTTTTCCTCTTCCTGCTCCGGTCCCGGTTTCTTGCCGTCGGAGGCCTCTTTGTATTTCCAGTGTGCAGCGATACCGTATTCTGCAATCCGGTGCATCTCATAAGTACGGATCTGAATCTCAAACGGCTGTCCGTTCGGTCCGATCAGGGTTGTATGCAGGGACTGGTAACGGTTTGGCTTCGGCATCGCAATGTAATCTTTGAAACGGCCCGGGATCGGCGTGTACATTTCATGGATGACACCGAGCGCTGCATAGCAGTCTTTGACGGATTCCACGATGATGCGGACCGCAAAGAGGTCATAGATCTGATCCAGCGTCTTGTGCTGGTTGACCATCTTTTTGTAGATGCTGAAAAAGTGCTTGATTCGTCCGTTGACATCTGCCTCAATGCCGGCCTGGTGGATATGACGGGTCACCTCTTTTACGATCGCATCGACAAACTCCTGCCGCTGCTCCCGCTTCATGCTGACCTTCTGCACCAGTTCATAGTACGCATCCGGCTCCAGATATTTCAGAGAAAGGTCATCGAGTTCGACCTTGATCTTGGAAATACCGAGGCGCTGTGCGATCGGGGCATAAATATCCATCGTCTCACGCGCTTTTTTCTTCTGCGTCTCCGGCGACCAGTACTGTGCAGTCCGCATGTTGTGCAGACGGTCCGCCAGTTTTACCAGAATAACACGGATATCCTTTGCCATCGCAAGGAACATCTTTCTCAGGTTTTCTGCCTGCTCCTCGACCTTATCCGCAGAATATTTCAGCTGTGCCAGCTTCGTGACACCGCTTACAATCAGGGACACCTCCGGGCCGAACTCCTCGGTCAGCTCTTCTTCGGTCATGACGGTATCTTCGACAACGTCGTGCAGAAGGCCTGCCGCGATCGACTCCTTGTCGAGCTCCAGATCTGCCAGGATAATTGCCACACAGAGCGGATGGATGATGTACGGTTCCCCGCTCTTTCTTTTCTGGTCCTTATGTGCATCCGCTGCCACGCGGTATGCTTTTTCGATCAGGGAAATATCGTCCGATGGATGATATTTTTTCACAGAAGCGATCAATTCCCCGTATAATTCCTCCGGACTTGTAAAATCGTCCGTCTTGCGGATTCTGGCTTCTGCCGCCGCCACATCCTTCTTTAATTCTTCTTCACTGATTCTTTTCTCTTCTTCCATATGTATCCTCCGCTCTCATGATTAACCCCTGCGTTTCGTTGGATACGTTATTTGCCATCGTAACGGATGACAGATTTTACATCATATTTTGCCAGTTTTTCGCGTCCTTTTAAGCCGGCAAGCTCCATCAGGAACACGATTCTGGTTACTTCGCCGCCGAGGCGCTCGATCATTTTTGCACAAGCCTCCACGGTACCGCCGGTTGCAATCAGGTCGTCGATGATGACTACCTTCTGGCCCGGTTTGATGGAGTCTTTGTGCATCTCGATCGTTGCGCTGCCGTACTCCAGGTCATAGCTCTCCTCGACGGTCTCCAGAGGAAGTTTTCCTTTTTTACGGATCGGCACGAACGGTTTGTGCAGATTGTAAGCAATCGGCATACCGAAAATGAAGCCGCGGGACTCGGTTCCGCAGATTACATCACAGTCTACTTCTTCTACAAAATGCTGCATCTCATCTATGGCAAGCTGCAGTCCGTCTGCGTCCTGCAGGATACTCGTTACATCTCTGAAAATAATACCCGGTTCCGGAAAATCCGGAATACTTCTTACGTAATCCTCTACTTTTTTCATAAAATATTCCTCCGTTTCGTCAAGGTTTGACAATTCACCTTACAGTATAGCATCAATATTCTTCTGCGTCAATTTTGTTTCCGATAGAAAACAGGGCAGAAAAATCAGGTATTTGCGGCTTTTCTGCATCTTTAAAAATAACTCTGGATATTGATCTGTAATTTGTCGCGTCCGTTCCACGTATCGATCGACGGATAGTACGCTACCGAGAGGGTTGGATGTGCATCCACGTATGCGGCGAACGCTTCTCCCTCGCCGAAATAGACACCATCCATCTGGTATCCGCCCGCATCGGCAAGCTGTACTTTCACCACGTTTCTATTCTTTCCAAAAATGCGGTAATTTAATACAGTCAGTCCTTTCTGTGCGAACAGCGGTTTCGTGTTGCCTTTTCCGAACGGCTCCAAGAGACTTAACTGGCGGATCAGATTTTTGGTGATGTAGGTGATCGGCATCGGCACATCGATCACAACTTTTTCGACGAAATCCTCTTCCGTCAGCATGGAATTATCGTTCAGTGCCCGGCGGAACGGTTCGATCATCTCCTCTCCTGCGAGGGAAAGGCCCGCAGCCATCGGGTGGCCGCCGAATTTCGTCATCAGTTCTTTGCATTTGCAGAGCTCCTCATACATCGAATACGCTTCGATCGAGCGGCCGGAGCCCTTGACGCCCTCCTCACTTCTGGTGAGTACGAAGGATGGTTTGTGGAAGTGCTCCCGCAGGCGACCTGCGATGATTCCGGCAAGGCTCTCGTGGCAGTCCGGCAGATAGACGACGAGGACTTTGTCGTTCTGCAGCGGGGAGGTTTCCACGAGCTCGATTGCTTTCGCCTCACCCTGGCGCGTCAGCTCTTTGCGGCTTTCATTCAGGTCTTTCAAGTCCCCGGCAAGCTTTGCGGCCTCCTCACGTGTCTTTGCGCAGAGCAGTTTTAACGAATGCTCCGCCGTGTCAAGCCGTCCCGATGCGTTGATGCACGGGCCGAGAACGAAGCCGATGTGATACGGTGTCACGTTTTCCGCCTCGATGCCCTGCACACGGATCAGCTCCTGCAGGCCGAGGTTCTGCGTTTTATGGAGCGCCCGAAGGCCGGCTTTTACAAAAATCCGGTTTTCTCCCTGCAGATCCATCACATCACCGATCGTCGCAATGGCGACAAATTCCAGAAAGCGGAAGCTGTGCTCCTTTGGAATACCTGCTTTTGCCTCCATCGTCTGGATCAGTTTCCATGCGACGGCCGCACCGCAGAGGCCCGGAAACGGATAGGAACAGTCTTTCTGTTTCGGATTGACAACCGCGTCCGCTGGCGGCAGGATGTAGCGGCGTTCTCCGTTTTCATCCTCCTCAAACGGAACCTCGTGGTGGTCCGTCACAACAACCGTCATGCCAAGTTCTTTTGCCAGACGGATCTGACTGCCCGCCGCGATGCCGTTGTCACAGGTGACGATCGTGTCCCGCCCCTCATCCGCGGCAAACTGCACAAGATGCTCATTTAAGCCGTATCCGTCTGCAATCCGGTCCGGGATACGCACATCCGCATCGGCACCGAGATCTTTTAATCCGGTCAGCAGAATATACGTTGCCGTAACACCGTCGATGTCGTAGTCCCCGATGATGCGGATCGGCTTTTTCTCCCGAATTTTTTCAGCGATCAGATCTGCCGCGCGCTCCATATCCTTCATCAGCAGCGGATCGTGGAGCTGCTCCAGATCACCGAAGAGATACTCTTCGATCTCTTTCTCCCCGGTCACATCCCGGTTCCGGATCAGGCGGGCGATGACGGGATCGATGCCGAACCGGTCCGCAATTGCCTGGAAATCGGCGCGTTTTGCCGAAACTACCCAGCGTTCTTTCTTCATATGTTCTCCTCTTTCCTGTTAGCAGGAAACGCCGGACTTTTCCGGTCCGGCGTTTCTCTTTTTATGGTTTTTGCTGCTTTTATTTATTTTTTGTCTTATTCTGTACTGCTTTGGACGGCACATATTTGTTTTTTCCAACGTGCTTCATCACATACCACAGGGCACCTGTGATGCAGACAGAAGTGTAAGCTCCGCATACGATACCAACCATCAGAGGTGCTGCAAAGTCGCGGATGGAAGAAACTCCCATCACGAACAGAACAAAGATGGTGATAAAGGTGGTGAGGGAACTGTAAATGCTTCGGGTCAGGGTGTCCGTGATGCAGCGGTCAACCAGGGACTCGATCGGCTCTCTCTTTAACTCCGGCAGATTCTCACGGATACGGTCGAAGATGACGATCGTACTGTTGATGGAATAGCCGAGGATCGTCAGCATACACGCGATAAAGGTGCTGCCGACCGAAATACGGGATACCACATAGAATCCGAATACAATGGCGATATCGTGCATCAGTGCAAGGATGGCACTCGATGCGAAACGGATGTCGCGGAAACGGATCCAGATGTACAGCAGCATGCAGACTACAGCGATGATAACTGCTTTCATCGCATTCTGGCTCATTTCTTTACTTACAGTAGAAGAAATGTTGTCGAAAGTGATTTCAGAAGTATCGACACCGAAATTGTCTGCCATTGCCTGGTAAACCTGCTCACGCTCTTCCAGAGTCAGAGAACGTGTTTTGATGATGACATTGTTGCCTCCGACAACCTTTGTCATCTGAATATTGGAATCTTTTGTCACGCCTTCCACAACCGGCTCTACCTCTTTGTCCAGCTCTTCGATGGAGTAATCCTCGTTGAACGGAACGTTGATGGAAGTACCGCCCTTGAAGTCAAGGCCGAAGTTCAGTGCGCTTCCCTTTGTCTGATGCATGAAAATCATGCTGGCCGGAACGGCAAGCAGCAGAATGCAGGAGATCGTGAAGAAGATCTTTCTCTTTTCCACAAATGGAAATCCCTTGCGCTCTTTCTTGGTTCCGTAGTATTTCGCATCCTTCAGTCCCATACCGTACAGGCTGTTGACCAGCAGTCTGGAAACAACCATGGCGCTGAACATGGAAAGAACAATACCAAGAGCAAGTGTCATGGCGAATCCGCGGACACTTCCGCTCGCAAGCGCATACAGAACAGCTGCTGCAATCAGGGTCGTCACGTTTCCGTCCAGGATGGCAGAAGCTGCCTTCTTGAATCCGTCGCGGATTGCCGCATGAACCGTCTTTCCGGCACCGATCTCCTCCTCGATACGGGCATAAATGATAACGTTCGCATCGACCGCCATACCGATCGACAGGATAACACCTGCGATACCAGGCAGGGTCAATGTCAGGTCAAATGCATTTAAAGCAATCAGATTCAGCTCAACATAGATGAGCAGTGCCCATCCGGCAGCAATACCAGGCAGGCGATATACGATTGCAAGGAAAAGGATAATCAGTACAATGCCGATCGCTCCCGCTTTTACGCTGGTGGAAACAGCTGCAGATCCAAGCTGTGCTCCAACGACGCTGGAGTTGATCTCCTCAAGTTTCAGGGAAAGGGAACCGATACGGAGGGTGGATGCCAGGCTGGTTGCTTCATCCCAGTCCATGTTTCCGCCGGAGATGACTGCAGTACCATCGGAAATCACAGCGTTTACACTCGGTACACTGACGAATTTTTCATCATAGTAGATACCGATGCTCTTTCCTGCGCTGTAGGCTTCCTGGGTTGCGTCTGCAAATTTCTGTTTTCCTTCGTCGGTCATTTTCAGCTGAACGACGCTCTCGGTTGCTTTTGTGGTGGAGTTCTGCTGATGCATGGCTTCTGCGCTCTCCACATCTTTACCGGTCAGAACGACGGAGCCGTCCTCCTCGAGCTCTTCGATAGTTTTTCCGTTCAGAACGTACTCGCCGGTCGAGCTGTCGTAGGTGTAGTTTTCTGTTCCGTCATCGTTGGTCTGTTTGATGAAATACAGGCTTCCCGGTTTACCCATCTCTTCCAGAATGGTGGTTGCATCGGTTGCACCCGGGATTTCAATGGTGATACGGTTGTCGCCCTGCAGATATACCTGTGCCTCTTCGCTGTACTGCTGCGCACGCTGTTCCAGCTTGTAGCGGGTATCTGACATTTCTTCGTCTGTCGGGTTGTCCTTTACGGCCTGATAGGTAATGCTGACACCGCCGGACAGATCCAGACCCAGGTTGATGTTCTTCATCGAACCGGTTCCGGTAGGACCCCATCCTTTGATCATCGTCCATCCAAGAAGCACTGTTACAATGGCTGCCAGGACGAGTGCGATGATACTCTGTTTCTTCTTCATCATGTCGCGATTTTCCTCTTTTCTTTAATCTTCGGCCAGAGCTGCCTTTATCATCAATGCGCACTCGATCCGCTTCTGCTGCATCTTACAGCCGATCTCGTAAACATCGTTGATCTTACCTGTGAAGTTGTAGGAGTTTGCCGCGCATCCGCCGCTGCAGTAGAACCGTGCAAAGCACTGGCTGCACTCCTTTTTGGAATAAACGTTGCATTTTTTGAATTCGTTGACCGTTTCTGTCTTTTTCACGCCTTCGTAAACATTTCCAAGGCAGAAATCTTCCTGTCCTACGAACTGGTGGCACGGATAGAAATCGCCCCACGGTGTTACCGCAAGGTACTCGGTTCCGGAACCGCAGCCGGAAAGACGTTTATAAACACATGGTCCGCCGGTCAGATCGATCATAAAGTGGAAGAAATTGAAGCCTCTTCCTTCTTTTTCTCTCTTGATCATCTCTCTTGCCAGAATGTCGTACTGTTCGAAGATCACCGGAAGGTCTTCCTCACGGATCGCATAGTCCTCGGTCGGAGGCGCTACAACAGGCTCAACCGAGATCTGCTTGAAGCCGAGGTCTGCCAGATGGAGAACATCAGCTGCAAAGTCTGTGTTGTAATGCGTGAAGGTTCCGCGCACATAGTATTTATCCTGATGACGAAGCTCAGCGAATTTCTGGAATTTCGGCACGATCAGATCGTAGCTTCCGGCACCTTTGCGGAACGGACGCATGTGATCGTGAACTTCTTTTCTTCCGTCGATACTTAATACGACGTTGCCCATCTCTTTATTGCAGAACTCCATGACCTCGTCGTTTAAGAGAACACCGTTGGTGGTCAGGGTGAAACGGAAGTTCTTGTTATGTAACTTCTCCTGTTCTCTTCCGTAGGCTACGAGCTGTTTTACAACATCCCAGTTCATCAGCGGTTCACCGCCGAAGAAATCTACCTCGAGGTTTCTTCTGCTGCCGGAGTTTGCGATCAGGAAATCAAGCGCTTTTTTGCCGACTTCCAGGGACATCAGTGCACGTCTTCCGTGATACTCGCCCTCTTCTGCGAAGCAGTAACGACAGGCAAGGTTGCAGTCGTGTGCAATGTGGAGGCAGAGTGCTTTTACGACGGTCGGACGGTTGGAAAACTGATCAATTGCGTTTTCGTAAATGTCTTTTGTAAAGAGCATGCCGTTATCTGTAAGTTCCTGAATTTCTTCTCTGGCTTCGGTGATGTCCTGCTCGGCATATTTACTGCTAAGCGCCTCTGCTGCCTCTTCTGCATTTTTTCCTTCGTTCATGCAGGAAAGGACATCGTATACGCAGTCATCCACAACATGGACGGAGCCGCTGTTGACGTCCAGCACCATGTTGAAGCCATTGCTTTTATATAAATGTATCACTGTGGTATTCCTTTCTATAACTCTCTCTTTTTTTGATGTGCCTGGCAAAAAGAATGTTCCCAAATCCGGCGAAACCGGTTCTGGGAACACCTTTTACTCGTCCTTATGGATTACTTTTACTTATGCTCGCAGCTCTGGTTGCCTACGGTGCAAGAAGTCTTACATGCGGACTGGCAGGATGTCTGGCACTCACCGCATCCACCTTTTTTTACAGTGTTCTGTAAGCTTTTTGTATTTAAAGTTTTGATGTGTTTCATGGCACATTCCTCCTTCATTGTAGTTGACGCGCGACTTTTTTATAGTCTTCGGCCATTAGCTCTTCCCATTATAGCATAGGTTTTTCAAATTTAAAAGTCTGTTTTTTGAAAAAATGTTCTGTTTTGTCCGCTTTTATCTGCCGTGTGCCGTCATTCCGCCTGCCATTCCGCCGACGGCACAGACTGCTGCCGCCCACAGAAGTCTTCCGGCTCCGGCAAATCCGCCCGGCAGGAAGACTGCGGAGACGATGATCAGAATGGCAAAATACACGATTCCAAAGCAGATGCCCCAGAGAAACCGCCGTTTTCCCGCCATGTTTCCTGCCATTCTTCCGCCGGAAAAGCTTGATGCCAGATAGATCACCACAATGCCCGCCTGCACCCAGCTTTCCTTCCAGGAAAATTTCCAGAGCAGGAAAGACAGCAGCAAAAGAAGAAGCACCGAGATCAGATAGGAAACGAGAAGAGCCTTCAGCCAGCTGATCCCGCTGCCCGCACCCACCGCCCATGTTTTCTTTTCTTCCATAAGAAAAAGCCCTCCCATACTGTAAATGTATGGAATGGCTTTTCCGGATATGCCTGTTTCTTTATTCTTCGTCAAACGGATGATTCTTTTTGAATTCCAGCCATGCGGCCATGCTCTTTGCGCGTTTCGCCTGCATCTGAAGGAATGCCATGCAGAACATAACGGCTGCAGAAAGTGCGGAGCTGATCGCCAGCGGAAGCACCATCGTCTCATCGCCGGTGTTGACCGGGATGCTGCGGATGCTTACAGTGGTCTGTGTCTTCTTCTGCGGAATCTTTGTGCTTCCGGTATTGGAATTGGAAGAGCTGTTGTTACTGCTGCTCTTCGACGGTGTGGCTGTCGGAGTCGGAGTGGATGTCTTATTCGTTCCGTAGTTGTCCGGTCCTACAAGGATCGTTCCTGCGGCACGCAGCGTACTTACGTCATCGGCTGCACTTGCTGTCATTTCACCTGCACTCAGGTTGGATTTCTGCTCTGCAGCTGCAAGCAGTTCATGCTCGCCTTCGTCCGCCGTCTCAGCTTCTGCTGTTTTCGTCTGCTCCTCTGATACAAGGCTTCTGGACAGACTTACTGCCACCGGCTGGATCAAAAGAGAGACATTGGAGATCAGATAGCCGTCTTCTGTGCTGTCCGTACCGGATGGATTGGAAATTTCATCGAAATTTTTTACGGTTTCGTTTTCTTTCTGAATTTCATCTTTTACAAGGTCATCCAGATTTTCATCCTGTTTCCACTGGTCCGATGATGCATCATTTCCCGTTCCGTTCTGGTTATCCTGGTTTGTATCGTCCTGGTTTGTATCATCTGCTGCAGGATCGTCTTTTGCTGTATCATCCGGGGCAGGTGTCACGGTTGGATCTTCTGCCGGAATTTCCGGATTCTCCGGATTTTCACTGTCATCGGTATTCTCGCCCGGTGCTGTCGTCGGAGTTACTTCCGGCGTTACGGTCGGTTCCGCATCCGGTGTCGGCGCTGCCGTTGGTGTATCCCCTGTATCTTCTCCGTTGTCCGCATCCGGTGTCGGAGTTGCCGTTGGTTCCTCCGCCGGCGTTACGGTCGGCTCTGCATCCGGCGTTTCCGTCGGACCCGGAGTTGGTGTTACGGTATCTTCTGCCGCATCCGGTGCCGGAGACTCGCCTGGCGCAAGCGTTGGTGTTTCCGAAACCGTTTCTTTTGCTTTTTCTGCTGCCAGAACAGCCTCATATCCGGCTTCTGTCACCACGATTTCATCTGCCGCAAAAACGGTATCTGTTACTCTTCCCCAAAAGTCTGTTTTCTGCTGTTTCTTTCGATACGTTTCCAGCTCTTTTTCATCCATTCCGACGAATACCAGATATTTTTCTGCTGCTTCCTCCGCTGCCGTTTTGCTGGTATCTGCAGCAGTGTTTTTTTCGGTTGTTTTCCCGTCCGCCTGCAGTTCTGCCGCTGCAACTGCAAGAAGCTCCTGTGCTTTTTCCACGGTTTTTACTGCTGTCTCTGCCGTTGTACCGTCTGCCGTATCATCGCCGGTTTTCAGATTCACATAAACGGCTGCCCGTTTTGTCTCTGTACCGTTCTCCGTTCCGGAGACAGTTTCGTTCTGTACTGCGCTTTTTTCCGTTCCTGCCGATGCGCTGGCACGGAGCGGAACTGCATCGGAAAATACCAGTGTGCCCGCAAGGACAGCACCCATCACTTTCCATGCCTGTTTTTTCTTCATTGCGTTTCTCCTTATGTTCTCTTGGTCTATCCTAAAAAAATCTGTCTTTTTGTGTCATAATTTCGCATTACAGCATTATAGCACAAGAAAGAATC
>OOCY01001298.1_pt1 | contig 12514 bp, 16 predicted proteins | sample 1671291 | NCBI WGS metagenome assembly OOCY01 (sample SAMN06348141, study PRJEB24527) | human gut metagenome | biome: human gut; feature: ankylosing spondylitis patient; material: feces | host: Homo sapiens | place: China | collected 2015-10 | reverse complement strand
TAGACCAATATGTCATGTAAAATTTTTAGACAGATTATTCGTTGTTGAAAAAACCTCAAGTCAAATAATAAAAGATATAAGCAACCTTTACTTGTATTACTCACTTAGCTATGTGAACATAAAATTGCGTAACAGCTTATTTTATTATGAACCAATGGTACCTATTCTACGTTTAAGTTTTTATATCTGGGACTGTGCTTTATATAAGTATGGAAAGGAAGTGTGACTTGAATAGAAAAAAAATCCCACTTGCAAGAAGTGGTGAAAACATAAATGTAAATAAGCTGGCTACTAAAGATCTTTTAAATCTTAGGAGAAAACTTGCAAAGCGATTAAATCAGAGAATGAAAAGACTCGAAGATAAAGGTTTCACTGCTGAGCGTGGTGGTGCATATGCTGATTATCAAGATTTACTCAATAGATTTTTTGGTGGTGCAAAACGTGTGCCAGAAAATCTTACTACATGGGGAAAAGGTACTTTTAAATCTCAGGTAAAAGCATTACAGAAAATTTTGAAAGAAAAAACAAGTACTGTGCAGGGTTGGAGAGAGGTAATAGACAGACGCTTGGAAACATTCAAAATCAAGTATGGTATCAATTTTGAAAGTGATAAGGAAATGTTTGACTTCATTCATTCAGAAGAATTTAAAAAAGTTGCTACTTTGTATGATTCAAAACAAGCCTTAAGGATCATTGGCAAAAAGCAACGTGACGGTACTGATATTGATGAAATTCAGGAATCTCTAGCGGAGTTTCGAGCAAAAACTGATAGAAAGGTTGCAGAGCAAATAGCTTTGTCTCTTGGGTTTAAATCAGAAGCGGATGCATTAAAATATCGAGGAACTTAATAATGATAGTATCAGGATATCCAATTATATCATTCAAATCATATGATTATATGAGATTATTTGATGGTAACTTCATACGAAGAAGTAACGCTGGTCGCTTTCTATCAGTTTATGAAAAAGTAATAACTGTAGATACAGAAACATATGTATATCCCGATAAACAGATAGGATTTATCACAGACTGGACAATCACTATTGAGAATGACTGTTGTATTTATGGTAATCATGTTTCGGATCTTCTGGAAACAATTGATAAGATTATGTATACACTTCATGCAGATAAAGAGCATATAGTAAGATTTTACATCCATAACTTTCCTTATGACTATATGTTTTTAAGGAATCATATGTTTGAAAAATGGGGTGAGCCTGATAAGTGCCTGGCTTCAAAGGCACACAGATACATCTTTATGGACTGGACAGGACAAGGACTAGAATTTAGAGATAGTCAGATTCTCACTCAACGCTCACTAGAGCGTTTATGTAAGGATATGGGTACTACGGAAAAAGCAGTTGGTGCATGGGATTATAAGAAATTTAGAACACCTGATTCTGGACGCACCGCAAAAGAAATTACTTATGTATGTACTGATACAATTGCATTGTGTAAAGCACTCCGAAAGTATATCTCAGATCGAGGTTATACAGTTGCAAATGTTCCGTTGACAAATACAGGTTTTATCAGAAGTAAAGCAAGATCATTGTCACGAAAGGATAAAAAATGGAGAAAAAAATTTCTTGATATACAACTTGATTTAATTCAGTATAAGCAACTTGTAGACTCATATCACGGTGGTTATACACACGCAAATAGATACTTCGTAAATAGAGTAATCAGAGAGAAAATGCAGTGCTATGATTTTACTAGTAGTTATCCAGCACGTCTGATTTATGAAAAATATCCTATGACTAATTTCGTATATACAGATTCTTTGACTCTTTCTGATATTATTGATCTGAAAGATGATTATGCATTCTCTGGTTATATTCGATTAAAAAATGTAAGATTGAAAAAAGACTGCCCTATGCCACCAATGGCATTTCATAAAGCAAAGGTATGTGTTTTTCCAGATCAGAATGTAAAATCAAAGAAAACATTGTTTGAGGAAAATCTGGACAACGGTAAAATTGTAAACGCTGATACTGTGATTTACCCTTTCACTGATCCTGATCTTGAAGCAATACTGGAATGCTATGATTATGACTGGGCTGACGTTGCAAATGTTATGCGGGCAAAAAAGGAATATATTCCAGAATGGCTTGCATCCTATATCATGGACTTGTATTTTAATAAGTCCACTTTGAAACATGCTGACCCAGTGATCTATATGATTAGCAAAGGAGAACTTAATGGTGTTTACGGTATGATGGTTCAGAAGATTATCCAACAGATTTTTGAAGAAGATTTTGAAAGTGGTGAATGGGAAAATAAGCTCTCAGAAGATAAAGAACAAGAATTACTGGAAAAATTCTACCACAGCAGAAACAGCTTTCTTCCATATCAGTTTGGTGTATGGGTAACTGCATATGCTCAAAGGGAATTATTTAAGCTAGGTAAATGTTGCAAAGTATGGATTTACTCTGATACAGATTCTGTTAAAGGATATGACTGGGATATGGATGCACTGAAAGCATACAATGATGAAATCATCCGCATTTCAGAAGAAAGAAAGCTTGGGTTGGTAGAATACAATGGTGAGAAGTTCCGGTTGGGTATTGCAGATTTTGACGGTGAGTATTTAGAGTTTAAAACGATGGGGTCTAAACGTTATTGTTTTAGAGAAAAAAGAAAAATAAAGAGAAAACATATAAAAAGTTATAAAATAAACTATAAGAAAGTTAGAAAAATTAACAAAAAAGGTGTATTAAAAATAACAGTTGCAGGAGTACCAAAAGACGGTATTTATTGTCTGGATGATGACATCAATAATTTTTCAAAAGGTTTCATTTTCAGGAATAACAGAACGTTTAAAAGAAATTTTAAAAAATTCAATCCTGATGCAGAACCAAAATGGAAATTAAAGACGGAATACATTTACGTGAAAGGAGTAAAAAAGATGCAGATTGAAGAATCAAAAATTGAGTACGGCTGTTCAATTCGTTTGAGTGATACGGAGTATGAATTGGATCACACAATACCGTATGATTCTGAAACAGGGTTACCATTAAAATTTGAACTTGATAATCCAGTATTTGAGTAAAGGAGAAAAAAATGGCAGAGTGGATTAGCAGATCAGGGGCACTTACAGAAGATGAAACAATTGCCAACGGTAAAATTTTTGGTGATATATTCACAGGACTTGGTTACAATATCAATACAATTTCAGCCCTTGCCGGAAATGCTCAGAGTGAATCAGGAATAAACCCCGGACGGGTTGAAGCTGGTGGTGGTGGGGGATATGGTATTTTCCAATGGACTCCAAAAAGTGATTTAATAGATGCTTGTAGTCAGCTTGGATTGAGTCCATATACAGACGGAACAATACAGTGTCGTTGTTTGGACGGTGAATTATTTATCCTAAGAAATCAGTGGTATACTACACGTGCATTTATCACACCGTATCTCAGCAGTGGCGCAACTTATGATATGATAGGTATTACACCAGAACAGTTCAAAAGCAATTCTATGGCTTGGAATCCAGATAAGCTTGCAATCCTTTTCATGGTTGCATATGAACGTCCAAGCAGGGATCCTGCTACCAATCATGCAGATCAGAGAAAAGCAAACGCAAATAACTGGTATCAATACTACACAGGTAATCCTCCAACGCCAACGCCACCTGAACCAAGTAAAACAGACAAGGGTTTGGTTGCTATTCTTTCTCAAAGTAAACGTGGACTGCACAAGTTGTAATTTAAAAAATTAGAGGATTCAAAGACATGAGTAACAAGAACTTTTTTAAAATTTTAATTGAAACAATGATAACATTTGCATCAGTTATGATGCTTGGTTATATGACGCTAATTATTTTATCTTATTAAAAGGAGAGAAAAAACATGAAAACATCAGTAAAAGTAAGACCATTTAACGGAAATTCAAAAACAAAAGCATTTGTTGAGTTGACACTTGATGATGTGCTGGTAGTAAAAGGTATGAGGCTGGTAGATGGAAATAATGGTTTATTCATTGCAATGCCAAGTTCAAAGGGGAAAGATGGAAATTATTATGATTCCGTCTACCCACTCAAAAATGATTGGAGAAAAACGCTTGAAGAAACAGCAATTAGAAAATACAAAGAACAGGTTGCTAACCAGAGTAATGAATCGGGTGGTGATTTCAACTAATGTATGAGTCAATCAGAAAAATCTTTTCTGTGCAGTCTATGAGAATGCATTGAAAGATTGGCTGATAAATGAGGGACGAGAAATTTTTTTGTCCCTTTTCTGTCAAAGAAAGAGGTGAAAAATACATTGAAAATCTATGATGAAAAAGGATGGCTTGACATTCCAAAAATTATTGACTGTGCAGAAAAAAATGAGATCAATTTCATTTTTATTATAGGTGCAAGACGCACCGGGAAAACATATGGAGTGTTTAAACATTTCATTGAAGATGTGTTTCCAAGTGAAAAAGGAATCATCTACATGAGACGCACGACTACTCAGCTTGACAGTGTGCTTGCTGATAAAAAGAACCCCTGGATTGATATCAACAGAGATATGGGCAGAAATATCTTTTTCAAAAAAGTGAAAGGTGACAAAGACCGTGTAGTCATTGCAGAAAAGATCTATCAAGATACGGACGGTGAGGCAATAGAGTATAGGGGAGAAGCTTTTTCTCTTACTTCGATGTACAATAATCGTGGTTTTTCAGGATCAGAATTTTCAGAGGGTATCTATGATGAGTTCATTCCAGAAAAAATGGCAAAAAGAATGAACGGTGAAGCAGACGCTTTCCTCAATGCTGTTGAGACAATCAGTTCTAACCGTGAATTGCAGGGTGAAAAACCGTTCCGCTGGTGGTTATTGTCAAACAGTAACACGCTTGATAATCCGATTGTAAATGCGTTTGGATTACTTCCATATCTTGAAAAGATGCAGAAACGAGGACAGGAGTTTTCCTTATTGAAAAACAAAGGAATCATGCTGATATTGATTAACAGGTCACCAATTTCTGAAAAGAAATCTACGACAGCACTGTACCGGGCATTGTCAAATGACAGTGATTTTTCACGTATGGCATTAAAAAATGAATTTGCATATGATGACACATCGTGTATAAGCTCCGAAGATATCAGGCAGTACAAGCTGATCTGTACAATCGGAAAAATTGGTATATATGAGCATAAGTCAGAATCTAAACTCTACATTGCAGAGCATATATCAGGATCATGTAAAGATAACTATGAGAAGTCAGAAAAAGGAATCAGTCAATTTAAAACGTTTTACAGTTGGGTAGACAATTATAGACTGACTGACCGGATTTCCTATCAAAATTTAGCAGTAAAATTTTTTATTGACAATATATTTAAATAGTAGTATTTTTAAATTAAGGAAGCGAGACTGAACCAACTGCCGGAAGCAGAAGTCACGGGATGGTTACCCTGAAACGCTTCCTTTTATTAACAATATTACCCGTGACAGAAAGGAACAACATGGAAATCAAAGACATTTTAGCATTGACACAGGCTGGATTTTCTAAAGATGAAATCATGAGAATGACACAGCCGACACAGCCGACACAGCCGACACAGCCGACACAGCCGACACAGCCGACACAGCTGACACAGCCGACAAATACAGATGCATTACTTCTGGCTATCAACAATCTGACAGCAACAATTCAAGCAGGTAACGTTCAGGCAACCGGGCAGAGTCCAGCAACTAAGGTGAGAACCCCGGACGATGTGATTGACGATCTTATGAAGATTATGTAAGAAAAGGAGAAGATACAATGGCAGTGAATTCATTAACTTCACAGGATGCCTATACACTCATTAATGCAGTGGCAAAACAGGCAACCGGACGAGAAAATCTGACAGCGACAGATACAAGCTCTTTTGTATCAGTAGGCGAAACATTACTTAGAACAGGTGTAGAAAACACACTGAATGCATTATCAACCGTATTTGCTTACACATATTTCAGCAACATGTCCTACTCCGGTAGATTGCAGATCATTGAGCAGAACAACGTTCGCTGGGGAGCTATCACAAGAGAAATTACAGCTCTGACACAGGATGCTGAGGCTTCACAGGATTGGAATACAGAACAGAACCCGAATACACTTGATGATGGTAAATCCATCGACATGTACAAGATAAATAAACCAAAAGCATTGGAGTTAAAATTCTACGGAACTAAGTTACTTCAGCGCCACATCACCAGATTCAGAGATCAGCTGGCACTTGCTTTTTCTTCTGAGGGTGAGTTTTTACGATTCTATGAAGCCGTAATGATTGAGTTCAGAAATGACATTGAGACTGACCGGGAATCAGAGCGTAGAGCAACCATGCTCAATTACATGGCAGGACTTTCCAGCATGGGTCAGGAGATTGACCTGACAGCCGAATTTAACACAAAATATGGAACCAAATACAAGAGATCCCAGCTACTCACAGAGCATAAAGCTGACTTTATGAAATTTGCAGTTGCCAGAATCAAGCTGGATTCATTAAAGCTGGAAGAAAGAACATCACTGTATCATGCAAACATTACAGGTTACAATCCGATCATGCGCTTTACTCCGAAAGCATACCAGAGATTGCTTCTTTTCTCTGAATTTTGGATTGACAGCGAAACACAGGTATTACCAGAAGTGTTCAATGACGAGAATCTGAAATTGGATGGAAAAGAGCTGATTAACTGGTGGCAGTCAGCACAGGATCCATCAGCAATTCAGGTAACACCGTCTATTTTGGATGTTTCAACAGGAAACGCAAAAGAGGCAGAAGCAGAAGTAAACATCCCTTATGTTCTTGGTTGTCTATATGATCGTCGTGCAATGGGTATCAACTTCCAGTTTGACTACGCAAGCACAACGCCATTTAACAGTGCCGGAGGCTACTACAATATGTATGTACATTCCAGAAAAAATTATTGGAACAACTTTACACACAATGGCATTCTGTATGTAATGGGAGAGGGGGTATAAGCTATGACTGACACCTTTTTAACAATTTTGGGGAACTATGTATTCCCCATTGTATGTACTTGTGCGATGGCATACTTTGTTAAATATATGTATGATCAGACAAACGCAAGAGTTGATAGGCTGAATGATCAGCATAAGAATGAAGTTGATACGCTCAGTGAAGTAATCAAAAATAATACGATTGCACTTGAGAAAATGAACACACTGATTGAGAGGTTAGAGAAATGACAGCAGATGATTTAATTCGAAACGCAAAGCTTTTTATCGGCAAGCCTTATGTATGGGGTGGTGAATCAGATGCAGAGGGTGGCTATGACTGCTCCGGTTTTCTGTATGCATTACTGAAAAAATCTGGTTACAATGCATTAAGATTGACTGCATCAGGATTTTCTAAGCTGGGGGAGAAGATTCCAAAGAACAAAATGAAATCCGGGGATTTTCTTTTCTTTGGGAACCCGGTACGACATTGTGCAATCTACATTGGTAGTGGATGGATGATTGAAAGCAGAGGAAATTCCTCAAATACGAAGAACAACCCAGGTAAAGGGGTATGCATTTCTGAGGTCAGCAGACGTTCCGATTTAACAATTGTAAGACGTTACTGGACAGAATCAGAAAGTGTTCACTACAAGGAAAATAGTGAGTATGTCACAAGAGTTGATCATCTGCGTGTAAGATTTTCACCGATGGGAATTATTAAAGAGTACAACCAGTTGACAAGTGACGGTATGAAACATGCCTATTCTGATGGTTGTTTGAAATCTGGTACAAGTGTGACGTGTAAAGAAGTACAGAAAAGAGATGGTGCAACATGGCTTCGGATTCCATCCGGATGGGTATGTGCCAAGACAGCAAAAGGAGAGATTTACATTGATTGAGATTGAATTCTATAATTTTTCGAAAAAATCCAACTCAACAGCAAGACCAAACAATGGTACTGTAATCTCTTGTGAGTTAAAAAGGGAGACTACTTTCCAGTCTCCCTCTTTTTTAATCCGGTATGATATGAACGATTTTCTATCATTCAACTATTGCAAATGGAAAGATCACTACTATTTCATCAATGAAGTAACAAGCATAAATGCAAATCAGATTGAAGTGTCATGCAGAGAAGATGTGCTAGCAACTTACAAAGAAGAAATAGGAAACTACACCTGTTTTATTGAGAGATCAAGTAAACAAAATAAACTTTATCCAGATGCGATGTATTTGCCAACAGAAGATTGGCAGAGTACAGCCACAATCGTAGGTGAACCGCTGAATACTTTTGTAAATGGGTATTTTCCAAATTTTATTATAAGAACGACTGCAAGTGATGGGATAAATCTATATTACATGACAAATGAAGAAATGAACGATCTTCTAAAATTTATATGGTCAGACGGAACGTGGAAAGATTTGATTTCAGATGCATGGATGAAGTTGTTTTTTGATCCATTCAAATATATATTAAGCGTAGAATGGACACCGTTACGACTTAGTGCTTTTAAATCATTTTTTACTACTGTTCACTTAGGTTTTTGGGATAGTGGTGTTAATGGTAATCAATTAGGTGGCACATATGAAGCACCAACTGTAAAATTTAGTTATGATCTTTCATTTTCAAATCCTCTTTATGATCCTAGCGATTTTAGATACTGGAATAGTAATTTTAGCAGATATGCAGTAAAAATCCCATTTATTGGTGTGGTTAACATTGACATAACAAAAACCAATAAAGGACAGCTAGTTGCAGATTATTTTTTCGATGCGGCGTCAGGCTTGTGTGACGTATGGCTTACGTCCGGTCAAAATAAAATCGCTCACTATCAATTTTCGCTTTCTGTACCAATCGAGATTGGTTATGCAAACACAAACATGACTAATTTAATAGGTAACACAACAGGAGCGGTTGCAAATGTCGCAAGCGGAAATATAATTGGTGGCATCACAAGTGGCTTAAGCGCTATTCAAAACGTTACATCTCCAGAGGTGTCAGTAATTGGAAGCACAGGCACGATTGCAGGTGTGCTAGAAAATAAAGATGCTAGCTCTATATGTTATACAAGAAGTAGCACAGTTGTAAACGGTGTTACAGACGGTTATGCTGATGGTCATACGCGAAAACTCAATAGTTTATCGGGGTTTATAAAATGTAGAAACGCTTCTGTAAGTATCAATGGCTACTCTGGTGATCAGGAATCAGTTAATATGTTCTTAAACACTGGATTTTATTATGAATAGAAAAAGGAGGTATTATCAATGTGGTGTCCGGTAGGAATGGAAAAAATCAACTTAATACAGAATTACTTCCAGCCATCAGGAATCAAAGTCGATAGCAAATATACCGATATGTTTGACCGCATGTTATATGAGCGTGTGTGTTCAGTTCTTGATGTAAAATACAACTCAACGATTGATATAGATTATTTCAAATATGTTTTGCTTGGTGCAGGCTATATTGCAATTACCAAAACACCTTTATATGGTATTTTTGCTCAGCTACCTACATTGACAGGATATGATATGTACTGCAAGCCTACCACAGTAGATATTCACAGTTATGCAACGAACGCAAACATTGACCTCAATGGTTTAAAGATTGGAAAAGATTGTGCAGTCATTTATTTACGTCCGACAAGATGTGGTATCTTCGATATCATTGGTTACTATAGTTATAAGCTGGCATTGGTTGCGTCATCCTTTGATATGAATATTTTCAACAGCAAGCTTGCTTTTATGATGGCAAGCAAAAGTAAAGCATCCGCACAGACTTTGAAAAAGATTTATGACCAAGTGCAGTCCGGTAATCCTGCAGTAGCTTTTGATGAGAAAATCAAGATTGATGATGCTATGCGAGGTGAAAAAAGGGAACTCTGGGAAACGTTCAATAAGGATTTAAAGCAGAATTTTATTGCACCAGAACTGATTGATGTATTTGAAAAGTTGCTGGATCAGTTCGATACAGAAGTAGGGATCCCGTCTGTAGGGTCTGACAAAAAAGAACGTCTGAATGTTCTTGAAACAGAAAAAAATGACGTTGAAACAGTCACACGTCTGACTACATGGTTAGAAACAATGCAACCGGGGATTAATGATGCAAACCGACTATATCCAGAGCTTAAGCTTTCTATTACAATGAGAGATTACAATATGGGAAATGAGGTGAGTCAGAATGTCGATGTATAGATTTACACTTGCTGGATTATATCATTTTGATGAATCATTATTTGACAATATGGTTTTTCCAGATGGCGCTGATAAACAGAACTTTATTGATTCATTGATTCTATCTTATGGTGATTGTGAACCTCTATACCCTGATTTTGATTTTATGAAAAAATCAGCTATTCCTGCATGGTCTCATAAATGGAAAAGAAGTATTGAAAAGGTTTACAAAATTCTGGATCAAATTGACTATGAACCTTTAGAAAACTATGATCGGATTGAAGAATGGACGGATAGCCCAAACGTCACCAGAATAAACACACAGTCAGGACAGGATCATGCAGACATAAAATCAGGACAAAATTCTATAACCTCTCAAAGCGGTACAGATACCAGTGAAGATAAAGTTTCTGCTTACAATAGTTCTGGTTATGATCCTAGTCAGCAGAATACGATTAAGTACGGAAATTCGACAAAAAATGAATCTTCTGGAAGTAATTCTAACGTTATTAGATACGGAAAAACAGACACAAATACGGAAAAAGGTACAAATACACACAAAGGAAGAATGCATGGAAACATAGGTGTAACCACTTCTCAGCAGATGGCGGAATCAGAGCTTGTATTCCGTAAACACTCATTTATAGACTATTGTACAGGATTGTTTGCAGGAGATCTTCTAATTCTTGTGTATTAAAAGGAGAATATAAATGATTAATAATTATCCAAGTAGTTCAATGCAGGACATGAATCTTGATTGGCTTATCAAGATTTCAAAAGAAAGCCATGATATCGTAAAGGGTATCGAAAAAGAAACTGAATCTATCGTAAACGATTGGATTCAGAAAAATTATCCACGACTGATTTTATCGGCATTTTACAATGAATCAACTGAAACAATTTATTTGTTTACTGCAATGACCAGTTTTGACATGCACGTATACACAGACGACGATCACACAATGTCAATCATAGAAAAGAGTTAAAATGAAAGAATTATACACTATTAATTTAAACGGAACTAAACTTGAAGTTGTTGATTTTTTTGCACGTACAACTGCCAGAACAGCTTTAGATAAAGCTAATGAGGCAAAAAACACAGCTGATAGCAAAGTCTCAATCAGTTACAATGAAAATACGTCTACGATAGTAATTAATTAGGAGAAAAAATAATGGCAAAAAAATATGTATCGAATTTCAACTTTAAAGATTCATCTGACGAAATTTTCGTCAAAGATTTAGAAGCACATGAATCAATTAATACTATTAACAGTTCTATCAATGGTATTAATAATTCTATCAGCAATATTAATTCAACGATAAAAACAGATCATGCAAATGAATGCATTTTAATCGGTGACTCATATGCTGTCAGTTCAGTGGTTGGATCGGGTTATAGCTGGCAGGATTTATTTGAAAATTACACCGGATTAACATGTCATAAATACTCTCAGGGCTCTATCGGATTTGTGGGGATTACTACAAACACATTTTTGAGTTACTTAAACAAAGCTATTGCAGATATATCTAATAAAGAAGCAATAAAAAGCATCATCGTTTGTGGGGGTTGTAACGACAAGGGAATCACTGCATCCACTCTTGAAAATGCAATTTCTACCTTTATCACAAGGGCAAAAGCAAGTTTTCCAAACAGTGTAGTTTATATTGGATGTATTGGAAATTTTAAAAATAGTTTTTCAAACCACGAAGCAATGTTCGTGACAAAAAACATCTACAAAAATTGTGTAAAGTACAAAGGTGTTTTTCTTAATGGTGTAGATTTTGTTATGAAAAACAATGGTAATTTCCAAAGTGATAACGTTCATCCAAACACAAATGGCTGTTTAGAACTTGCAGAAGCGATTGTAAACGCTTTCAAAACCGGTTCTTATCAGGGAAACGCCTATAAAAAAATTACACCAACCCCAACCGGAATTGTCAGTAATTTCTCTTATAATCCTTTTTACGTTTATCAATTTGCTACTAATGATGGTTGTTCAACTGCAATAGCCGGAGGATATAATGCAGGAGACGGAATACATTGTAATTTAACAAGCAACATAAACATAAACGGTTCAAATCAGTATCTGATTGCACAACTCAATGATTCTCTTGATCTTGGTGAAGCTGCAGGACAGAATTGTTGCATGATGCAGTGTCGACTGATGGATGCAAATCCTTACCCAATAGGTGTATATCCTTGCGTTGTGTCATTAGTTGATAACAAAATTTATGCAAAAATAATTCTGCAAGCGGATGGATCTAATTTTCAAAAGCCTGTGAACGGTGTAAGCCGAATTGATTTGCTTTACAATGGTTCAATCTATACTTCCAGAGTATAGATATGAGACTACCAGATAGTTATCTGGTAGTCTTTTCATTATCATAAGCTCCTTTAACATATTTGTATGTATTTCCTGACTTG
>OOCY01001269.1_pt1 | contig 12870 bp, 10 predicted proteins | sample 1671291 | NCBI WGS metagenome assembly OOCY01 (sample SAMN06348141, study PRJEB24527) | human gut metagenome | biome: human gut; feature: ankylosing spondylitis patient; material: feces | host: Homo sapiens | place: China | collected 2015-10 | reverse complement strand
GGGTTCCCATCTCCGAGCGTCCGCCGGAAGCCGGCGACCGCAGTGGTTTCGGCCATTGGGAGGCCGACGGCGTGATCGGCGCCGGATGCAACCTGCACACCGAGGTCGAGAGGAAGACCAGGCTCCTCATGGCCAGGATCGTGCCCGGCAAGACCGCCGGGGAAAGCGTCGGGGCGCAGCTGGCGATGTTCTCGCCGCTGCCGGCCGGCGCGCGCGTCAGCGTCACGCACGACAACGACATCGAGTTCGCCCGCCACACGCGCCTGCGCGACGAGCTGGGCATGGACACGTACTTCGCCGACCCGTACTCCAGCTGGCAGCGGGGAAGCAACGAGAACAGGAACGGCATGATCCGCCGGTATCTGCCCAAACGCAGCGAGATCCGGATGGACATGGCCGGGGAACTGCGGGAGATTGTCGACGAGGTCAACAACCGTCCCATGCGCGTGCTGGACTACCGGACGCCCGCCGAGGCATTCGTCGACGAACTGCTAGAATTGCAGGACCAACAGGGGTGTTGCACCTCTAAATAGACTTCGGGAAGTATCTACATGATGCATTATTGTGGTAGCATAGCTTTTTTACCAAGGAGGCTCCAAGTGTTATTGAGTGATAGCAAAATCCGTGAGTTGATTAGCAGTGGCGTCTTGACCGAAACGCGAAGCGAAAATCTTGGGCCTGTTTCCTACGACCTTACCACTAGAGCGTTTCACACTAGGGAAAGGCGGAGCCTTGAAAAAGTTACTCTATCTCCAGGTGATTCTACATATGTTTCTACGGTCGAAGTTATCAAGCTACCCGAGAACATAGCCGCGAGAGTGTTGCTGAGGAATTCTCGAATTCGTCAAGGCCTAAGCTTGGATGCGCCTCTTTATTTCCCAGGACATCACACTAGAGTGTTTTTCCGCGTGACAAATATGAGCAGCGACCAAATCACCTTGAGCACGAGCGACGGTATTGCCCAACTTGTTTTTGAAACAGTTGAAGGTAACGTTGAGCACCCTTACAAAGGTAGCTTCTCCGACGAACTCGACTACCGGGGTTTGGGTGGATACAAAGACATTTATGCAAATGAAATTGAGATGATTGACAAGAAGACCGATGAGGTTCGGGATATTGAAAAGCATATGTATGCCAACGTCCTGGCACTCATGGCTATTTTTGCAGCTATCTTCACATTGGTAAATGTGAATGTCGTCGCTGCTGGCAAATGCCTCTCCCAAGTTCTTGTACTTAACCTTACTACAGTAGGTAGTTTTGGTACCCTCGTTGCATTGATTACCGCAGTAGTGAAGCCCAAGGAACGGTGGGCAAGAATCACACCTTGGGTTGTGGCCGTCGCGGCTTTCGCAGTAGCGATTCTTATTGCGATCTTCCTTTAGTGGACATTTCGCTATCAGGTCAAATCTTAGATGATATACAGATCTCGACGTTGAGGTGTATGGCGTTCTGAGACTTCCCCGGAATAAAGGCCTAGTTTCCATCAAACTAGGCCTTTACTATGCGGTATAAGCCACGTGTATCTTTGGCTCAGATAAGCAAGAAGGCGCTGTGCCTGCACAATTCAGACTTTGTCCCACTGACACGAATTGCGCAGATATGGTCTTGGAAATCACCTTTGTTTAGAGTAATTCACCATTCTTTTGCACCATTCCTCAATGGATGGCTACCGCCGGATAACCGTAGATCGCCATGCCGGCTCTCATTAGATGCAATACCATGTGCATTGCCTCAATAACATCCGGTTTCTTGCCCATGTCTCGCCTATATAACGCAGATGCGAGCTTGTACAGTTATGAAGGCCGCAGTCGGCTCGTTACGAATGCGCAGACGGCGGCAGCGACCAGCAACAGAAACGATGCGACGGCAAGCGCTTGGATTGCGGAGCCGGTACGGGGCATGTCCGGCTGCTTGGGCTCGGCGGGCTTACCAGGCTCATCTGGCTTGTCTGGCTCTTCTGGCTTGGCGATGGATTTGATGTTCACCGTTACTTGCGTGCTGGCTTCATCATGGCCGGAGGTACGGAATTGCGGGTCCGCTCCCCCATCGGTGGTTTCAGCATTGCGTGTTGCAGTGATGGTGACGGTTTGGCTTACCGCATCAAATGCCTTTCGCTTGGCGACTGCCTGCAGCGCGAGCTCGATCTGCTTGTTTAGAGCTTGCAGTTGCTCGGCATCCGCTACGAGACGATAGTCGGAAATACCGTTCAGTTTGGTTCTGGTGAGGTCCAGCAGACTGTCGCTGGTTAGATTCTGCAAGGTTGAGCCTTGCTCAAGTGCTACCGTGGGGTAATCACTTGAAATAGCCAGCTCACTGATATCAAACATGCCGTCGTCGCCGTTTGGGATTAGGCCTACCATGTCGGCCAAGTAGGGTGTGAGATTCTCCGTAGTGGAGAATGAGCCGCCCATGAGCACAAGCGTGTCAAGCCCGGCGGGGATTGCGCCATGGTATTCACCGCCGCGAATACTCACATAGCCGAGGTGTTCCGCATCGTCCAACATGCCGATCAGTGTTGGTGCGGTGAATGTTCCTGCGGAAATACTGGCCTCGGCAGAGGTGCCGTTTGTTTCCGCGAACCGCATGAGCGTGGTGTTCGATGTGAAGTTTCCACCTTGAATCTGCAACGCTCCACGGCAGTCGATTGCGGGATTATCTCCGCCGACAACCGTGCCCGATCCGGTGATGGTGAGCTGCATGTTCGCAGGAACGGTGATTGCCGTGGTATTGCTGGCGTTGAGCGCATGTCCGTTCAATTCGAGCGTGATCCCGCGCACCACTTTCGGTGAGGTGACGGTGACGCTTTCCGTAGTATCGGTAAGCAATGTGACCGTATTGTTCTTCATCGACGTATGCCCAATCGCATCTTGCACGCTCATATAGGTCGTGTTGCCCACTTGAGCGACCGGCTGCGGCTCATCTGCAAACGCCATCATGGGAAACAACATCGTTCCCGATAATGAGATAATCAAGAAAAACGCGATAATCGCTGTCGAAAGCGTTGACAACATATGAATGTGATTTGATTGCAGGCGTTCGACCGCCTGCTTTTCATGCTTATACATGATCGTTCCTTGCATGGAGCGGTGATTAACTACTTCAAACGCACCGAAATGCGTGTAGACCACCCTCAGCCCTGAGAGATAAAGAAAAGCAAAATAACAATATTACAACGTTGAAAAATTATCTCACGCAATCTACATAAAAAGCAAATCGACTGCCGAAAGAAACTAGACAAATAGTAGAGTAACTAACTCTCTATCATTAGTATTGCAATCATGTAAGCAATTCCCCAGAAATTCTTTATACAAATAAAGAATGACAATAAACAGCAAAAGATACACCACAATTCAAATACTATAGGAAATTTTTCTTACTGATGTGTCAGTATTGCATGCAAAAAACGACGCGATCCATCCAGGTGATACAAACACCCCATGAACCGCGTCATACCCCACTATTTCCCAGTGCATAACACCTTAGGGCAGAAGAAAATTCAAAAGCTCGGCAAGAGCGACCCCGAAAAGGTTCAGAGCACACCCTGATCGCTTGGAGTCTGCGAACCAGAGCCAGAACCGCTGCCGGAACCAGGATTACTACCAGAACCAGGATTACTACTGGAATCGGAATTAGAACCGTTATTGTCAGGCTTGGCATCAGAACCAGAGTTATTACTACCAGAACCAGGATTATTGCCAGGTGTAATAGGAGCCGAGGGAGTCAATCCACCGGAAGGCTGCCGCGTGTACTGGTAGTTGTACGAATTGCCAGTATTGCTCTGTTGCTGCTGTTGATTCTGCGCAGCCAACGCGTTCATGGAAGCATTCACATCATCAGATGCGGTTTGCAAATCCGTTATCGACTGGTTAATGGCATTAGTATCGGTACTGTTGCCATTGAACAATTCCAAAGCATGGTCAATGGCACTCTGCAACGTCACTCGCGTGGAATCATCCGCCACTTGGTACAGGCTATTGTCAAGCAGTGACTGCGCATTATTGATGGCTGCTTCAAGCTTCTTCAGCGCATCAGCGTTGTCTTGCTTCTCCTTAGCCTTCTGACTGTTCGTAACGGCTGTTGCAGAATCATTCAAGGTCTTGGACTGGCTTTGCAACGTAGGCAGTTGCTTGTTCATGGCTTTACTGCGCTGGCGAAGTTCAGCGTTGCTCAAATCAGCACTGCACTCCCCCACCGCCGTAAGATTCTGCGCATCTTTCACTGCAGACTGCAACGCGGTCAACGTTTTCGCATCCGAAACCTGATCGCTTTTCACATTCTGCAACGATTTAGCGTTCTTCAACGCCGACTTGTGTTCCTTCATAGCCTTCTCATATGCCTTGGAAGACTTTTGGCACATGCTCAACGCGGTACGGTGCTGTTCGTTCCGTTCAAGCTCCTGATCATACTGTTGGCGCTGCCAAACACCGAATCCAACGACCGCGGCAACCAACGCCACTACGGCTACAATCGCAACGGTAATAATAATTGTCTTGCGATGTGACTTCTTCGGCGGAACCGGAACAAGCCTCAATGGATCATGCTCATCGTTTTCCATGTCAGACAGATCATCTGGCATGGGCAGGCTTTCAGGTATGAAAGTAGTAGAAGCAGAGGCAGGGGAATCCACAAAAAGCGGCATAGTGGAATCCGCAGAAGAGGCCGACTCTACCGGAGACGCAAACGAAACAGTTCTCTCGGCAGATTCAGCAGATGGTGAAGCATCAGCAGACTGTGTAAAATCGAGCGTTGCGGTCGAAGAAGACGTCGAATCAGGCTCGCACGACGAGGCGGAATCGTTTTCAGCACCAGAAATATGCTTTCCTGCACTATTCGGAAAATCCTCAACACGAAGGTTTACCGTGGGCGCATCACTCACCGGCGTGGATGACGTGGCAGCGGTCATGCTTGTGGCTGCAGCCTGCGCATAAGCCGCATCAGATGCCTCGCCACGTTCCACAGCCGACTCAACTTCCGAAAAGGTGATCAGTGGAATATCCCAGAACGTATCCACCACATCACGCTCGGAAGCCGACTGCGCCTTGGTCTGCTGCTCGCCCTGAGAGCCTGAAGAGTCTCCCGACGAAACAAGATGCGACAGATTCGGCACAGTATTGTTGTTGTCACCCATGTTGATTCCTTATTACGGCATGAGACCGAAGCTTCACGCTCCGGTCTCATATTCACGCCTTATATACACTACTTGCGGCTACTTTTTGTGGCTTTTCTTCCGCGGAGCATCCTCGTAGTAGTAATAGTAGTTCGATTTGGAATGCGTCTTCTTCGGATCGGCATAGTTGAAGATGAAACCAAGCACCGGAACCTTGGCTGTATGCAAGGATTCGGAAATCTCCTTGAGTTCCTTCTTCTCGCACACGCCACGACCGGTCACCAGAACCAGGCCCTTGGCCCAACGTCCGAACACGATACCATCGTTGGAAACACTCAACGGAGCGGTATCAATAATAACGTAATCGTACTGGGTTAAAGCCTGCTCGACCATAATGCGCATGGTGTCTGATCCAAGAAGCACGCCAGCATTCGCCGGACGCTTACCAGCAGGAAGAATATGCAGAGTCGGCTTCCAATAGTTCTGCACCACATCTTTCGGAGACATCTGGCCAGAAAGCACGTGCGCCAAACCGGCCGAACCTTCAAGACCCAAATGATGTGCAACGGAAGGATGGCGCAAATCGGCGTCGACCAGCAGCACGCGAGCACCATCTTCAGCCAAGGCCGCAGCCACGTTGATTGACACGGTGGTCTTGCCCTCAGAAGGCTGCGCACTGGTAATGACCAGCAGCTGCCCCTTGCCCGCAACCTTATCGGTCTGCAAGAATTCGATATTGGTGTGTATACGGCGGAATTCCTCAGCAATAGGGCCATTAGGCTGGCTGACGAGCACTGGACGCTTCTCACCCAGGGAATTATCCTGAGGCACGGAACCCAAGGAAGATGCCCCAACCAAGCTGCGCACGTCGGAGGTCTCCTCGACCTTGGTGTTCAGCATGTCTTTCAGCAGTGCGGCGAACACGCCAAGCACCAGACCTGCGACCACACCGACCGCCAGATACAGCGGCTTATTCGGCGAGCTCGGGCTTTCAGGCACGCGCGCCCTCTGCACGATGGAGATCTTCACCGGAGACTTATCTGCCGCGGAATACAAATCGTTTTGAATCACGTTCTGCATGGACACCGCCACCGCATTGGCAATGTCGGATGCCTGCTGCGCGTCACCGTCTTCCGCGGAAATGTTCACGAACGCGGTGTTCGTAGGATTGGTGACAGTCAGTTGCTCGGCCAGACTCTTCACCGAAGTATCCAGTCCAAGATCCTTGATGACCGGCTCAAGTACGGTTTCGGTGGTTGCCAACGTTGTATACGACGTGATCTGGCCAGCGATGTACGTGCCACCCGTGTACTGCTGGCTAATGCCCGCATCATCCCCCTGGGAAGCATTGTACGTAGCCATAGCCTGAGCCGTGGCGGTATACTTCGGCGGAACCAAGAAGGTGTACGCAGTCACCCCGGCGAAAACCATCACAAATACGATGGTAGCGGTGACCAGATGCTTGCGAATGATACGCATCAAATCCATCAGCGTGATGCCGTCTTCAGAATCATCTGCAACGACAACCTGCTGGACGTTAGTGTTCTCTGCGGAAGTCACTGAACCCCTCATCTCCGTATGTCAAAAACCTTAGAAAATGCTACCCTACCCCCTAGAAATAGAGTCTGTTTTATCAGGCAGCAATCGCTTTTTCACTATTCATCCATACGAATGTGCCATGATAAAAAGCTGGAACACCTAACAGAGGGGGATTAATGTCTCAACATGCGAGCGCTCACGCCGCCCGTTCTCACAAGCTTCGCAATACATTGTTTGTTATTGCGGCACTGCTCATCCTGCTGGTCATTGCCGGGGGCGTCGTCGGTCTGAATTTCTACAAGCAGGCGAAGGAAGTCAAAGCTCACGAGGAGCAGGCGGTCTCGTCTCTTTCGGCCATCACCGACGTCAATACGTTGAAGGATGCGCAGGCGTCGGATGCCGCGATCAAGCAGGCGCGGACCCATACCGCCGCGGCAAGAGATATTGCCAATGGAACACTGTGGAACATGCTGTCGAAGATGCCGGTTGTGGGCGGTGATGTTACCAACGTGCAGGGCATGACTCAGGTGGTGGATGATTTGGTGCAACAAACACTGCCGTCACTCACCGATGTGGTACAACAGCTTGCGAACGCGCAGATCAGCGGTGAGAATGGCCAGTTGAATCTTCAGCCCATTGTGGATGCGCAAGACGACTTCTCTTCGGTAAGCAAGCAGGTGAAGTCGTTGAATTCGAAGCTCAGCAATCTGCCTGAGCCACGTATCGGCATGGTGAAGAAGGCATATTCGCAGAGTCGCAGCCAGTTCACCAAGGTTACGGACATGGTGGAGCAAGTGAACAATGCGCTACAGATGCTCCCCTCCTTCTTGGGACAGAACGGTGCCCGAACGTATCTGCTGGTGGCGCAGACCACTTCCGAACAACGTTCCGGCGGCGGACTGGTGGGCTCCATGGGTACGTTGCAGACCGATCATGGACAAATTCAGGTCGGTGAGTTCCATCACAATGGAGACTTCATTAACGGCAGTAATGGCAATGCTTCGGAACATGCCGTGTTCAAGGAGCCCCTGGGATTCTCCTTCGATATTCGCGATACGTTCGCGGTGCCAGACATCGCCCGCAATGCGGAAATGATGAATGAAGCTTGGCAGCGTTCCCAATATGCTTGCGATGTTGATGGCATCGTATCCATCGATCCGGTGTTCATCCAGAAAATGGTGGAGATCAACGGCAATGTGACGCTGGAAGATGGTACTGTGCTCACCGGCAAAAATACCGCTGAATACATGCTCAACACCATCTATAAGGAAGTTCCTGTATCTCTACAAGACACGTATTTCGAATACATCGCCTCCACCATCATGAACAACGCCTTCAGCAACATGGACATCACCAAGATGATGAAGGTGGCTCAAAGCATCGGCGAATTAACCAGGAACCGTCATTTCTACGCATACACGTTCCATGATGATGAAGCCAAATATTTCCAAGGTGCCGGACTCGCCAAGGGCACTCCAGACAGCGAAACCGATCCGGAAGTGGGCATTTACCTCAACGAACAGAATCCGTCGAAGTTGGGATGGTATATCGACCGTAAGACGCAGATTACCAAAACCGGTCAGAATGCCGATGGGTCGAAAACCTACCATGTCACCTACACGTTGACCAATACGCTGACTTCCAGCGAAATGGCCACCTGCACCGGCTATATTCTGGGCGGCGAGCAGGCGGGTGTAACGGGCAAGCCTGTTGCGGCTCCGGGAACGTCTGCGCAGCGTATGCTGTTTTACGCGCCAAAGGGTGGTTCCATCAGCGAGATCACCTCATCCGGAGACGTGCGAGACCAAAGCAATGCTGTGATGGATGGTCAAAAACTGGTCACCAATGTGGCTTATATCGCCCCCGGAGAAAGCGTGACTTTCGATTTCGACGTGACCACCTCGCCGAAGGCCGAAAACGACCTGACCATCGATCAGACACCATCTGGCAAAATGACCAACGAGGTCAACTACCAGTACTGAGCGATTCGGGCCGGCGCTGACTGAAAGCACCGGCCCGAAATCGTCGACCATGACGGCCACTGCCATCTAAGCCCACATATTGTAGGTATTAGCGGACTGCACAGAACAAATCTGTGAGCGTACAGGCGCTATGCCCACGCCGTAATGCTTTTTCATGCTTTTCAGCATGGTTCGCAGAGCATTATTGGTCTGGTTGGCCGCGATACGGAACTTGTCGAATGACTTGCCGTGCGGGTCAGCGATGTCTTTGGGAGTGGGCAGCATCGGACGAATCATGGAGGAGACTTTGATAACGGAAGCGAGGCGCTCCTGGATGGTCCGTCCGCTTACCATGCCGTTTTGCGCGCAGTATTGGCACATGTTGGCAAAGTCGTTAAGCAGAAATGTATAACGGACTGCGCCTGGCGCGAGGGCAACGATGTCCTTGCGCTGTTCTTTCTCGAAACAGAGAATCAGATCAGCACTCTCAGCCATAGATCGGGTGAGTCTGCGGGATCGGAATCCGCTTGGTTCAATGTTGACGCTGGTCATAAGTCTGGCACTGGACGGATCCATCTGGCATCGCGGAAGGCCACGCGTGCCGGCGCTAGAAACCTGCACAGTGGTGCCAGCGAGGTAGCGAGTGAGCAAGAGTTCGCCCATAGGCGACCGGCAGATATTGCCTGTACAGACGAACATGATATGCATACCGCACACCCCTTTGTATCTCTACCTAACTAATGAAAACTACAATCCTCAATCTTACCTCAGGTATAGATATTACAATTTGGGGTTTAACCGTTTTACCCCTTAGGAAATACCGCAGGAAACATACACACCCCGACAAAGGAGCGGGCTTCTTGAGTTGTAGGTTTATCGCGGAAGTTCGTTTCCGCCGCCACTTTCCGCCGCTATGCAATGGTTAGGGTGGCAAGCAGTGCGAGATGGTCGGAACCTTGAATCCGTTTGGTTGCAAGATCAGTTGCATGCACGCCTTTGTCGTAAATAATATGGTCGATTTCAGCAATCGGAAATACTGCAGGGAACGTCATATGCAGGCCCTCTCCCGCACTCTGACCAGCGTCAGTGAAACGATCACCAAGCAAATATCTGAAACTCGCATGATCCCATGTGGCATTAAAATCACCCATCAAAACATATGATTCATTATTGTCATAATGCCGTAATTGAGCGATAGAATCCAAACTTTTATTCCATAAACCTTGATTTCTGGGACGCGGAGAAAAAGGATGTACCGACCCGAATCTCACATTTCTTCCGTTGAGCGCAACGGTTGCAGCAGGGATACTGCTTGATTCTATGGGAATAAGATTCTCAGTTGTTTCCTGCAATGGATGCGCGCTGTACAGCACATTCACACCGCCATTATCATGCCATGTAAGCTGCGGAGTAACGGAATATGGAAGATAATCCGCGATTCCCCCATCGTTCAATCTGTTCAGCAAATCCGAAGAAACCTCTTGCATTGCCAAGACTTCGATATGCTCTTCGCGTATTGTTTCAACGATTTGTTGTGCATCGGCAACACCCTGCTTCGTGTTGAACGTCATAACACGAACCGTTGCCATGGACTGTGCGACAGGGTTGGCAGCCGGCACAATATACCCCCAATGCCAAGCGACCTGTATGACCACGCATACCGCGCTCAATGCAGCCAACGTCCTTCGTTTGCCGATACGGCGAATTGTCAGAGCAAAGACCGCAATCACAGCGGAAAGCAAACCCAGCCACGGCATCAGCGCAACAACCAGAGGCACATAGCGTTTGCCATCAAGATTATTCGGCAGCATGCGCAACAACATCGCCACCACAATGACCGCGGTGACCAACCAAAGCAAAGCCGTCAGCAACGTTGAACGCGTTTCGCGACGCGTTTCATTGCGCTGAACGTTGCCAAGTCGAGTCATGCGCACTCCTCTCCCATTCCATCTTCCCGTTTCACTTCCTATTCCGCGCAATCCGCAATCGTATGCAATCACATGTTGCAACCGATAGTCTTACGCATCGTTTTTCACAACATCTCTCACAACATCTCTTCTCGTGAACGCTACCCGCGTTCATCCCCGCATATGTTTCCCGCGCGCATTGAGGGTGACGCTTTCACAAAAGTGCCACTATATGGACACTTTCCGGCATTTGGAATCGTTCTGATACGTTCATCCGATAATCTATAGGTTACAAAACGGCGCTTAGCAAAAAGAGGCAATCATGAGCGAAGAAGCAATGCGAGAAGAAGTGGCGCAAGCTGTGGAAGTGGCCGCAAACAAGGCCGCCGAAGAGGAAATCAGCAAGCTGGCCGAATTCGAAAGCGCCATCGACGAAACGCTCGCCTCCGGATATTTGGACGACACGCTCACCGTCACCGACGCAGACGGCGTGGCGCAAGTGCTGCCAGTGCTCGATTCCGAGCCGATCTCACACTTGGTGGAAGGCTTGGAAGCCGTAGGCGGGAGCGCCAATGTGTTCGTGCACACCAGCGCAGGCGTGGTGGCCCTCAGCGTAGTGGAATACAAGCCCAACGAAGAGGAGTAGCCGTCGCAGCATGCACGGTCAGGCGGCACGCCTACGGTTGAGGGCGCGTTGCACGGTTTCATGCGTGGAACCGGCACCCTGGCCGCGCACGCCGAAGAACACCATCAGCACCATCACGAAGCAGATTGCCGCACTGATACGAAGCGCCCACTGAATGCCGAACACGTTGGCAGCCGCATACACGGCTTTTGTGCCACCAAGCGCAGTCCAACGAAGAGACGTGAACGTCTCCATCAAAATCACCAACACCGGAGCGCCAATCGCGCCCGCAATCTGACGAACCGTATTCGTCACCGCGGATCCGGCGCTCACCTCTTCCGGTTCCAAACAATTCAGTGACCATGTGGTGATCGGCATCAACACGAAACCCATGCCGATCTGGCGCACAAACTGCCAAATCGACACCCACCAAATCCACGAAGTCATGGAAATCAAACTCATCATGACCGTGCCGAAACACAAGGTAATCGTGCCGATCAACGCCACCGGGCGTGCTCCGAAACGGTCAAGCACCTTACCACCGAAAAACTGCGAAATGCACTGGCCCAAAGCACCCGGAAGCATCACCAGGCCGCTAATCGCAGCAGAATAGCCACGGCAATCCTGAATGTACAGGGGCATGATCACCATAATCGAACTGAACGCGAAGAACGAGAGCGCGGCCGTGATCGTGCCAACAGTAAAACTACGATTCTTCAACACGCTCAAATTCAACAGTGGCGGCTGCGCTTCAGGATTTTCAATCTGCCTGCGCGCGCCATGAATCTGGCGGAGCACAAACCAAATAATTCCCACAACGCCAATCACCATTGGCAGCCAAACCATAGGATTTGCAAACGAATACGATTCAATATTCGTAAAGCCGAACATTAGCCCGCCGAAACCGAAAATAGACAGTCCAACGGAAAAAAAGTCAGCCTTCGCGGTTTTATCGTTCTCACCGAAATTATGCAATCCAAAATAGGCAAGAAGCAGCGAAATCACGCCGATAATGGTCAACGTGAGGAAAATTGAACGCCAACCGTTCAAGTCCGTCTGCACACCGCCAAGCGTCGGGCCGATCGCCGGAGCCACGCTCATCGCCATGCCAACCGTACCCATTGCGAAACCACGGCGAGACAGCGGATAAATCGAAAACACCGTGATCTGCAACACCGGCCACATCACACCCGTGCCAACCGCCTCAAGCAAACGCCCGATCAGCACCATCAAAAAAGTTGGACCAAGCCAAGCGAACAGTGAACCGATCGTGAACACAACCATGGAAACAAGCACGATTTCGCGCGTCGAAAAACGTCTCGTAAGGTATGCCGTAAGCGGCACCATCACGCCCATGACCAGCTGGAAAATCGACGTCAGCCACTGACCGGTCGTAACGGAAATACCAAAATCACTGACGATCGTCGGCAACGCGGCGCTCAACTGCAATTGCGTGAAATTACCGACGAACGTAATAAATGTAAGAATCGCAATGGAAATAAACGCCGTGCGCGTTAAATGACCGTCCTGATACGATTCCTCTCGAGTAAGCGCTCGGGACATGCTCCGCTTCGCTGACATCAATCACCTTCTCCACATTCAAACGCACAAACTATATGATAGCCCGTATGACAGAGGCATGGATATTCGCCTGCGGATTCCTGTTTTTGTCATTTGGGCCCGACCCCCGGAAAGTAGACACCGTGGGGTGAACAAAAGTAGGTGTAAGCC
>OOCY01001250.1_pt1 | contig 13074 bp, 10 predicted proteins | sample 1671291 | NCBI WGS metagenome assembly OOCY01 (sample SAMN06348141, study PRJEB24527) | human gut metagenome | biome: human gut; feature: ankylosing spondylitis patient; material: feces | host: Homo sapiens | place: China | collected 2015-10 | reverse complement strand
CTCCGACCGCTTCCGCGAACTCACCAACAGCAAAAACAGCTGTTGGCTCAAACACACTCCCGCGGTCGGGCTATGCTCGCTCCGATAACGGAAATCCGTCTATCGCCTTGCATTGGAGTTTTTTCATCTTTGTTCCATTTACACGATGGCACCGCGTGCCACGCATGCATATAATTTCTTGAAAGAATAAATGCCGTGTTGCATGCGCAGATTAACATATCGAAAGATGACTTGCATGTAAGCGCTTGGCCGCCAGAACAAACAATTACAAACTGATGTCAAGCAATTATAAATCTGTACAATACGTTTTTTAAACTGTTTTTAGATTTTGAGCCAGAGGTAAGAGCAAAGCCACCGCAACGCGGTTCCCTTGACCATATACCAAAAGAACTGCTACACTGTTGTCAGCGACGGAAAAATGAAACTGTTTTTGAGTTTCTCGCCGTCGGTAATCGACGTATAGCAGTTCTTTTGTATATTGTCAAGGGTGGCGTAAATAGCCAATGCCTTTCACTTTTCTTTTCTCTGTGTAAATCTGCGCATGCAACACAACAGTTATTTTGCCATTAGCTTATATGCATGCGTGGCACGCGGTGCCGTCGTGTAAATGGAACAAAATAAAAAATAACTCCAAAAGAGGATAATTGTAAAATTTTCGTTGTGACTGCTGCATCTAGCCCGTCCGCGAGAGTGTGTCTGAACCCGCTGTTTTTGCGGGTGAGTTCGCGGAAGCGGACGGAAATAAGCGATGCAGTGGTCACAGAAAATTTTTCATATCCTCGTTGGAGTTAGTTTTTATTTGTTCCTTAAATGACAAACAAGAATTTATTTTTTGACCCCACGGGTATCGCGTTTTGCCGTCCTCAGCCGATTCAGATGAACCGCCTTTTCTTTTACCATAATGATCTGTTCCGTTTCACCATCCAACTGCCATACATCTGTCAGCAATTCTCCATCACCAAGTCGCATACCTCGCACACCAACCGCTCCTTTTTTCTTCTCCGGAACATCTTCGGTTGCAAAACGCAGGAAATAGTTTTTCTGTGACTGGAGTACCAGTGTTGTCTCCGGTTCTGCCACTGCCATGTACAAGATTTTGTCTCCCTCCTGTAGTTTTGTTGCAGCGGTAGTTCGTTTGGACACATCAAATTCACTGCCTGCCACCTGTTTACACATGGACTGTTCTGTCACGAACAGCAGCTTCTTGTCCATAATATTTTCCAGTGCAGTAATGTATACAATATTTTCAGCGCTACTGTCATAGTTACTGATATTATCCACCGGAATTCCTTTATCACGAAATTTTCCATATGGAATATCAGCAACTTTTACCAGATGCATCTGACCATTATCCGTAAACAGACAGATTTTTCCGTCACTCATGCACGGAACAATCTGTTTATTCTCACTGTCTGCTGCTTCCTTGTTTCGCTCATATACAGAATTGTCCACAGTTTTCACATAACCGAAGCGATCCATCAACAATACAACCGGCACCGCTTCTGCCTCTTTTTCTTTGTATACAGCAACTTTTCCGTTTTCGATCACAGTCAGTCGTGGATGGGAAAATTCTTTTTTCAGTGCTTTCAGCTCTTTGATGATGACTTTTGCCATTGCCGCGCGGCTTCCAAGGATTTCCTGATACAGTGCAATGTTTTTCAGTGTCTCCTCATGTTCTGCCATCAGGGCTTCGATCTCCAGTCCGATCAGCTTGTACAGACGCATTTCCAAAATGGCAGTCGCCTGACGCTCGGAAAAATGAAGCATGGAAGCTGTCTTTTCGGAAAGTTTAGATTTGAATTTGATTCCTTCCGTCTCTCCGGTGATCAGGCATTTTTTCGCCTGTTTGATATTTTTGCTTCCGCGCAGGATTTCGATGATCAGATCAATGACATCACAGGCCTTGATCAGACCTTCCTGAATCTCACACTTGTCCTGTTCTTTTTTCAACAGTGTTGTATACTTGCGGGTTGCAAGCTCATACTGAAACTGTACGTTGTGACGGATCACGGACACCAGTCCCATGGTCTCCGGTTTGCCATTTGCTACGGCCAACATGTTTACGCCAAAAGTATCTTCCAGTCGTGTCTTCTTATATAAAAGGTTGCACAGGTTCTGCGCATCGGCTCCTTTTTTCAGATCAATGACGATACGGATACCTGCCTTGGAAGACTGGTTGGAAATATCCACAATATCGGATGTTTTTTTCGTCTCAACCAGACTGTATACATCATTCAGGAATTTACCGATATTTGCGCCGATCATGGTGTATGGGATCTCGGTAATAACGATACGCTCTTTTCCTCCTTTTATCGGCTCGATCTCTACTTTTCCACGCAGTTTGATTTTGCCGTTTCCGGATTCATAAATAGAAACCAGTTCGTCTTTGTTGATGACGATTCCGCCTGTCGGGAAATCCGGTCCCGGAATGTACTCCATCATTTCTTCTGTGGTGATATCCGGATTTTTCATATATGCGATCACGCCGTCAATGATTTCACCCAGATTGTGCGGCGGAATGCTGGTCGCCATACCTACCGCAATGCCCTCTGCACCGTTGATCAGAATGTTTGGCACTTTTACCGGAAGTACGGAAGGTTCCTTCTCTGTCGCATCAAAGTTCGGGATAAAGTCTACCACATCTTTGTCTAAATCTGCCAGATACGCCTGCTGCGTGATTTTCTGCAGACGTGCCTCGGTATAACGCATTGCTGCGGCGCCATCACCTTCGATGGAGCCAAAGTTTCCGTGTCCATCCACCAACGGCATACCATATTTGAAGTCCTGCGCCATAACGACCAGGGCTCCATAAATAGAACTGTCACCATGCGGATGATATTTACCCATGGTATCGCCGACTATACGCGCACACTTACGATACGGGCGGTCATAGCGGATGCCCAGCTCGTGCATATCATACAGCGTTCTGCGCTGTACCGGCTTTAATCCGTCCCGCACATCCGGCAGGGCACGGGCAATAATAACACTCATTGCATAGTCGATATATGATTTCTGCATGATCTCCGAATACTCGGTCCGGATGATCTGCTCTCTGTTTTCTGCCATGTTTCTCTCCTACAATCACTATTCAGGGTTCACCTGCGAATCCTGATCCGGATCAGACAAATATTCTTTTTTGTTTCTGATCTGGATTTTTCTACTCTATTCGTTTATCGGATCATTACATCATCCGCTTACATTACTTTATTAGATATCCGGTTCTACATCGTTCATTTTCAGACTAATTATCCTACTTATTTCATTTTCATTCATTAGATATCTAATTCTGCATCGTTAGCATGCTCATAAATAAATGCTTTTCGTGGCGGTACATCCGTCCCCATCAACATTTCTGTCACATCCGATGCCATACGTCCATCCTCAATCTCTACTTTTTTCAGCATACGTGTCTCCGGATCCAGCGTTGTCTCCCAGAGCTGTTCTGCATCCATCTCGCCCAGACCTTTGTAACGCTGCAATGTGAAACTTCCGGTGTGCGTCTTGCGGTAACGCTCCAGTGCCGCATCATCATAAAGATATTCTTCTTTTCCCTTTGACGGAATAACTTTATAAAGTGGCGGCATCGCAATGTATACATGCCCCTCAAAAATCAGTTCCGGCATAAAGCGATAGAACAGGGTCAGAAGCAATGTGGAAATATGCGCACCATCCACGTCGGCATCTGCCATAATAACGATCTTGTCATAACGCAGTTTGGAAATATCAAAATCGTTGCCGTATCCTTCGGAAAAACCGCATCCGAACGCATTGATCATCGTCTTGATCTCCGCATTTGCCAGTACTTTGTCGATACTTGCTTTTTCTACATTCAGTATCTTTCCACGAATTGGAAGGATAGCCTGGAAATTACGGTCGCGGGCTGTCTTTGCAGAGCCACCGGCGGAATCTCCCTCGACGATGAAAATCTCACATTTGGAAGCATCTCTGCTCTCACAGTTTGCCAGCTTTCCGTTGGAATCAAAGGAAAATTTCTGCTTGGTCAGCAGGTTCGTCTTTGCTTTCTCCTCTGTCTTACGGATTTTTGCCGCTTTTTCTGCACAGGATAATACAATTTTTAACGTTTCCAGATTTTTATCAAAAAACAGCTGAATCTCATCACCGGTTACCTTCGCCGTAATACGGGAGGCATCCTGATTGTCCAGTTTTGTCTTGGTCTGTCCCTCAAAACGCGGATCCGGATGTTTGATGGAAATGACCGCCGTCATACCGTTACGCACATCTGCACCGGTGAAATTTGCATCCTTTTCCTTCAAAATTCCAAGTTGGCGGGCATATTGATTCATAACGGTTGTAAAAATCGTCTTGAAACCGGTAATATGCGTGCCGCCCTCTGCATTGTAAATATTGTTGCAGAATCCCATGATATTCTCATGAAATTCATTCGTATACTGAAAAGCCGCCTCTACGGTAATACCTTCGCTCTCACCCTTGAAATAAACCACATCATGAAGCACTTCCGCCTTTTTGTTCAGATCGCGGACAAAGCCGATGATTCCTTCCTCTTCATGATACACGATATGCTCCGGTTCTTCTCCGCGAAGATCCTCATATATAATTGTCAGCTTTGGATTCAGATAAGCTGTCTCATGCAGACGGCTTTTTACCTCATCCTCCTTAAACCGTGTTTTTTCAAAAATCTCCGGATCCGGAAGAAAATTGATTTTTGTTCCTGTTTTTTTTGTTTTTCCAATAATCGGTAATAAACCATCTACCAGTGGCTCCACTGCCACACCACGCTCATATCTGTCATGGTGAATTGCTCCGTCTCTGCTGATCTGCACATCCAGATAGGTAGACAGTGCATTTACAACCGAAGATCCAACACCATGCAGACCACCGCTGGTCTTGTATACAGAATCATCAAACTTTCCACCTGCATGCAGCGTAGAAAAAACAAGACGTGCTGCCGGTACACCTTTTTCATGCATGCCAACCGGAATTCCACGTCCATTATCCTCCACCGTGCAGGAACCGTCTGCTTCCAGTGTGACCTTAATCTCACTGCAGGCTCCCGCCAGATGCTCATCCACCGCATTATCTACGATCTCATAGATCAGGTGGTTCAAACCCTTGCGGGACACACTTCCGATGTACATACCCGGACGCTTACGAACCGCTTCCAGGCCTTCCAGTACGGAAATACTTCCCGCGTCATATGTTACTTTATCTGCCATTTTTTCATCCTTTCAAGTCAGTGAACAAATGTTCACTAAAGTTTTTCTATTTTACCACAAAAACGGGAATCCCGCAAGGTGGATTCCCATTACAAAAGATTCATTGAAAAGGATACAACAATATTTACATCTTCCATTAACAGATACTTTCCAGATAATCAACTATGCTCTGCCATTCTTTCCCACCAACTATCAGCTCATAACAAAAACCATTACACTCAACAATCACAACACCATCTCTTGTAAGTACCGTTTCAGCAAAATCACTACTGGAAAAGTGTAGTGTATATTCATCACTGGTTATGCTATCGAAAAAAGCCTTTGAATACTTCTCATTTATCGGATTTTCAAATTCACTGCATATTTTATTGAATGACAAAATCATCTCTTCATCATCAATGATTTTACTTTCCAACGGTTCTCCTGTCTCATTGTCCTTTAATACAATTATCATTTTTTTACAGATGTCTCTTCGGATGTACTTATTTGTGTACTACTCATCTCTTCATCTGATGTGACTGTAGTTTTCTCTCTGCTACATCCTGATACTCCAAATATGCAAACTATACACAACGAAATAATTAGAATGATGTTCTTCCCTTTCATAGTATCACTTCTTCCCCTGTGTCATCTTATTCTTCCTCTTTCTTCTGTTTATCATTTTTTCTCTTTTTCCTGATTTTGCGAAGCACTACGACAACCACCACACAAATGACAACGATCGGAAGCAATATTGGCAGACCGCCCAATAATCCAACCATAAAATTCTGAAATCCCTGTCCCATCTGATACAGATTATCGTTAAATTTTATTTTCACACGCTCACCAAAAGTTGTTCCAGCCGCGGAACTTTCCCGGTTTACCTCGTACAAATCCAGATATACGGTACTGTAAATCACCTGATTATCGTAAACACGAAGCTGTGATTCATAATTTTCAATTTCATAACGAACCTCTGTAATCTGAGACTGGATAGCCAGAATATCTTCCATTGATGTGGCCTGCTCCATCATGGAAAACAGTGCATCTAATTCTTCCCGCAGTGCTTTGATATGAGTATCCAGATCTGTATACTGCAGCGTAACATCCTCCGTACTTTCACCAAAGGTTCGCACATTAGACGCATTTTTCACCTCGCCCACAAAGTCATCCAGTTTATCTGCCGGTATACGAAGAACAAGATATGCATATCGTGTCATATCCATTCCATAATCTCCGCCAACATCTGAATTTTCCACATAACCGCCGGCACTCTCCGTCTTTGCCCGCACATCCGCTACTAATGTATCAAACTCGGTAGTCTCTGCTGACATATTAACTGTTTTGATCAGTTTCTGCTCTGTGTTAACCCCTTCCACCTGTTCAAATTCTGTTCCATTCGTATCTGCTCCCTGTTCTTCAAAGTCCTGTGCACTTTGTTCCACGGCATCGTCTGTATTTGCTGTTGCTTCTGTGGCACCATCCTCAGCCGTTGTTCCCTCACTGGCTGTTTTCTGATTATCTGCCCGAAAAACGCCGAAACCACTTTCACTGTGATTTGTGGCACCGCTGTCTGCACTTGACTGCGCGCTTTTTCCACATCCGATTGTGAACAGCATACATCCAGCCAACAACATACAAAGTATCCATTTTCCCAAAACAGAACATTTACCCGCTTTTTTCTTTTCTTTCATGATTCTTCTCCTCCTGCAATCACTGCTGTTATCCGACATTAAATTCAATCCGAATTGGCTGTAGCTATTATCTGATATCAAATTCGATCTGAATTAGCTGCACATACTGGTCGCCACCATCGATATTTCCAATGGAAATATTTTTCAGCAGGCGGTAATGCCCTGCCTCAAGAGAACTGTATACATTTGCCCAGTCTACGTACCAGTCAAACCAATTCTGTTTATCCCCTGACTTCACTAAATGTAAAATATCGTGACATGCGATTTCATACTGCTTTTGACACTCCATCCATGTATCTGTCGCCTCATCATAAACTTCTATGCCTTCGTAATCATCTCCAAAACTAATATCTTCATCACCGTTATTTGTCAATCTTACTTTCAGGGATGTTGGTGTCACTTCTAGCACTTTTATATCCACATTCTGTGCAAGCATCCCCGTAGATGCTGATGCGTCTTCCTCTGTGCCCGCCGAATCCTGACTGCTTTCTGTTTCTTTCTTATCCTCATTTAAAACATTAGATTCATTCTCCTGCGTATCCGAAGCATCCACGTTTCCACTTATTGTATCAGCATAATCTGACTTTCCCATTTCAGGGCTTTCCTCCTGGCTTGCCGTTTCTGTTTTGCCAGTCAAAGCAGACGATTCATTCTGCGACATTTTAACATTTCCACGCAGTCCGATCCAGCTTCCGCCTGCCACAACCACACATACAATACATGCGGCTGCCACACGGGTCCATCGCCGCCCACGTGCTTTCTTTTTCTGCTGTTCTTCCGCCTGTTTTCCCAGCTTTAAAACAAACTGCATTTTTTCAATAAACGGCTTTGAAAATGCATGCTGTCCTTCGCGTTCCATCTTTTTCTGCACCTGGTTCGCTTCTTCCTGCATGCAGTCTGTCAGTGCCCGTTTTAGTACTTCGTCCGCGCTACGCACTTTTCTGCTTTTTTTATAAACATGTGCGACTTTATCTGCTCTGTCCTGATTTTGTCTGTTCATTGCTCCCACACTCCTCTCTCAGAAGATTCTGCAACTTTTTCCGCGCCCGGAAAATCCGCACATTTACCACTTTTAGTGTTACCCCAAGCAAATCAGCAATCTCCCGATCTGAAAGTTCATGCAAATATTTATATTCAAATACCACACGATAAATTTCATCCAGTTTCTGAATGGCATGCAAAATGCGTTCATAACTTTCCTGCGCCAGATATTGATTCAGCAGATCTTCACCTGAAACTTCTGCTTCCTGTTTTTGTGAAGCCTCCTCATCTTCCATAATTTTCTGACGTTTTCTTAAGAGATCCGTTGCCTTATTTTTTACAATAGTTGCCAAAAAATGTGACGCGTCAGTGCTAAAAATGTTTCCTGTACCGCATCCTCTGCCAGATGGTCGTCCTGCAACCGTTCACGCGCCAGATACCATAGAAAATACCGGTATTTATGATAAAGCTGAACAAATTTGGACTGATCCTCATTGCTGTCCAGCATGGTTAAAAACAAAAGCATAACGTTTCCTCCCTGTTATTTACATACATTCTCGAAATCTTTTAAGCACAGATTCGGAAGTCCCCTTTACAGATCTCCATAGTAAAAAGTTTTTTATCGTTTCTATATATATAATAACGGAAAAAGCCTGTCGTTTACTACAGAATTTTCCATTTTCATAATATTTTTTTACAAAAGATGTTATCCTAAAACACAAAATAGATAAAAACGAAAAAAGTACCTTGTCCATTCAAAACCATAGACAAGGTACTAAAATGTCATAAAAATATATCGATATATCTCTGAGAAAAATTTATAATATAACTTTAAAAAACAGGAATATAACTATCACTGCAATTATAGTGCCCCAAACGAACACTCCACACCTGTGAGATTCCTGTGAAGATCTACTGTGTTTTCCTTTTTGTTGTGAATCGTCACACTGCCGCGATACCGATTTCCCCCCTGATGATGAATGAGTCTTTCTGTTTGACCTGATTGTTTTTCGATATAAAGCCAGCGGATCACTTGTAGACATCATCCGAGTATAAAAATTATTTATCCATTGTATATCATCACGGTTACACATGTTTGTTTCCGTACATCCCGGTTCATGCACAATTTGATTTCTCACCCAACGATAATGTTTCAATTGCTTCAAATCCTCATTCCAACTTTTAACATAACGCGAACCCACAGGTGTATTAATCATTTCATCAATATATAATGAGACACCATGCTTATCGCCGTACATCTCATTGCATAATTTTTCAAGTTTCTTATAAGAATCAATAAAATTCATCATTTACTCCGCCTAACTGAGTTTTTAGACATCATACGCCATACAGAACACTTCCAATATGTCATCGTATGCCAGTTCTTTATAACCGATCAGTGTACGTGTTTTCCCTCTGGAGCACTTAAACGCCAGCATCTCCAAATCTGTTTCTTTCACACCAAGCATTTTCAAATTTGTTGGCATTCCAATAGATGCATAAAATGCTTCCTGCATGTTAATGGCCGTCTCAATGGTTTTCTCCGGGTGTTCAAAATCCACATCTACATTCCATACATTCTGTGCATACTGTAACCAGCGGTTGATGTTTGCCTTGTATACATAACGCGCCCAACTGCACCAGAGTGCTGCCAAGCCAGCTCCGTGTGCCACCTGTGTATACATTCCGGAAACCTCATGCTCTAATTGGTGAACAACAAGCTGAGTCTTTCGTCCACATCCTGTCAGACCATTATGAGCCAGTGAAGATGCCCACATCATATTTGCACGCGCTTCATAATTTTCCGGATCTGCCAGACAGTCTTTTCCGGCTTTCATCACGTTTTTGATCACAGCTTCTGCAATGGCATCCGTCAGATAAGTATCTTCGCCCGGGCAGAAATAACGCTCAATCGTATGCATTGCAATATCCACGATACCACAAGCTGTCTGATACGGGTTCACGGTATAGGTCAGTTCCGGATTTTCAATGGCAAAATCCATACGGTTGCAGCTACATCCATAGCCTCGCTTTTCGTTTGTTTCTGTATTTGTGATAACACAGGAATTGGACATTTCCGAACCAGCTGCTGCCAGTGTCAGAATCGCACCTTTTCGCAATGTTTTCTGCGGTACACATTTTCCAAGGGAGAAATCCCATACATCGACGTCCGGATTTGCCACACCGTTTGCAATGTCTTTGGAAGAATCCAGTACAGAACCTCCACCGACTGCCAGTACAAAATCAACGCCTTCCTGCTGGCAGAGTGCGATACCTTCCCGCACAAGCTTCAGTTCCGGATTTGCTGTCACACCGCCAAGTTCCACATAAGCAATGCCTTCTGCTTCCAACGCTTTTTCCACGCGGTCTAACAGTCCACTTTTTCTGGCAGACTGACCACCAAAATGAACCAACACTTTTTTCGGTGCATATCCGGCAATGATTTTTCCAACGTTTAATTCTTCCTCTTTTCCAAAATAAACTTTCGTGGGTGTTTCATATACAAAGTTTTCCATACCATTCTACCTCCAGCAAACATTTACTTGTGTTGCTATTACTTTATAACAATCCGTAAAAATGTTCAACCAATCCTTCGATATTCCATAGAATTTACGTCACCATTCCCTGTACCATTCACAAAAAAATCCATTTACAAAATATAGCCCACATTTTGTAAATGGATTTTGGTATCATTTCTATTTTTCAAATTCTATACTTCCAGTTTCATGTCACCGTCTTTGATCCATCCGGCTTTTCTCATTCCTTCTGAGAAAATCAATGTCACAACTGCCGGCAGAACAAAATGCATGAGAATAATCTGAATCAGTGCCACTTTGGATGACATTCCTGTCTCAATCATTGCGCCATAAACTGCGATCTGTCCAACGAAACCTGCGGAACCCATTCCTGATCCGATCGGTGTACTTACCATATGTAAGACCGCAGATGCTATCGGTCCCAAAATCGCGCTGGAAATAATCGGTGGCAGCCAAATCAGCGGCCTGCGCAGAATATTTGGTACCTGAAGCATGGATGTTCCGATTCCCTGTGCGATAAATCCGCCAAATTTGTTTTCACGATAACTTGCAACCGCAAAGCCAACCATCTGACAACAGCATCCGATGGTTGCCGCGCCTGCTGCCAGTCCTGTCAGTCCCATGGAAACACCAAGTGCTGCAGAACTGATTGGCAGGGTCAGAATCATTCCCATAAGAACGGATACTGCGATACCTCCAAGAATCGGAGATGCCTCTACGTTAATATTTACCAGATTTCCAAGCCATTTCATAAAATTGGAAATTGGCGGTCCCACGATAAATCCTGCTGCCGCACCGGTACAAATGGATACCAGTGGCGTCAAAATAATATCAATTTTTGTTCTTCCTGCAACCAGCCTGCCGCACTCAATGCCGATCAGAGCTGCCACAAAAGCTCCCAGAGGCTCTCCTGCTTTTCCCAATGCAAAACTTTCCATTCCCAGTGCCGGAAACGCTCCGATCATACCGGCCACCGCAGCAGAAACTGTTACAAGCGGTCCCTGTTTAAACTTTGCAGCGACACCGACACCAATACCTGCTCCGGTCACTGTTTTTGCCACACTGGAAATCGCAATCAGATAAGTTCCAATCTCATTTCCAACTAAAGTTCCAATCTGTCCAATGATCGTTCCGATGATCAGTGTGGAAAAAAGTCCAAGCGCCATTCCACTCAAACCATCAATAAAAATGTGATTCAGTACTTTTTTCATAAAACTTCTCTCCTTTATATTTTCTCATATTGCCATAAGAGCATGACTTTTTCATAGAATAGACAAATACATTTTCATGCGTAATTAATTCATTTAATTTCTTTATTTTGTCTGTCTTGTCACTTGTCGTCACATTATAGCACAGAGTGTGTAAAAAGAGAAGTCTCTCTTTGTCTCTAATTTTTTCCTTATTTTTGAACCGGCTGCCGTTTGAAGAAAAATGCCAGCACCATGCAGCCTGCCACGATCAGCATCGGAAGCCAGAACAGATTCATATAAATTGCACGAATCGCTTCCGGGCTTTGCTGCGCTGCCTCTGCCGCATAATGTCCCGCATGAAGCACAGCCGAAAATACCACACCGGCGATAGCTGTTCCCGCTTTCATCGTGCACATCATAAAAGATGTCATCACACCCTGCGGGCGTTTTCCGGTCAACGATTCCACTTCATCCACTGTATCTGCACAGATGGCATAACACGGACTGGTTGCCATGCTTTTTCCAAGTTCTGCCAAAAGCATAAATACACAGAACAAGACCAGATTTTTTCTGCACACAAACATAACCACTGTCAGCACCAGAAAGGCTCCAAATCCAAACAGCATGCAGTTTCTGTTTCCAAGCCGATTGAGCATCTTATCCATAAACAACGCCGCCAAAAGCTGCGCCATCGTATAGATCGTAAGAATTAAAGTTGCCCGGCTTTCATCCATCAGAATATATTTGGAATAATACATAATGCTCTGGTTTTGCAGGATCATCACAACCATGACGCAAGCCCCGATCACACAGAGCAAAATCCAGGAACGGCTTTTTACCGCACATTGCAGAGATTCTTTTAAACTCATGCGCGCTTCCCCTTCTGTCCGCACACGTTCCCGACAGGAAATACTACAGTTTCCAAGTAACACCAGATTTATCACACCGTAAATTACCGCCACCGGTGCAAAACTGAAACGTCCCTGCACACCGCACAACGCCACCAACGGCAAGGTCAGAAAGCTCACCAGCAGACTTCCGGTTCCGCTTCCAAATACTTTAAAACTGTTCAATACACGGCGTTCTTTTACATCACTGGTGAGCAATGACAGCAACGTGCCATAACCGGTATTGTTGACCGCATACAAAATGCAGAATAGCAAATAGGTAACAAACGCAAACAGCACTTTCCCGTGTGCGCTCAGATCCGGCACCATAAAAACAAGGATAAACATAATCGTCAGCGGAATCGTGGTGGTATAAATAAAAGGCTTTGCCTTGCCCCCTTTGAAATGACTGCCGTCAATGGCGACTCCCGTCAGGAAATTCACCAGTGCTTCTATTAACCTCGTCACACCAAAGATCACGCCCACTGCCGCAATGGAAATTCCTGCGATATCCGTATAATAATAGGAAAGGTAAGAACTGACTGCACCAAATGTAATGCAGCTTGCCACGTCTCCACCGCTGTAGCTGAATTTTTCCCATAAAGATATTT
>OOCY01001240.1_pt1 | contig 13155 bp, 12 predicted proteins | sample 1671291 | NCBI WGS metagenome assembly OOCY01 (sample SAMN06348141, study PRJEB24527) | human gut metagenome | biome: human gut; feature: ankylosing spondylitis patient; material: feces | host: Homo sapiens | place: China | collected 2015-10 | reverse complement strand
ATTTCTTTCCTGTGATTCCTTCCATTTTATCGATTGCTTCCATGATCTGACCCATAATTTCGTCATTGATCTGTCTGCCGTCTTCGTAGTACTGTGTACAAGCTTCTGTTGTTACAGTGAAGCCCTGTGGTACTGGAAGACCTAAGTTTGTCATTTCAGCAAGGTTTGCACCTTTTCCACCGAGAAGGTTTCTCATGGTTGCGTTACCTTCTGTAAACATATAAACCCATTTTGCCATTTGTCATGACCTCCTAAAACTAAATTTTCTAAGTCGCACTTCATATTTTACTGTTTTTGCCAGTTTTCGTCAAGACTTTCACCAATAAATCTGTTGATTTTTCCTGTGTTTTTCAGTCATTGTGCACAATTGTGCTTATTTCCGTACATTCAAGTGCAAATATACGACTTTCTTTTTTAGATATTACGCAAAAACGACTTATATCCTCTGTAAGCCTCGTATACATCTGCCTTACTTGTTACTTCCCATGGTGCATGCATACTTAAGACTGCCACACCACTGTCGATAACTTCCATGCCATAATTTGCCATGATATAAGCAATTGTTCCACCGCCTCCAATGTCGACCTTCCCAAGTTCAGCGAACTGATACGATATATCTTCTGCCAGATATTCTGCATTGGCATCATTGGAACCGCTCTTTCCTCTTGCTCCGGTAAATTTATTGAATACCAGCCCTTTTCCGAAAAATGCCGCACTCCTTTTTTCAAAGGCTTCCGCATACATCGGATCATAAGCTGCGCTTACATCAGAAGAAAGCATTCTGGAATTCTGAAGCGCACGACGTACTTTCAATTCTGATTCCCCTTCTGTAAGAGCTACCAGTTCTGCCACAACATTTTCAAAGAAGCGGGAATGCATACCAGTTGCGCCAACACTTCCGATCTCTTCTTTGTCAACCAGGATGCAGCATGAAGTACGCACTGCTTCTTTGACATCCAGCATGGCGAATAATGAGGTAAATGCACACACTCTGTCATCCTGTCCGTAAGCCAGTATCATACTTCTGTCAATTCCACAATCTCTGGCCTTTCCTGCAGGTACGATTTCCAGTTCTGCCGACAGAAAATCTTCCTCTTCCATATCATAATAATCTGTCAGAATCCGCATGACATTGGCTTTTACTGCTTCTTTCTCACTCTCATCCAGTCTTTCTTCTTTCTCAAGCGGGCGGCTTCCGATCAGAAGATCGAGGTTCTCTCCTTCGATCACTACACTTGCTTTCTTTTCCATCTGTTTTCCTGCCAGATGGATCAGAAGATCTGTCACTACAAATACCGGATCCTCTTCTTTCTCTCCGATACTTACTTCCTGTACTGTTCCGTCGGTCTTAACAATCACTCCATGAAGAGCAAGAGGCAATGTCACCCACTGGTATTTCTTAATGCCGCCATAGTAATGCGTATCCAGGTAAGCAAGTTCTTCGTTTTCATATAAAGGATTTTGTTTCACGTCAATTCTTGGCGAATCAATATGCGCTCCCAGTATGTTCATACCATTTTCCAGTGGTTCTTTTCCGATCCGGAACATGGCAATACTTTTTCCCATGCATACTGCATAGACTTTATCTCCGGTCTTTAAACTTCCTTTGATGTCATTCAGGTTACGGTACCCTTGCTTTTCAAGCTCTTTCACAGTCAGACGGATACATTCTCTCTCCGTCTTTCCTTCATCCAGGCATATTTTATATCTGTCATTGATCTGATCCAGTTCTTTTAACTGTTCCTGTGTGTATGTCTTCCATGCATTTCTTCTTTCCATTGTCAGTCTCTCCTTTCAAGTTTACGCTGTGTTTAGTATAACACAAAAAAGAAAATAGTACGCACCACTTTTCATAAATGCTACGTACCATTTTTTCTCATCTTTTATTTATTTTTATCCGGTTATTTATTTAATCCCATCTCTTCTCTTACTTCAATAAAACATTTTACGATGAAATCAATATCTTCTTTTGTATGACTTGCACATACCTGTGTACGAATTCTTGCTTTTCCCTTCGGTACAACCGGGTAAGAGAATGCTACAACATATACACCTTTTTCCATCATACGTTTTGCGAATTCTGCTGCTGTCTTCTCATCATAGAGCATAACAGGTACGCATGGATGTGTTCCCGGAATAATATCAAATCCGTTATCTACCAGCTGTTTTCTGTAGTATGCAGTTACCTCTTCCAGGTGATCACGGAGTTCTGTACTCTCCTCCAGCATATCAAACAGTTCCAGGCTGGCTCCTGCAATTGCCGGTGCCAGAGAATTAGAGAACAGGTACGGACGGCTTCTCTGTCTTAACAGATCAATGATCTCTTTCCGTCCGGATGTATATCCGCCGGATGCTCCTCCAAGTGCTTTTCCCAATGTTCCGGTAATGATATCCACACGGCCTTCCACACCACAGTACTCTGCTGTTCCACGTCCGGTCTTTCCTACAAATCCGACCGCATGGCTATCATCAACCATAACCAGTGCGTTATATTTATCAGCCAGATCACATACCCCTTTTAAATTACAGATGATTCCATCCATAGAAAATACGCCATCTGTAGCGATCAGTTTGATTCTTGCTCCGGCTTCGTCTGCTTCTTTTAATTTTGCTTCCAGATCTTTCATATCGTTATTCTTATAGCGGAAACGTTTTGCTTTACACAGACGTACTCCGTCAATGATAGAAGCATGATTCAGTTCATCACTGATGACTGCATCTTCTGCTGTCAGAATCGTCTCGAATAATCCTCCGTTTGCATCAAAGCATGAAGAATAAAGGATCGTATCGTCTGTTCCCAGGAATCCGGAGATCTTTTTCTCCAGTTTCTTATGAATGTCCTGTGTTCCACATATAAAACGTACAGATGCTACTCCGTATCCTTTTTCATCATATGTTCTCTTAGCTGCCTCGATCAGTCTCGGGTTATCCCCCAGTCCAAGGTAGTTATTCGCACACATACAAAGAAGTTCTCTTCCGTCTTCCATCTTCACTCTTGCTCCCTGCGGGGATACAAAAGGTGCCTCTCCTTTGAAAAGCCCAGCTTCTTTGATTCCTTCTACTTCTTTTGTATAAATGCTTAAAATATCGTCTTTACGTGCCATTTTCTCAACCTCTCCATTTTATTCTGTCTTCGTTTTTTCTGTCTTTTTCTTCCTTTTTCCCACTTTATTCCGTGCACTCTTCCTAGTCATTTACATGTGCCCAGTCCAGAATGACTTTTCCTGAATTACCGGAGATCATAGCGTCAAATCCTTTCTGGAAATCTTTGATGTCAAAATGATGTGTGATGATATCTGAGATATCAAGTCCTGCCTGCAACATTGTAGACATCTTGTACCATGTATCCCATACTTTACGTCCATAGATTCCTTTCAGATGTAATCCGTTGAAAATTACTGTCTCAAGATCTACTTTGGCATCTGTTCTCTGTAATCCTAACAGTGCAATGTGTCCGCCGTGTTTCATATTGTGGATCATATCATCCAATGCCACCTGTGATCCGGACATCTCAAGACCGACATCAAATCCTTCTGCCATTCCGATCTCTTTCATGACATCTTTCAGATTCTCTTCTTTTAAGTTAACTGTTCTTGTTGCTCCCAGCTTCTTCGCAAGTTCCAGTCTGTATGGATTCATATCTGTTACCACAACATGTCTTGCACCCGAGAACTTCACGATTGCTGCTGCCATACATCCGATCGGGCCTGCTCCGGCGATCAGCACATCCTCCCCCAGTGCTTCAAAAGAAAGTGCTGTATGTGTTGCATTTCCAAATGGATCAAAGATTGCATACATCTCTTCCGGAATGTTCGGATTACATGGCCATACGTTACTTGACGGAATCACAAGATATTCCGCAAATGCTCCGTTACGGTTCACGCCGACACCTTTCGCATCCTTACAGTTCTCCTTGTGTCCTTCCAGACAGTTACGGCATTTTCCACATGTAATATGTCCTTCACCGGATACCAGATCACCGATCTTGAACCCCTGTACACCTTCCCCTTTTTCTACGATCTCTCCAACATACTCATGACCAGCTGTAAGGCCGACCGGGATCGTATGCTGTGCCCAGTCATTCCACTGGTAGATATGTACATCTGTTCCACAGATCGCTGTCTTGTGGATCTTGATCTTCACATCATTCGGTCCCACTTCTGGAATCGGAACGCGCTTCATCCACAGCCCTTCCTCCGGTTTTTCCTTTACCAGTGCCCACATCAGACCATCATTATTTAATTGCATATTATATGACCTCCCAAAAACACCATCTCCCCAGATGGCAATCTCTTTACTAACAGTGATTATTATAACACTCTTACTGCATATGCACAACCTCTAAACGATATTTTTTTGTTTAATATGACAATTTTTTCACATACTTTTTTCCTTTTTCTTGTCATTTTGCACCAAAAATAATATTTACTTTCCTGCTCTTTTCCTGTATAATCATAATCATACTTGCGAAAAGCAAAAAAACAAAAGAGAGGGGTGCGGGATTCAAAAAAATCCTGCCAAAAAAACAATGAAAGATTTAATCAAAAAATGGAACAGCATCAGCCTAATCAAACGGATCATCTGCGGATTGATCATTGGTCTGGTTCTTGGTCTTGTTGTTCCGCAGGCATCCGTAATCTCGATTCTCGGAACCATGTTCGTCGGAGCACTGAAAGGAATCGCCCCGCTTCTGGTATTCTTCCTGGTTATGAGTGCACTCTGCCACATGAAGTCTGGTCAGAAGACCAATTTAAAATTTATCATCATTTTGTACATGGTTGGTAACCTTGTATCTGCCTTTGTAGCCGTTATTGCCTGCCGGTTATTCCCGGTAACACTGACCTTTACAGACACTGCTTCTGCTACCGATATCACTCCGCCAAGCGGAATTGCGGAAGTGCTCACCAACCTTTTGAACAATCTCGTTAAGAATCCGGTTGATTCCATTGTCAATGCTAATTATATCGGTATTCTTTTCTGGGCAGTTATTTTTGGAATTGCATTAAAACACGCGAACAAGGGAACAAAAGATGCACTGGAGAACATTTCCGATGCAACGGCGACCGCAGTTCAGTGGATCATCAACTGTGCTCCGTTCGGTATCATGGGACTGATCTTCTCTACGATCTCAGAACAGGGACTGGATGCATTACTTTCTTATGGAAAATTAATCCTCGTCCTGGTTGGAAGTATGGCTGTTGTTATCTTCATTATCAACCCGGTCATTGTATTTATTTTCACAAAACAGAATCCATTTCCACTGGTATTTACCTGTCTGAAAGAAAGCTTTATTACAGCATTCTTCACCAGAAGTTCTGCTGCCAATATTCCGGTTAATATGGAACTTTGTAAGAAACTTGGTCTGGACGAAGATACCTACTCTATTTCCATTCCACTTGGAGCTACGATCAACATGGCAGGGGCTGCGATCACAATCTCTGTAATGGCTTTATCTACCGCTCATACACTGGATATCCATGTAGATTTTCTTACATCGATCATTCTCTGTGTACTTGCTGCATTAAGTGCCGCAGGTGCTTCCGGAGTTGCCGGCGGATCTCTTCTTCTTATCCCTATGGCCTGCAGCCTCTTCGGTGTACCGAATGATGTTGCCATGCAGGCTGTCGGTGTTGGATTTATCATCGGAGTTATCCAGGATTCCTGTGAGACAGGCCTCAATTCTTCATCCGATGTACTTTATACAGCCATTGCTGATATCCGTGAAAAGAGACTTCGCGGTCGGAAATAATACATAGAAGCTGCCACTGGCAGCTTCTATTCCATATTAAAAAATACCGGGAGTGGAAGAATCTTTCTATTGATTCTTCCACTCCCGTATTTATTCTTATTTTTTCACTCAAACCATTGGATTCCGTTATCCTTTAATTGATATATCCTGCCTTTTTAAGCTCCTCTTCTGCCTTTGCAAGATTCGCATCAGACACACGGATAATCGGTCCTGTACAGCCCATTCCGCTCTCTGCATAGATGTTCTGCTTCCACAGTACTTTCACCGCATCTTCCAGATCCATAACTTCTATTCCCGCAATCTGGGATGTCACGATCTCTTTTGGCGGAGCCTTTACTTCTATGGCTTCCGATGCCGGTTTCGACATCTGTTTTCTTGCCGCCAGAATATCTTTTAAACCGGCTTTGTCTGCTGCTACAAATTCTTTCTTTGCGATCTCAAATACTTTACTTTTTACCAACTCCGCCGCATAACGGATTGCGCCTGCGATCACCGGTGCTCCTGATGCCCTGGATACAATCATAACCAGCTGTTCATAACCTTCCCCGACACCAGGGCCATAACCATATCCGGATGCTTCAAAGCTGCCTCCTGTTGTGTAAGAAGATAACATCTTCACCATGATATTTCCGGTCAGCGAATCACATACCATAATGTCCGGTGTTCCCTGCAGTACATCATTTCCACGCATTACACACCCCCCGTCAGCTCTTGCTGATTCAGCAAACGTAATGTCGTATCCGTTTTTCTCAAGTTCTTTTAATGCCATCTCCGTCTGGCGTGCACCATCCACATTCAGGATTCCCACTGTCGGATGCTCCTTACCACACGCCTTTGCAGCTATGATTCCATAGATTGTATTTTTGATCATTCCTTCTATACGGTCTGAACTGGAAGTTCCGGTTGTATTGGCAATGAACATCTCTCTTCCCTTCGCCGGAGTCACAACACGTCCAACCGTCGATACACCAATCGGGAATGGGAAATGCATCGTTACTGCACCGTCTACTTCATGCGATGCAAGCATTTCTTCCATCTTCTTATGACCTTCTTCATCATCTGTTACCTTCACGGTAGTAACGCCATCTGCTTCCAGTGTTCCGATATAATATACGTCAATTCCATCTTTTGCTGCCATCTTTGCGGCTTCCATGGCATTCTCTTCTCCATGTTCGCTACCCATTCCGGTCAGTGCAATTCTCGGTTTCTTTCCAAAGTTTCCGGTCTCCAGACCTTCTGCCATCTGCAGAAATGTGTCTGCAATGATTTTTTCAATCTTATCTGCCATCCTGCACACCCCCTATTCAGCCATCAGGGTTGCTGCAAATTCTTTCATCGCCTTTGCGATCAGTCCCTTTACTTCTTCCTCAGATACACCGGCAGCTTCTTCCTGTACAGCTGCTGTATTGCCATGAATAACGAATGATACCCCATCGAAAAGGTTCGTCATACGTCCAAGGAACAGGCTTCCTTTTCCGATGATCATTGCATTCTTAATCTTTCCATCCAGAATGTCTTCTCTTGCAAATCCTACATATGGGACACCGGAAGGAATGTGCCCCTGTGTCGGTGCCCATCCGGTCAGGCCATGTTCTTTTGTAAAGTTTGCAAGTTCTTTTCTGTCCAGCTCGCCTCTCTTAACAGCCAGTGCGCCGATCATCTTATAATTGGCAAGCGGTACATCTCCTGCTCCTGCCGGTTTTGTGATATCCGGATTCTGCATCTCCGGTGAGAATTTATCGATATCCGTAATTTTCATTCCTGCACGGTCAAGCGGGTCTGCTACCAGGCTTCCGATTACATTCTGCGGTGCAGAACCGGTTCCCACACTGTGGCGTCCAAGCATTCCGAGATCGATCTCCGGATTCACTCCGTCATTCTCAGATACAACAACTGCAAATCCTCCCAGGCAGTCTTCCAGGATCGGAAGGCCTTTCTTTACATGATCTTTTCCGTTCATACCAAGTTTTGCAGTACAGCCTCCTGCTGTAACGACAACCGTCTTATACGCGCCCGCTTTTACCAGTGCGGCTGCCTCGATCAGTGCATGTGTCGGTGCTGCACAGAATCCTCTGGCATCTGATCCGGTTGCATTGACAAGACCTGCCACCTCTGCTGCCGCCTTCGCAAAGTTACCGCCGCCTCTTTGGTTCATATCTCCACAAGCTTCTTCCGCACAGTCAATTACATATTCAACATCTGATTTCTCAATTCCTGCATTCTTCACAGCATAGAGAAGGGCAAGTACACTGGAAGCCTTGCTCATAAGATTTTCATGCATCACATGAGAAGACAGGTTCACATCAATGTCATGTGCCGGTTTTACACAGCCCACTAACTGATGCTCAAAATATAATGATTCCGCATGATCTTCGCTGATCAGCGTTTCGATCTCAGAAAGTTCCACCCCTTCATGGATTTTTTCAACTATGTCATCAGAGATTACCGGATCTTTGGCAAATGCTTCTTTATATTTTTCAACAAATGCTTTGTCCAGTCTCACTACTTCGAACATATCACATGCCTGTACCAGAAGTAAGAATTCTTCTTCCGGCATGATCTCTCCATATTTTCCGTAACGTTCTGCCCCTTCTTTTTTCTTGTCATAATACGGGAATTCTATTTCGGCAAGTTCATCCGGATGTGCATTACCGATATAAGTCTGGTTCGGCCAGTAAGACACTGCCTCTTCATAAGAACGGAGATGCTCCGGTACTGCTTTTAAATATTCCGAATCCGGATTCACAACTCTTTCTGTTGTCTGTGTTGTTCCGTTGTATAAAACCATATCTGGTGTATGTACTAATACATAACTTGCCCCTTTAATTACACTGTTCATTGGTTATCCACCTTTCCATTTACCTCAAAATAAATACCCTGAAATTTAGAAAAAGGACAGTCCCTGTAGGAACACAACGGACCTGTCCTTTTCATTCGTATGAGAAACTTCGGACTATAACTGATCTCTGATAGCCTGCATCTCTGAAACGATATCATCAACATCTAATACCATTTCCATCATGCCTACCTGCTCATCATAAACCGCTTCGTCAAACTCTGCTTTCATCTCTGGTTCGCATACGTGATATACCGTGAGTCCAAGCTGGACCCCTGTCAATGGACCTGCGAAAGTAGGATCGCCTAAAGTTACAGTCTCAGCTGCAAGACCTGCAGCCTCTCCTTCTGCTGCACCAAGAACTACTACCAAGTTCTCTGCACCATATTCTTCAGCGAATTCTTTTACTCTCTTCTGGTTTTCCAGATCCATTGCGCCTGCGCTCGTTCAGACGAAACATTCCGTAGATGAGAATACGATCTCAGCACCTGCAGTTTTTACACATTCTGCGATAGCCGGTCCCGGAATTCCATCACGGTCTCCGATAATTATTGCTTTTTTCCCTTCTAAAATAGCCATAATTACAATCTCCTTTCTTTTTTATTTAAACCTTATCAAGGTCATTCATCTATGATTTAGAAATTACCTCTCGAGAATCAGATATATTTCTTAATCATTGCTTCAATTGCTTCAGCTGTACAGTCATCTTTTACCAGCTCTTCTACTTTTTCCCCGTCTTTATAGATTGCCATTACAGGAAGTCCAAGAACTTTCTGGGCAATTGCAAGACGGCGTGCTTTTGTTGTATTTAACGATGTGAATTTGAGCTTGTCCCCATAAGTATCTGCAAATTCATGTACCTTCGGCATCAGTGCCTGACAAGGAACACATCCATCTCCATAAAAGTCAACAAATACATAACCTTCTGCTTTTAATACTTCTTCTTCAAACGTAGTCTTATCTACATCTATCATGTCATTTTTCCTCCTTTTTTTATTATAATGACCCGGTTAAATTCCGGAGTTTCTCCTAAAAATAATCTGACATGCTGCGTTCGACCTGAACAGCTGCGATCGCACCATCTGCTGCCGCTGTTACCACCTGACGCAGGCTCTTTACACGTACATCTCCGGCTGCATATACCCCCGGAATATTGGTATGCATATCAGCATCCGTCTTAATGTACCCTCTTTCATCCATGTCAATGACGCCTTCAAAGATCTTTGTATTCGGCACCGTTCCGATAAATCCGAACAGCCCGAACATTCCGTCTTCCGGATCTGCTTCGACTTTTGTTACTTCTCCGGTCTTAACATTCTTCACATACATTGCCTGAAGGATGTCGTCACCTTCCAGTTCTTCTACGACACTGTCCCACATAAAGAAAAGCTTCGGATTCTTGAATGCTTTTTCTTGAATTGATTTTGCAGCCCGCAGTTCATCTCTTCTGTGAATGATCGTAACTTTTCTTGCGAATTTTGTCAGATACATAGCCTCTTCTACCGCGGAATCCCCACCGCCGACTACGTATACTTCAAAATCTTCAAAAAAGTTCGCATCACATGTTGCACAATAAGAAACACCTTTTCCCCTGAACTGTCCTTCTCCTTTGCATCCGATCGGTCTTGCATGTGCGCCCGTTGCAATGATCACATTTTTTCCGCGATATTCATTCTTTTCGCTCTTAAGAACCTTGACCTCTCCTTCAAGTTCTACTTCTTTGATCATATCGGATACCCTTTTTGCCCCGAATTTTTCTGCCTGCTCTGTCATTCTTGCAATCAGGGATGGTCCGGATTCCCCTTCTACAATCTGACCCGGATAATTTTCAATCTCGTCAGTAATTGCGATCTGACCTCCATCCTGACCTTTTTCGATGATCAGAACATTGAGCCGGCTTCTTCCTGCATACAGCCCCGCCGCCAGACCGGCAGGACCTGCACCCAGAATGATAACGTCATAAATCTCACTCATTTTACGTTATATCTCCTTCTATATTCACATGTACTATTCAAAAACTTTCTGTCCGTCAACTTCCGTAGTCAAAGCTTCCAGAGCTTTTTCTACGATTCCACGGCGTAATTTCTTTTCTTCTTCCTTATCCAGTGCCGGATTCCCAAGTGGATGTGGAATTGCAACTGCCGGTACAATTCTGTTTGCACCAACTGTCATAGAAATCGGAGTGACTGTACAAATATGTACAACAGGAATTCCTGCTCTTTCGATTTCTTTTACCATCGTTGCACCGCAACGAGTACAGGTACCTCAGGTAGAGGTAAGGATTACTGCATCTACTCCGTCGGCTTTTAATTTCTGTGAATATTCTGCTGCAAATGCTTTCGCAGATGCTACAGATGTTCCGTTTCCTACGGTTGCATAGAACAGATGATGAAGCGATCCGATCACACCTTCTTTTTCCATATCGCGAAGAACATCTACCGGAAGTACACGGTCCGGATCTTCATTCGCATATACCGGATCATATCCGCCATGTGCAGTCTCATATGTCTCTTCTGTAAGATCTGTAACTCCTGTAATATCATACTCTCCATAGTGAGAAGCACTTGAACTTTCTATGTGGTCCGGGTTTCCCTTTGGAACGATACCACCGGAAGTAACCAGGGCAATCTTCGCATGTGCAAGATCCTTCACTGCCGGATTTGGTTCTACTCTGTCAAAATTCGGCATCGGATATTCTGTTACATATGGCTTGTCATTCAATTTCTTGATCAGCATCTTAACGGCACGTTTGGATCCTCTTTCTTTTTCGAAGAAGTTTACACGTACACCATTTGGGATATATCCTTCTTCTGCAGATGAACCGATTTTTTCTCCTTTTGCCAGTTTCACTGCCAACGGAGCAAGTTTCTTCACTGCATCCCTCATACCTGCCGCACTGTTCTTTGTTGAGATCATGTAGACATCATTCTTGAACATATCTGCTCCAGGGTTTTCTACATACATACCTGTAACTGCAGGAATTCCAAGTTCCTCCTGAACAGCTGCCGCAATTGTACCGCAAGCCACACCATAACGTCCTGCATTGAATGCCGGTCCTGCAATAAATACATCCGGTGCCTGCTCTTTTACCATTGCAAGAATATCTGCTTTTGCTTTTTCAAGGTTCTCATTGAAGTAAGAATCTCCGCAAATAACTGTTGCAATAATCTCTGCTTCATCTTTAAAATTCTGTGTCAGTGCCAAACCAGGTCCTACAACTTCCCCAACACGAATTTCTGCAGGATAGTCTGCTTTTTCCTCTCCACCAATCTGTGCAAAGAACTGGTTGATATAATGAACTACTTTTATCTTAGACATATTCTTATCCTCCCTCTTCTATCTTGCACTCAGTTTATTGAAACCTGTCTCATTTGTTGCACCTGTGATGACCTGAAGTTCTACTTCAAGAGATCCATCTTCGCGAAGTGTATCTTCACTTGCTCCGGCGATCTTTGTCACATAATCCAAAGTTCCAATTACTTTATCAAGTTTTGGCAGGATAACAACTTCATTTGCATTACCACCTGTTACAACCGCATCTGCTGCCACATCTGCGTCCGCAAGAGACTGTGATTTTCCATCACGTCCGGCATACTCATCTGTAATAATTACAGTCTTGATGCCTTCTGCTTCGATCTTCTTACAGTTCATAATAAGGTCTGTATCCGGATTACCAAATCCTTCCTGAGATACGATTACTCCATCCAGATCTAACATCTTACACAGTTTTGCTGTCCAGTCAGAAGATCTTTCTTTATCTGCAAGGTATACATTTTCATTTGTAATGATCTGACATACGAAGTTCAGTGTCTTTCCATGTTCTTCAAACAGATCATGAACAACCGGATTATTCTCATGTACATATGTAGGATTCTTATCACATGCAGATACACAGTTACCAGAGACGATTGCTCCGTCCATGATCTCTGTAGGACTTAAGATTGTAGGAAGTGTCTTCTTTGCATCCACTCCGTATACATAAGTGTCATGTAAGAGTCCCTGGCTTTGAAGCATCTGGACATATGCAACTCTCGGAAGATCCGGATACTGTGTGATTCCTTCTTTGATTCCGCATGTCTCATATACTTTTATCTCATCCGGTGTAAGCTCACGCGCTAATTCCCCAATGTAAGCTGCTACCCGGAATCCGGCAAACCGGACTGCTTTTTCATATTCATGCTGCTTGATACCTTCTACAGGTTCACATACCATAACCAGATTCAACGTCTTTGAAAATGGTGTGTAATCTGCTCCAGGTCCTGTCATGTCAATGATACCTTCCTGGAATCCAACGATTCTTCCTGCTGTTACAACAGCCATTCCTTTTAATGCATATGTCTTTCCGGAACCAACGGTATCAACTTTTGAAATAATTCCCGGGAATACCCCGCCTTTTCCCTCAACTTTTACTCTTGGTTCGATCACATCTTTTACCGGTGTGATTCTTACTGATTCTCCTGGTTTCGCAATATCAAAAGTGACTGTTTTGATATGCTCATCTTCCAATGCTACCGCTTTTACAGCTCCTTTATCTACATACAGGATTCCATCTTCAATCTTTGATGTATCC
>OOCY01001198.1_pt1 | contig 13736 bp, 2 predicted proteins | sample 1671291 | NCBI WGS metagenome assembly OOCY01 (sample SAMN06348141, study PRJEB24527) | human gut metagenome | biome: human gut; feature: ankylosing spondylitis patient; material: feces | host: Homo sapiens | place: China | collected 2015-10 | reverse complement strand
TCTCGTTCTGCCTATGATAAAGTCATATACTGCCAGTCCTTTCTACAGACTGGCAATTATGTCTTGTATTTCATTATATGGACCTGTGGAGAGATTGTCAAACAGAACGTCACTATGCACATATGAAAAGCGGAGCCCGCAAACGGACTCCGCTCTGGTGTTACTTATTTATCATTTTTTCTTTTCTTCTTGTAGAAGATTCCGCCTGCAATGGCAAGGGCTGCGATTACAAGAACTGCTGCATAAGCACCGATCGGGGTGTTATCGCCGGTCTTGACTGCTACCTTTCCACTGAGTGCACTGCTGTAAGAAGCCGGTGTTGAACCTCCGCTTACAGGAGTTCCTGATGACGGAGTACTCGTTGTGGCTTTGTTGACAATCTTAAGCAGACCACCCTTGTAAGAATAATCAATTTCTCCACTTACAGAGAAGTCATAATCATCATCAACTTTGATCGTTACACTTCCTGCACCTGTATATCCGGTCGGAGCCTGAACCTCTGTCAGAGTGTAGGTACCCGGTTCAAGTTCTAATTCATGAGCACTTGCCTCGGATGTCCACTCATCGATCACAGATCCGTCCTCATCAGTCAGTCTGAAACTTGCACCTGCAAGACCGACACCATTTCCATCAGTCTTCTGTACGCGAAGCTTACCGTCTGTATCTTCCGGAATTTTGTTTACAAGGTTGATGTTACCGGCCAGGTTATCCTTACTTAAAGCAACTGTACCTTCACCGGTTACTTCATATTCAAAGACATCAAGGTCAAGAATATTTCCGTCTGCATCTGTTTCCAGAATGTAGTAGTTGATCGGCTCTGTACCGTCTTTGCCTCCAAGAGGAACCTCAACAGTAACTGTGTCATTCTGTACCAGCGTTACTACCGTGAACAGATTATAAATACCATCATCGCCCTTTGTAAAGACACCTGCATAGAACGTATCGTCCGTAGTTGTCTGTGTGGTACCTTTCAATACCTGTTTGTTAATGTTGATCTCGCCCTTATAGGAATAACCTGTAGGAATATCAAAGAATACATTCTCCAGGTTTACAGCACCTTCCTTAGGACCAGCTTTCAGATCCAGTTTCACGATATTGGAACCGCCATCAACTGTACACATAAACTGTGATCCATTGTGCATACCCTGCTGATCAAGATTAATCACATTGCCGTTTGCATCTGTCTCATATACATAATAGGTGCCCTGTGCCAAATCACTGAAGGTTACACTTCCTGCGGAAGCATTTACCAGATGAATGGCCTGCGGGAGAGCTCCCTTGTATGGATACTTACCTGCTGCATCTGTAAACAGATTTACATAGAAGGTATCGTCCTGAGCGATCAGGTCTATGAAATCACCGCCATTTGCGTAAGTAACTTTCTTGGTTACTGTGATCTGACCGGAACCAGATGCCTGGTAGTCAACCATAGTAACTTCGATTACGTCCTTATCCTCCATCTTAAATGTCTGATCCGGAGCCACTGTGTAGCCGGACGGAGCTGAAACCTCACTTAATGTGTAGGTCTCACCTACTGTGAGGAGACCTGTGATCTCATGAGCCTTTCCGTCAGATGTCCACTTGTCAATTTCCTTGCCGGTGGAATCTTTCACTACGAGCTGTGCACCGCTGAGTGCTTTGCCGCTCTCGTCAGTTTTGAGAATACTTGCCTTAGTCGGAGCATCCTTCATTACAACCTCGGTTGTCTTTCCAGTCTTATCAACGGTAAATTCAATATCCTTGGCTGTTCTGTATCCTGCCGGGGCACTTACTTCGTGAAGAATATAAGTTACATCTGCAACGAGCGCTGCTGTAACTGCATGAGTCTTACCATCAGATGTCCACTCTTCCATTACCTTGCCATTCTTGTTCAGGATTTGAAGTTTCGCACCTGCGATCTCTTTCTCACCTGTCCGGTCTGTCTTGCTTACTGTTACGCTTGTCTGTGCGTCTTTCATTACAACTTTCGTTGTAGAACCATCTTTGTTTACTGTGAACTTCACATCATCTGCAATCGCATATCCATCCGGAGCTTCGATCTCACGAAGGATGTAAGATTCACCTGCTTTAAGTTTCTTAGTTACTTTATATTCCTCATTTGTAGAAGTCCAGGATTCCAGAACGGTCTTGCCATCACTGGACAAAATCTGTAATTTCGCTCCAGGAAGCGCCTTGGTACCTGCCTGGTCTGTCTTGGAAACTACTACTACATTTTTAGCGTCGTGCATGGTTACTAACTGCTCATTGCCTTCGATGGAATCTACATGAACTGTAAACTCAACATCCTTTGCATATGCATAACCGTCCGGTGCTGTCTTCTCGTGAAGAATATAGGTGTTGCCTGCAACAAGTGGTTTCTTGCAGTCTTTTTCTGTAATGATTACAGGTTTGTCTGTAGTTTTCCACTCTGCAATCACGCTGTTATCTGCTTTATCCAGAATCTGAAGGACTGCTCCCGGAAGTTCATCTGTATCGGTGATATCCTTCTTGCTTACCTTGATCTGAAGTTTGGCATCTCGCATTACTACTGATGTCTCAGTCTTATCGTTAATAACGATTTCACCTTTCTTGTTTAGAGTAAAGTTAATATCTGCTGCTTTTGCATATCCTGCCGGTGGTGTAACTTCCTGAAGAGTGTATGTCTCACCAACATTGAATACACCTGTTACTGTTGTGTCTTCACCAGCTTTAGTTGTCCATTTTTCAACAACTACTTTGCCGTCTTTGTCGATAACTCTAAGTTCTGCACCACCGATAGAATCTGTACCGGTGATTGCTTTCTTGCTGATAGTTACTTTAGTCTGTGCATCTTTCATTACAACACTGATTAATTTTGTTGTTGAATCAAGATCAATCTTTTGTCTTTCTGCAATAGTGTAACCAGCCGGTGCATTCACTTCCTCAAGATAATAGGTTTTATCTGCTGAAAGTTTTGCCTCGACTGTATGTGCTGTTTCTCCTGATGTCCAAGTTTCTACAACATAACCTTCATCGTTTTTATCCTTAGAAGAATCAACAATCTGAAGTTTTGCTCCAGCCAGAGGTGTTACTCCATCTTCCTTAGTCTTAAGAACTGTAACTGTTTGCGGTTCATCAATCATATTAATAAGCGAAGTATTAGTCTGACTTTCATCATTCACTACACTTACCTTTCCATCATTTCCAACTGTAAATACAATATCAGAAGCTAACAGATATCCAGCAGGTGCCTTTTTCTCATGCAGTATATAAGTTTCACCTGAGACAATCTTATTATCTTTATCCTCTACAACATGTGGTTTATTTTCAGAAGTCCATTCTTCAATAATATCGTCACCTTTTTTAATCTGCATTTCTGCGCCAGGAACATTTATATAAGAATTGTCACTTCCTTTAACAACTTTTGCAATCTGAATATTATGTTTTCCATCCAGCATTTCAATGTTCTGTACATGGTCTACTACTTCTGCTTCTTTATCGTTTTTAACAACAAAACGAATATCTGCTGCGTAACTGTAACCATTCGGTGCCTTTAATTCTTTAAGAACATAAGTCTCACCTATTATCAGGTTTTTAATTTCCTTCGGTGTATTTCCTGATTCCCATGTTTCTCCTACCTGAACCAGATTTTCTGTTGTTTCACCAGTTTCTGGATTTGTTACGCTCTCAACACGATATAAGCCAAGAGTTGCTCCTTTAAGTTCATTCTTTCCTGTAACATCTTTCTTACTGATAGAAACTGTAACTGGATAATCAATCATTGTAAGTTCCGTAACTTTTTCTTCCGTTTCACCGGTTTTGACTTTTACTTCACCATCTGCTGTAATTTCAAAGCTGATATCATCCGCTGTATAATAACCATCTGGTGCTTTCTTTTCATGCAGAATATAGTTTCCTACTGGCAAATTAGAAATAGTTTTTGTAGTTCCATCTGATGTCCAGTAATCCTGTCCATCAACAGAAACTGGTTTTCCATTTTTATCCAATATCTGAAGTTCAGCACCTTCCAGTCCTTCTTCACTTTCCCCGGTAATTGTCTTCTTCGAAACATTTACTTTAGTTGCACCATCATACATATAGACTTCCTGTACTTTTCCATCAGAATCGATTGTAAATTCAACATCCTGTGCAAGAGTATATCCGTCTGGTGCTGCAGTTTCTTTTAATACACAAACTGCTCCAGGAACAAGTTTTGAATTATCTTTACTGGTTATTACTTTTGCCTCTCCACCTGATACCCATTCTGCAATCTTTTCCAGCGTATTAGTTTCTTTATCGCGCACATACAGTTCCATGTGAGCTCCTTCGAGTTCCTGTAAACCGGCAATGGCTCTCTTATGAATTTTAATTGTGGAAAGAATATTGGTAGCTGTATAAACATTCTTTTCACCAGTAATGATTGCTGTATATCCCTTTGGTACATCAAGTTCTTTTACAGCATAAATGATATCTTTTCCGTTTTCTTTCTTAGGAAGTCCTTCCCATGTTGTTTGCCACAAATGTAATGCGGCAGATCCTTTTACAGTTTTTGTAGAACCATCTACTGTTACTGGATCATCATATTTTCCAGTCTCTGTATTCCAAATCTGTTTTGTGAGCTCGAATTTTGCTTCCTCTGGTCTATCCTTATTCTCATTATCATACCAATATTTCAGGAGAAGCACATTGGTTGTACCTGTTTCATGAGTATTTGTAAGTATACATGTATCCCATGAATTCTCGTTTGGTTTCACTTCTGTACCCAGTTCTGACTGATACATATAAGAAACTTTATAAGTTCCCTCTGCAAATGCAGTAGTTTCTTTGACAGTATAAACAATTCGATGGTAATCAGTATTCTTATCTGTACGTTTCGTATTTACAGGTAAATCGTCTGATGTCCATTTCCAGTTTCTTGTAGGATCTTCTGATGCACTTAATGTAATGTCCTGAATCTTCGTACCATCTGCCAGAAGTTCCAGTTTAATTTCCTTTGGACGAATACCATCTATATCATTTCCATCATCCCAGTTCTTTATAACTGCAAGCTTTGTTGTATCAGTTGTATGAGTATTGGTGAATGTAAATGAGTAAACCTTGGTACCATTCTCAATAGCTTCGCTAGACTCCAGCTTCTCTGTATATTTGTCTTTTTTGTCAAATGAATTTTCCAAAACTTTATATTGAATCTCTTTTCCATTTTCATACTTATAAAGTTCAGTCCATTCATCACTCCATTTATTGACTCCTACTCCTGTAAGTGTTCTATTAGCAGACTCTCCTGCCGTTGGAAATTCAGTTACCTCTACATCCTGAGTACTTCCATTACCAGATTCTACTACTTTATATAAAGTAACGTTTAGTTCACTTGGTCGATAATTGTCTTGATTATTTGCATCATCCCAAGTCTTTTTAACTTTTACTTTTACTTTTTCAGGAATATGAGTATTAATAATTTCTACAGTACCACTAGCTCCGCAAATAAGGTTATTCCTATATTTTGGAGATTCATATTTCTCATCATCTTTTGTGCCATCCTTATAGGTCACTGTTTCCACAACTCTGTACTCACGAAGGACTCCTTCCTCATATTTTGATAAATTATCCCACGTAACCTGAATATCATAATTTGGATTATCTCCAGATAAATCACGTTCCTGCGTCTTACCAGTTAATGTTGTCCAGTTTTCAGTTCCCTCATTTCTTCCCTGGAGTTTAAACTCAATTGACTTAATATGCTTTCTAAGACCATCTCTGTCCTCTCTATCATTCCAGATTTTATTTACATTGATAGTAATTTTTTCTGAACCGTAAACATTCTGAATTGCAACAGCGGCCTGATTATTTGTTTTATTTTCTCCAGTAACATATGATGCATCTAATGAATCATTTCCATTATATTTTTGTGTATAACTTCTTGTTTCACCAGTTTTATAAGTTATATCTTCCTTAACCCTATATTGAATAAACTTTCCGTTTGCATATTTAGGTAGATTATCCCAAGTGTTCCAATTATCAGAATCTACATACTTGTCCTTAGGAACTTCATATGTTGCTTCGGCAATTCCTTCACTGGTAAAATCTCCACTGTATACATCTCCCTGAGCAACTCTTTTCTGTAATGTAAGGATGATCTTGTCAATATTATTTCTAAGTCCATCTGTATTATCATTATCATCCCATGTCTTTGTTGCTTTCACAGACATTGTCTCAGGTGTATATGTATTAGTCACATTAAATACTAAGTTTCCATCTGTACCTTCTGAAGTTTTAGAAATAACAGGTTCATTATACTTTCGAGAATCTATATTCTGTCCTGTTTTATATTCCACAGATTCATCTACTGTATAATTAATCTTTGTTCCTCCATTTTCATACTTAGGCAAATCACTCCATTCATATGTCCACTGCGTCCAGTCATTTACACTGCTAATAGCTGTTGAATCCATTTGATACGTTTCTTTGTTTTCACCATTAGCTTTTAAGATAAAGGTTATGCTCTTAATATTGGAACGAACTCCATCTTGATCGTTATTATCATTCCATGTCTTTGTTACAGTTACTTTTACCTTTTCTATCTCTTTTTTATTTGTTAAACACAGGTTCCAAACATTTTCTGACTCTTTAGGTTTTGTCTTAGACACTGTTGGTTCTTCATAACTGTTCAATCCATTATTTTCAGCAGTTTCCTCTACCGTATACTCAATTTCCTTGCCGTCTCTATATTTAAGCAAGTGTTCCCATGTATGCGACCACTTATCATCATCTCCGACTCCTGCTTTAGGAAGATCCACAGATGACTCATTTCCACTCTGAACAAATGTCACATCTTGAGTGCTATTTCCGCTAACTTCTTTTACGGTTACAGTGATTTTAGCAGGACGTTTTCCATCTCTGTTATTATCATCCTCCCAAACTTTATTAACCTTAACTGAAGTTTCTGGTCTCTGATATGTATTCGTCATTGTATATTTAAAGTTACCTGACATATCCTCATTTCCAGAAAGCGAAGATGTATAGAATTGAACATCTTTCTCTTTTACCAAATATGTGATAACTTGTCCAGCTGATTTTTTAGGTAAATCTTCCCAAGTCGCATCAGGCCAGCTGCCATCTAGGTTTACAGTTATTGTCTTCTCATCAATTTTCTTTCCGTTATTGTATAATTCGTAAATAATAGATTTTGGTCTATTTCCATCCGCATTATTTTTGTCATCCTTCCATTTTTTACTTACAGTCACATTTACTTTTTCTGTACCGATACTATTAGTAAGGACTATCTCAACCTTTCCATTTTTATCCGTTGACGTTACATTAGATGTATATTTTTGATTATCTGGTGTATTATCGGCATATTTAATGGTTTCTTTTACAGAATAAGTAATATCTTTACCATTAACTCTGGCCGGAAGTTCTCCCCAAGAATATGGTTCCCAGCTTCTCTCAGTGTTGCTACGGCTACCCTTTAGAGTTACTGGATTCGTTTTGTCCTTAGCCAAAATAGCTACTGGTACATCTTCATTTCTAACTTCATTCCCCTGCGCATCAGTATATGTCCGTTGCAAGGTTACCTGAATTTCATTTGGACGATTACCATCCTGATTGTTTTCATCGTCCCAAACTTTCTTAACGGAAACTTCTTTAACCTGTTTCGTGTATGTATTAGTTACTGTACATTCATATCTATTCTTACTTTCATCATATGTTACATTACTATATGATACGCTATATCCACTCGGTACATTTATTTCTTCCACAGAATAGGAAACTGGATAAGTATTACCATTTACAGATTCCTGCGTTGGTAATTCATTCCAAGTATATTTCCAACTATTATCATTGGAAAGTTCTTCACTTGAGTTTTCTACAGTAGAAGTTATTCCATTAACAGTCTTTTTCAAAGCAACAGTAATTGAAGCACGATTGCCATCCTCATTATTGTTATCATTTTCCCATACTTTTTCAACATATAAAGATGTTACCTTTTGGTCAGCAACCGTTACTGTAGAACCAAACTCCTTCAAAGTTGAACCTGTCGGCACTGTAACTACAGTACCATCTGTTTTGGGAAATGTTATTATGTACGTTTTTTTATCAAGTTTATAGCCATTAGGAGCAGCAATTTCATAAATTGTATACGTTTGGCCTGCTCGTAACGTACCATTTTCCTCAGTTCTACTCAGCTGTCCAAAATACCCTTCTCCTATATCTAAACTTCCAGTCTTTCCATTAACAGTTGTAGTTCTTTCTATTACAGTCTTACTTGCCGCCTCTTCATAATTATTAAATGCACCCTCGCATATTGCAAAAGTTGCTCCAGGCAATGTTAAGCCATAGTTAAAATTATCAACTTTCTTCACCTTAATGCCAACATAAGATGCACTTGAACTTGCCGAAGAATCCTGCTCAATTTCAACATGATTCTCGACAATATCTATAATTTTTACATTAGCTATACTAAACGTGGCTGTATTACTATAATCTACATCTTCTGTAACTCCTGGCTGTGCTGGTTTTATTTCTGCATCATATGTCAGTTTATAATAATGTGGATTACCATTATAAATAATAATCTCCAGTACATTATTATCATTCATTCGAAAAGTATAACACGGCTCGCCTGCCTGATATCCGGTTCCATCTTTAATTGGAATCTGATTTCCAGTATCTTGATCAATAATTTTTATAGTATCCGTTTTAACTTCGGAACGTCCAGTCATCACATCACTAATATGATAATCATTCTGACCAGAGTTTCCTCCACTAAGATCCAATTTATTTGGATTAATATCTAATTCATATTTTGCTATGAACTTTTTATCAGTGCCTTCTGTAGCTTCCTGTGTTACTTTCTTATCAAAAACATTACTTGGAATAGTTACTTCTGCCTCATTAGAACTTCCAATTCCCGTAGCAGTTACTTTGTTCTTTATAAGTAAACTATCATTCCATTGGCTATTATCAATATTTTTTAATCGAGAATTGTAAACAATTCTATAACTGGACTCAGGATATTCCAACATCACTTTAAATCCAAATTGTCCATTTCCATTATTCCAAATATCTTTAATATACAAATTTGAATTTAACGGTTTTGTCTGTCCTTCATACAATTGAATACTATTTGTATCTATTGTCTGATACTGTGCATCATACGTATCAGTAAACTCTGTCCAACTACCCGTTCCATTTTCAATATCAATCTGCCAGGTAATAGTTCCATCTCCATTATATCGACCATGTTTCTCTAAACCGCGGTTTGAAACAACTTTTGAAGCAACTGCTCCATATGTCTTATCATTAATCAATCCCGTAGCTGAATTTTGAAGTTTTCCACTACCATCTATCAAAGTATAATATGTAACAGTAATCGTACGTACTTGATTTGCTGCTTCAAATTTTCCAAAATTAATCGTAAATTTTTGGTCATTATTCCTATCTAATTTAAAATTATCGTTTCTATCTACACCAGTATAATATACCTTTGAAGCATATCCAGTTACACTTTCATCTGGTGTTCCATACTGTAAACTTAAAGGATCAGCAAAATTATGATTGCCCAAAAGTGTATCTGTATATATCACGTCTTTAGAAGGACTACCTTTTGTACCTATAGTAATCGTAGATTCCCATTTTGCATATTTCTTATCACTGGTAATTTCTACAAAACGTTTTCCTACACCAGAACCATCTCCTGTTCCACTAGAAACATTAACTTCACCAAGCGCAGGTACTTTTCCTATTCTAGCCGTGTTAAAATAAGTTCCATCTTGTGTAGCAATGGTACTATATTCAAACACATAAGCATAAGTTCCAGCATCTGCTCCCATAGTGTATGCCCAGGATTTTCCATCTTCTTTTAATATAGTTGTCCAGTCATCTACAGTTACATAGTCAATCTTTTGTCCATTTTCAATCCTATAAATCTTTAATGGTTTTGTTGTATCATAATAAACATTATCTGGTGTGATAAGCTGATCTGTTATTTCCTTTCCACTAATATCTCTTAGCGCACTGTTATTTACATTTAATTCCCATTTTACTTCTCTAGTTCCAGGCACCTGTGTGCCATTTTTTCTAATCCAATCATAAGAAAAATCCACTTCAAACGGAGCTGATACTTTTTTTCCATCATACTCAATATCAGCATTATTATTAAGTCCTGCAATCTTTCCATTGACCTTGTCAATTTCTTTTATTTCAGCATCATATGATATTGAATATTCACCTTTCTCCAAACCTTCCCCAAAGGTTATAACAAATGGATTTTTCGTAGAATCTATAGTATATTTACTAGGATCAACAACAGTATCTCCCTTTTTTATTTCAAATTTAGGATCCTTAGGTAATTTCAAATTTGATCCTAAAGTATCTGTTACAGTAATCGGCTTGGAAATATCCGAATCCACATCCATATCAATGGTAAATCTAAATCCACCATTCTCTCCTATGGAAGTAACATATTCACCGGCACTTTTAACTGCAGTTACTGTCTGAGCATCTGAAAACTTGACATCAACTGTTGCCTTATCACCAAATTCAATTCTTTCTGTTTCACCTGTTTTTATTTGGTCACTTCTAAATTGTGCAGTAAAAGTAACTGTTGTAGCAGTATTCCATGGTTTACCACTTTCAGCATCTGCTCCAATATTGTCATTAAATGTTACATCAAGCCCAATTCTACCATTTGACGTTGTATATATCCGGTATGTTCCCCAGCTTTCACCTGTTTCTGTGTCATAGATTGAACCATTTTCTTCTCTGATATTTTTTATTAAATCAGTTGGTAATTCATATGTATATGTCCGTCCTGCCTTGAGCTGATGAACTTTTCCATCCTCACTATTAATTGAATCATTTTCAGAAATAGTTAATCTAAATGATGCTTTTCCATTTGATGCAACTGTTGAACTAGGATTATAAGGTTTTCCATCTGATGTATACATTGTTACAGATGTAATAAATTCACCCAATTTATCAGCTTCTGCATATACCACATCATCACTTACATTCTCAGGAGTCGTTCCATTAATCCCATCTTGTACCTTCACATTCTTCTTTGTATTAGAAACTGGTGCCTTCTTGAGATTAAGTCTATCCTTACTCTGTCCCAACAATTTGTTCTGCTCATCAAGTTTTGCCTGTTTGTCATCATCCGCTGCCTGAGTAGGTTCCGGTGTCGGTGTTGCTTCCGGGACTTCTGTCACTTCCGGTGTTGGTGTTGCTTCCGGGACTTCTGTCACTTCCGGTGTCGGTGTCGCTTCCGGGACTTCTGCTACTTCTGGTGTCGGTGTTACTTCCGGTGCTTCAGTCACTTCCGGTATAGTCTCCTCCGGTTTAACTTCCGGTTTTTCCTCCGGTTCAGTCTGTGGTGGGGCAACTTCCGGTGCAGGTTCCACCGGTGCCTGTGTAGGCACAAGAACTTCCGTATTCTCCCATGTATAGCTGCAGGATGTTCCATCCACATACCATGCATTTACTACGCCATCCAAGTTCTCCGGGATGATCTGGGCTGCGAACTGGTAGGCAACAGTTTCACCTGCGCCGATTGTCTGGTCAGTCCACATAACAATCTGATTATAGCCGTCGGCACTTCCATCCGGAAGGTCAGCTGTGTTGTTGCTGTCTACCGCATAGGCACCTGCACCTGCTGTTTCGGTTCCGTATCCGTTTACCCAACTCAGCTGTGCAGAATTAAGCAGTGCTTTAACGCTTACGCCTGTTGCAGGGTTCTCAGCGTCATTATTTGTAATCTGAGCGGTCATCTGCACGAAGTTACAGGTGGTTCCACTGACATCTGCCTGGAACACGCTCTGGGTAATGGTTGCAGATACATCTGCATTGGAAGTCTTTGCCTCAGTTGTTGCATTTCCTGATTCCGGGCTTCCGATATCTGTACTGCCATTCCCATTTTCCTGCGTTTCCTGGGATTGCGTCTTATACTCCTCTCCGTTTGCTCTTGTGTCGACCTGACTCTGAGCCGGCTGTGTTTCTTCAGTCTGTCCCTGATTACCGGCAAGTCGCTGTTCAATCTGTTCATTTGTGACATCTGCAAATACCATAACTGACTGTGCATTCTGCAGCATCATAACTACTGTCAGCATCATAGCAAGTATTTTGCGCCACTTTCTGGTCTTTTCCATAAACCATTCCTCCTGTCTTTTTTATTTTATTATAAATTTTTGATAGCTGTCCTGTGTGTTTATATCATTGTCTCTGTCGTCTTACTCTTCTTCTCATGTGACCATGTCACACCTCCTTTGCGTTCCGGGGGAAGTTCATAATCCATGGAAACATCCCTTGTTTCTACCTTAACAGTTATTTTCTGACTGCCCATTACTTTTCTGAAATTGGAAAGAATTCTTCTCGCCACTTTCTGTGAAGATTCGTAATTGCAATAAGGAAGCATTACCAGGTATTGCTCATCACTGTACCTGGCAACCACATCTCCCATCCGCAGATATTTCTTCAACACCTGCCAGAGTTTTGTGCTGGCTTTTTTCCTGTAATATTGTATCCAGGCCGGATCTGCCTGTTTATCCTGTAAATCCAGCCGAATGGTAAGAAGCATAACATATTCTGTGATCCCGGTGCGCAAAGCTCTTCTGGCTTCCAGGCGGTAGATTTCTCTGAATACCGTGTATTCGCAGAAAAAAACACCCTCCGGATCCTGCTCCTGTATTTCGCCGTAGATATCTTCCAGCGTTGCCTGGGAAGCGTTCTGGTTCATTCCCAGGATTTCATCATATAATTCCTGCATTTTCCGGGAACTGTAGGTTCCCAGTTTCTCATACAGAATCTTTACTGCTGTTTCATATTGCTTCAGTGCATTATCTGTATCACCCAGTCCGATCCAGTTTTTAATCAGCCAGTAATGAGCATCCTCACTGAGCTCATCATTGGCTAATACCTGACCGCAGATTTTCTGAACTTTGTCATATTCCTGCATACTGTTGCACAGTTCACACGCTTCATTTACAAGTCTCAGATACACTGAGTGATAATATGTGAACCGTACTGCAAACCAGGATTCTGATGTAAGAATCGAGGTGCAGGGCTTTTTATAGCAGGCCAATGCCTGTTCGTATTTTTTGATCCGAAGGTCTGTATTACCTTCAGATTCTCTTGTCTGTTCTGCATAATACTTAAATTTCTCCACATCACTGCAGATTTCTATTTCATTATTCCAGCCGTACCTGCCGGCCTGTGAGACTATGTACTCCGCAGTTCCAAGCTGTTTCAGTATATTTCGCAGCCTGTATATGAGATTTTTAAGTGCGCCTATTGGATTGGACGAACCACCATTTCCCCACATCAGCTCTCCAAGTTCTTCTGCCGGAATCATCCGGTTATAGTTCAGAAGAAAAAATGCCAGAAGTGTTATGAGCTTTTTGGAATGAATCTTCTCTTCGTCCAGATATCCAATATCAGTTTCCAGGCAGAACTTTCCAAAAAAATGTACAATTACTACCTGATTCATCTAATCTTTCTCCCTTCCCACTGCTTATTGCTTTTCGCAAACTCCACAAAGGACTTTATCAAAATCAATAATCTTTCTTCTTCTATTATAACTCCTTATATTTTCAGACTTCTCTCGGTATTATTATAATCTTCTCAGGTCACAAATCAGTCACATAATTTTATTTTTTATATAAAAATCTTCTTTCAAAAAACTTCCCTGTTTTACCTCATAATACCATGGTTTAAACTGTCGGACAATTCCCGAAATATACAAAAATCCCCGACAGGAAAAACGAAATTTTCGTAATCTTATCTGT
>OOCY01001192.1_pt1 | contig 13857 bp, 8 predicted proteins | sample 1671291 | NCBI WGS metagenome assembly OOCY01 (sample SAMN06348141, study PRJEB24527) | human gut metagenome | biome: human gut; feature: ankylosing spondylitis patient; material: feces | host: Homo sapiens | place: China | collected 2015-10 | reverse complement strand
GTGCAGCGACCACAGCCTCCTCTTTTCTATCTTTTTCGTTTTTCTTTTTGTTTATTTCTTAATCTCATACCCGCAATACTGCATCACCAGCTCGCAGAACATCGCATTCGCCCAGGAGAACCACTCTCTGGTGTAAACGGTCGGATCATCTACGAAAACACCCTCGTGCATCAGTCCTGTACCGCCGTCGGTTGCCATCAGTTCGTGGATCATCTGATATTTCTCCTCCTTTGTCGGTGCGGTCAGTCCCTCGATGGCTTTGGAGATGTGCCATACGTAGCGAACCGGTGTGTGCGGGCTTCCGATACCGGAAAGCTTCGTTCCTGCATAATAGAACGGGTTTGCCTCGCTTAAGATCAGCTTTCTTGTGTTGTCAGCCACTTCCTGGCTTTCCGGCTCGTAGCCGAGATAGCTCATAGCCAGAAGACTCGGTACATTGGCATCGTCCATCAGATTATACTGGCCAAAGCCGTCTACCTCGTAAGCATAAACATCGCCAAGTCCCCAGATATGGGTGGTACCGTAAGTCTCAATGGCCTGTTTTACGGTCTTTGCCATCTCTTCTGCTTTCTTCGCAATCTCCTCTTTTCCGCCGACGAAATCTGCGATCTCCTTCAGATAATTCAGAACGACAACCGCAAACATGTTGGACGGAATCAGATAACCGTAACGGCAGGAATCATCGCTTGGACGGAAGCCGGACCAGATCAGGCCGATGCCGGATTTTACCTGCGCACCTTTTCCATCGCGGGAAAGCGTATCGGTGTAGGAGCAGTTTTTACGGATGAAGCTGTACGGGGATTTCTCCTCGTGGTTCATTTCAGTCTCAAATACAGTCAGGATTTTGTCAACACCTTCCCAGAAAACCTCGTCAAACTGATCCGTTCTTCCGGTGTTCTTCCAGAACAGATAGGAGAACTGCAGCGGATAGCAGAGAGAATCGATCTCATACTTTCTCTCCCAGATCCACGGTCCCATATCGGTCTCGTCCTTCTCCCAGCAGTTGCCATTCGGTCCTTCGTTGAATGCGTTTGCGTATGGATCAATGTTGATGCACATAAACTGGCGGCGGATAAGGCCTGCGATCAGGTCAGCCAGCTCCGGGTCGTTCTGCGCCGGAACAAGGTACGGGCGCAGCTGTGCTACCGAGTCACGCAGCCACATGGCCGGGATATCTCCGGTGATGACGTAGGTGCTGCCGTCCTCCATTTTCTTTACGGTTGTGTCGAGGGTATTGGAGTAGCATCGTTCAAACATATCAACGATTTCCGGCTCGTCTTTCAGTTTTTCTCTCAGGCTTAAAATCAGCTCCTGAATGGACTTTGGTAAGGTCTCTTTCATTCTTTTTTCATCCTTTCGCTCAATTTTTCTCATTTCCCGTTATTCTACAACAGGGCATCTCCGCAATCGAAAATGCCCTGTTGTAGTTCTTATAAAATTAATGTATCAGACTTATTTCTGTGCGTCAATCTGTTTCTGAGCTTCTTCGCGGATGGTCTCCCAGCCTGCGGTCTCAAGCTCTGCATCGATTGTTTTTACAAGCTCTCTCGGATCCTGTGCGCCGGTGAATAACTCAGAATAGTATTTCTCATATACGGCACGGCAGTTTGCAAGCTCTGTTTCGATGTTGGAGGTATCAAGGTTGAATCCAAGCATCTCAGACGGAGTTGCTTTCTCGTTCAGCTCTTCTACTTCATCCCACTGGTTGAAGTCAACATCGTCTGTCTGTGTTACATTGAAGAAAGTACCCTGGGTATATCCGGCCATGCCCCAGTCAGTGGTCAGGCGGTGTACTTTATTGTCATCGGTGTACTCGAAGTCTTTTCCTTCTGCTCCATAGTAGAACCAGTCACGTACTTTGGAATCCGTATTTACCAGGTTCAGAAGCTGAAGTGCTTTGTCCGGGTGTTTGCATCCGGAGTAGATACCATTGATGGAACCACGTACGGTTGTGTTGGAAACGACTGTGTTGCCATACTGTACTGCTGAACAATTAGCGATACCATTGTTCGGACCCCATGTTGTTTTTGCAGCGCCGCTCCATCCCTGTGCAACAAAGAACATTGCGTATTTGCTGGAATCATCTGCTGTCGGAGCGTCTCCGTTGATGATGCCCTCCTGATACATTTTACGAACGATATCCAGGTTGGAAAGGATTTCTTCGTCATCCAGCGGATTGACAACGGTCTTGCTGTCATCGCCGTATTTAACGCCGATTGCCGGAAGTCCGGAGCTTAAATCATCGTAGTTCAGGTTCAGCAGGAAGTTTGCACCATTTTTGGACATGAAGTACGGAGATCCGCCTTCGCCCTCTTTTACTGTCTTCAGAGCATCGTACAGAGTATTGAAATCTGTTACAGAATTTACATCAATGTTATATTTGTCTGCAATATCCTGATCCCATACAAAGTACTCGGAAAGGGAGCTGTCTTTGTAGGTCGGTACGCCGTAGATTTTTCCATTTACTTCTACTGCTTTCCAGTAATCTTCCGGAATCATGTCATACAGCTCGGAAGCGTTGTCTTTGAGCAGATCTGTAATGTCCATCAGTGCGCCGGTGTTCACCTCAGAAGAGTAACGGTTCTGGTCGGTGAACAGGATATCGAAATACTCGCCGGAGTTTGTGATAACGCTTCTTCTGTTATCCCAGTCACCCCACGGAACGATCTCCATGTCTACATTAACGCCGATTTTCTCCTCCAGATATGGGTTGATCTGTGCAAGCCACTCATCATAATCCTTCGGCATTCCGTTACCAACCTGAATCCATTTCAGTGTAACAACTTCATCTTTTGCATCACTCTTTGAAGAGCTGCTGCTTCCGTTGCTGCTTCCGCAGCCTGCCAGCATGCCACCGGCCATAACAGCAGAAAGTGCAAGAGCTAAAAACTGTTTCTTTTTCATTGTAGCATCCTCCTGATATAAAATATAGAATGTTGAAATTATCCTTAACCGAAGCCTTTTGCTTCAGTATGAGATCCATAAAGGTAAATGGTCGATCAGCCTTTTACCGCACCGACCGTCAGACCGGAAATGAAGTATTTCTGGAAGAACGGATAGCAGCATGCGATCGGGATGATGATGATGATTGCCATCGCCATACGGGCGCCCTCTTTTGGCATCGAGTTCATGTACTGTGCCGTGGTAACGCCAAGGGACGGGTTATTTGCCATCATCTCAATGTTTCTCTGTACGTGATCCAGCAGCGCCTGCAGAGAATACAGCTTGGTATCGCTGATGTACAGGGAAGACTGGAACCAGTCGTTCCAGTAACCAAAGGTGAGGAACAGGGCGATCGTTGCCATCAGCGGTTTCGACAGCGGCAGGGCGATCTTTCCGAAAATCTGGAACTGAGTTGCTCCGTCGATCTGTGCCGACTCAATGATGGATTCCGGAATGTTGGTCTTGAAGAACGTTTTACAGATAACAACGTTGAACGAAGAAACACAAAGCGGAAGGATCAGCGCCCAGATACTGTTTTTCAGGTTGAGGAACTGTGTGTTAACTACATAAGAAGAAATCATACCACCATTGAAGATCATTGGAATAAAAACGACCATGGTGAAGAATCCGTTCAGTTTGTAGGTGCTTCTGGAAAGAACGTAACCCATCAGCATTGTAAGGGCAACTCCGATTACCGTACCGATAACCGTTACCGCAACGGAAACGCCAAGTGCTGTCAGGATCATCTGTCCTTCCCGAAGAAGGAATTTGTAGGAATCCAGCGAGTATGCGCTCGGAATAAACTGGTAGCCGTTCATCTTGATCGAATGCTCGGAAGAAATCGAGATCATAAAAATGAATACCACCGGGATAATACAGGCCAGGGCGAGGATCACAAAAATAACATTGAAAATTGCATTTGTAGATCCCTGGATCTGATTTAAATGTGAAGAGGAAGCCAGATCAAGATCTTTTTTCTTTTTTGCCATTTTCGTACCTCCTTAAATAATCGCGCTGTCTTCATCAATCTTCTTCACAATGGCATTGGCAAGAAGGATGGTGATGCAGCATGCAACAGACTGGAAGAATGTTGCCGCAGAAGTCATTCCGATCGGAGTGGAAGACTGCAGTGCGTTGTATACATATGTGTCGATAGTTGCTGTCGTTTTGAAGATCGAACCGCTTGCTCCCTGAGAAAGCTGGAAGAACAGTCCGAAGTCGGAGTAGAAGACCTTTCCGACATTCAGAATGAACATCATGATGATGACACTCTTTAAGCAAGGCAGGGTAATGTGCCATACCTGCTGTCTCTTGTTGGCGCCGTCCATAACGGCTGCCTCGTACAGTGTGGTATCAATACCGGAAATGCTGGACAGGTAGATAACCATGTTGTATCCGGTAGATTTCCACAGATACATGAAGATCAGGATAAATGGCCATACACCGGCACTCATGTACCACTGAATCGGTTCCTTGCCTGCATTTCTCATTATACTGTTGATCAGACCGTTGTCCTGGTTCAGGAATGCATCCAGGAAGTAGGAAGCTACAACCCATGACATGAAATATGGGAAGAACATCATCGTCTGATATACCTTCGACGCTCTTTTGTTGTGCAGCAGGCTGATCATGATAGCCAGTCCTACGGAAAATACCATACCAAGAACGATAAATGCAAGGTTATACAGGATTGTGTTTCTCAGGATGACGAACAGGTCGTTGGATCTGATCAGGAACGAAAAGTTTTTGAAGCCGGCCCAGTCACTGTGGAGCAGGTTATAAATGAAACTCTTTCCGCCGGTGATTTTGTAATTCTTGAACGCAATGATCAGACCGAACATAGGCAGGAAGCAGAACAGAATATACCAGATGGTGGTCGGCAGCGCCATGACGGTCAGCTCCGTGTCATTCTTGGTCCAGCGTCCTTTTTTCTTTTTGCTTGGTTTACTCAAGATTTTTTCCTCCTTCTCCCGATTGCTCGGGCTTATCACTTTATCCGTTTATCTTACAAACGGAATCCCGGTAAATAATCTTTCCGGGAATGCGGTATACCTCGCCGCTCTTTTTCTGCGGTTCATTCATATGTTTGATCATACGTTTTGCCGCAAGACGTGCAATCGCGTCGGTGTCAACCGCAACCGTGGTGAGCGGCGGACTGCACAGCTGTGCATAAATGGAATCATCAAAACCGGTCACGGAAACATCCTCCGGTACGCAGATTCCACGCTCTTTTAATGCCTGCACTAATTTGAATGCGGTGGCATCGCAGTTACAGACAAATGCGGTGGGCAGCTTCTCCGGCAGCAAAAGCGGAATGGCAATGCCTTCATCGCTTCGGTCCGGGATTCTCCACTCATTTTTCGGGGAAATTCCCTCCTCCAGCATTCTCCGCAGATATCCGAGATATCGGTCGGAAATACTGGTTGTACTTCCTACGGTTCCGACAAATCCGATGTCTGTGTGGCCCTGCTGGATCAGGTAATTGGTCAGCTCATAGGAGCTGTAAATATTCTCGGTGATGACGGAATCGGATTTGTGGGTTCGATCGTAGATGTCCACATACACCTTCGGGAGATCAATCTGTGCAATCTGCTCCCGGACACCCTTATCGAGAATACCAAGAAAGATCAGGCCGTCGAACAGCCCTCTGGTCTGTATCGTGTTCATGTCCGACGGGAGTGTTGCTGTTGTCGGAGAAATCATGATACTCGAGCAGGATGCTCTCTGCAGCTCGTAGATGATCCGCTCGTACATTGCCATATAAAATTTTCCTTCGTCTCCGGAGCTGAACCGCGGACTCATGATGATACCGACTTTTTTGCTCTTCCGTTTTCCGTAGTCCGGAAGGACATAACCGGATTCTCTCGCAAGCGCAAAAATCTTTTCTTTCAGTTCTTCTCCCACGCCGTCTTTTCCGTTCAGCGCCTTGGAAACTGTTACTTTACTGATGCCCAGCTTATCTGCCAGATCCTGCATGGATACTGATTTTCTCTCTGCCATGTTACCAACAGCCCCTCTATTTGTTTCTTAACTTGTTTTTATATGTTAACATCCTTTAGAAAGATTGTCAATAGCCTTTTCGTTATTTTGTATATTAAAATTCTTATTTTCCAGTCCTAATTTGTATAGATCGAGGAGTATTCTTCTGTTTCTTTTGATTTTTTAGACAGAAAATCTGTGTTCTTGTGTTAAGTCACATAACATCTTAATATTAACGCAGTACTTTTTCGCCTGTTTTCATTTTTAACGAAAAAGCAGCGGAAAGTCTGACTTTTTCGTCTAATTGTCATACTCCCCGCTGTCTTTTTTCATCTTCTGCTGTTTTTCATACTACCGCCAGACAGCCATGGCCTCATTGCCTGACACCGCCGTAAAACCGCGGAACAATGATTACCCGCAAATAAAGGTAACCACACCCTTGTCATTATCTGACAGGCTTTCCATATCTTTCTCTGCGGTTCCCTGCTCCACAATCTCCACTCCATAACGGAACTCACTGAATCCGGACAGGTCCATCTTGAAGTTTGTTTCCCATGTGTTATTCATAATCCAGCTGTAAACCGGCCGTTTATTATTCTCCTCTTTGTTATCGCACAGAAGGATTGGGTGGGATTCCATCTCCCCCATGTAAAGTAACGGTGTGTCAAAAGTATTAACCAGAATCGTCTGATCTTTTGTCCGGTAAACGAGCCCTTCATCCGCAATATAGTATTCCATATTGGTGCCAGGAAGCTGATCAATACCAGGGCGCATGGTAACACCTCCGTTCTGGATCATCACTTCCGCATCCGGAAGATTTAACGATAACGGAAGGTACAGGCTTTCGATATCCTCGCTTAATGTTTTTGCTACCCGGTAAGAAAACTCAATTTTCGGAAAATGACGGTACATTTTGATCACAACACTGCTGTGATACGTTCCCTCTAGGGTAAAGATCAGTTCTACTTTGGTAAACACCGGTCCGTGATCCAGAATTTTCACATCCGTAAGGTCACCCTGATACTGCTCTGCGTGAAGTCCGCGGATATTTCTTCCGATCAGACTGCGTTCCGCATAAACCCCCTTCCGTATTTCGGTGCGTTCATAAACCGGCGTGAAGAACGTTTCCAGACCGGATTTGCACATTTCAACCTCTGCTTTTTTATTGTAAAAGGAGGTAATACCCTCTCCGACTTTCCATTTGATCTGAAAGAAATCGTTTTCCAGACCGTAAGGCAGTTTGTAACTTTCCGGATCGTACGTGTTCACAATATCGCGCACCCGCTCTGCGCCTACCCAGGCAGTTCTGGTGAACAGGGTCTGGGACGGAGCCGGCTGCTCTTCGTACGTGAACGTTTTCTCTTCCATTGGCTCAAATTCTGCCAGAAAACTTATCAGGACTCCGCGCGGATGAGCAGACAGCTGCACCTCCATCTCCTGTTTTGTTTTGTCATCGGTTACTTTAACTGCAGAAAGACTTAAAGTTTCTACGTAAAATTCTACCGGAAATACTCTCTTTTGATGGCTTGTGGAGACAGCTTTCACTTTGCCGGACAGATTGTAATACCGCAGGATATCACCCAGTTTATGGCACTGCTCATTTTTACGCATTGCCGCGGCCTCATGTGCCTTGGAAGCATAGCTGTTTTTTCGCATATCCAGATTTGTTACCATGGTATCATACGGATTGGTTACCGTAGCAGAATGACCCCAGGTGTGCTCTGCATATAAAAGAGAATTATCGCCATATGCCTGAATCAGTTCTTTGTTATGTACCCCTGTTTTTTCTTCCAGTCGGTCGCAGATATGGTTCAGTCGTACGGCTTCTTTGTAATGTTTTACCGCATATGGTGTACTTCCAACGCCATTGCCCCACCAGTCATTGATGGCACCCCGATACACTGGTGCATCCTGCACTTTATCCCGGATTTTGTCATACAATTCCTGAAGCGTCACCATATGCATGGTGACTTCTTCGCCATATTTTTCATTAAACAGCGCAACCGTATCTGCAATGGCCGGGTTGATCGGCGCATTATCCGAAAAAACGCCGGAAACACTGGTGATATAGAAATCGTACGGATAACCGTTTTCTTCATATTCCTTTATGCTCGCAGCCAGATTCGTGTGCAGATTTTCCAGAAGTCCTGTCACATCACCATTCTTTTTGCCGAAGTAGTTTTCCGTCATAAAATTAACATTTTTGTTCAGAACAATGCCGAGGGCATTTCCCAGGTTATAATGCTCACCATTCCATACCAGCAGACGCTGTCCGTTCTCATTTTCCCAGAAATACGGTTTCTGGTTCTGATACAGCGGATACATGCCGTGATGGGTATGGATATTGGTATACAAAAATTCTACTCCGTTTTCGATCAGGGCATCGCGCTGTCCCATGGAGATACCATTAATATCTGCAATCATGGCTGTTTTGATCTGGATTCCTTTTTCGCCGCAGATTTCCTGCATCGTATGGATTTTTTCTTTCAGATATTTGCAGTCGGCAAGATCATTAAAGTTCAGATAATTGGCAGACAGACCGATGTTTCCTTTTTTTACCAGATCGAAAAACTTTTCTTTTTCTTCCTCCGTTGCCATTTTGAAGAACTGCTCCACGCAGTACCATGTCTCACAGTTCCATTTCAGATCTTTCTGGGTTGTGTTGTTTTTGATTCCATTTTCAATCAGTTCGACTGCCCGGCGGATGTTGTTTGCCTGATTGTAGATCACCTGCTCCTGCAGATCGGTGTATCCCACGTCAGTGTGGGAATGATGTACGATGTAGACTTCTCTGATTTTGTGTGTCATTTGCTATTTTCTCCTTTTTATGCTAGAATGCTAACAATTGTTCTTGCAGTAATGCCATATCATTCATTTATCAATGATTTATTTTTAAAATTATTATATTCACAGAAGAATGTATAGGTGGAAACGACTTATGAATGAAAACGAATTACTTATTAAAAATCGCCTCCGGGAGGCAACTGTCATTCTCGAACGTGCTAATCTGATTATTTGCGATGAATCCTGGAAATGCGATTCCTCTCGTCCTCCTTTTTCCAGCTTTCAGCTGGTAATACAGGGGGAAGGCACAGTTCAGGTCGACCAGACAGTATTGCATCCTCACGCAGGTCAGTTATATCTGCTCCCAGCCTGTACGCATCAATCTTTTTTTACAGATGTTCAAAATCCCTATCGCACCTATTTTTGCCATTTTCAGATTACCTGTCAGCAAACGGACCTCTTTCAGCTGGTTCAGTTTCCTCTTTGTGTTGATGCTAAAGACCCGCAAAAAGCACAGCGAATTTTTCAGGACATTATTCAATCCTGTAAACAGACGGATATTTCTTCCGCTTTGAAGGCCAAACAGGCTGTCTTTCATCTGCTCTGCTATTATTTTGAATGCTGCCCGCCTGGAAGTGTCTCTTTCATTCCACAATCCTTTGATTCTCCACTTTCCAGTGCAATTGCCTATGTTGAAACACATCTGCATGAGCAGATTACCGTACAACAGATGGCAGAAGTGGCCGGCTACCATTCCAGTTACTTTACAAAACTATTTCAGACCCACATGGGAATTTCTCCTGGACAGTTTATTCTGCAGAAAAAAGTGGAAACTGCAACGCTGCTTTTAACTTCTACAGATCTGCCCATTTCCAAGATTGCAGATACACTCGGTTTTGATAACCAGTTTTATTTTTCAAATTTTTTCAAAAAGCAAACCGGCATGGCGCCATCTTCCTACCGCCGTTTATATCTGTGCTCTTGTTTGGATTCTTAAAATATTCTTCTGTTCTCCTGTGCAAAAAGAGTTTAGCACAGGAGAATCTCCAATAACATACATTATTCTTCCTGAAATATATAAAATTCTACGTTCTTTTTTCCATGCAGCTACCATAAGTTTTTATCACTTTTCCCTTATCGCACTGATGCTACCAGCATTTTAATCGTCTCGCCTTTTTTCGGTACAATCCGATACGTTCCGACCGCTGCCGGAACAATGGCGGTTTCTGCGTAATGTACCGTAAACGGTGCAAAGCTTCCATCCACGCTCTCAATCGTAGCACTGCGTCCATCCACCAGGTTCATGACGTGAACGGTGTCATCCATGGAAACGGTGTACACTTCCGAAAGTGTGTAGCGCATCGTGTCGATAAATTCGCGGCTGTGCAGTCCGGTGCGCTCCACTTCACAGTTTTCTGTTTTTTCCAGTGTTTTCTGCTGGCCGACGATATTGTCGTACACCCATTTGGTATCGCGGTTCCACTGGATATTTTTCATACCGTGGTCGAGGTGGATCGGACGCGGCAGTCCATCCATGCCAAGGCGGCCCCAGTCCCAGAGTTTGAAGGTAAAGATATACGGTGTCGCACTGATCTCCAGCACCATCGTGTTTTTTCCTGAGCAGTGCACCGTTCCTGCCGGAATCAGCACATGATCGTGTTTTTTGACCGGGATTTTGTTGACATATTTTTCTGCAGGGAAAAGTTCTTCTCCTTTTTCTGCTGCACGGAGTTCCCGCCCCATCTCTTTTTTATCCACGCCTTCTTTGAGGCCGAGGTATACATACGTTTCCTCGTCTTCATCGGCATCCAGAAGATAGTAGCTCTCATCCTGCGTATATGGCATGCCGAATTTTTCATAGATATATTCGGTCAGCGGATGTACCTGCAGGGAAAGATTCTGACCGCCCATCGTATCCAGCAGGTCAAAACGGATCGGGAATTCTGCGCCGAACCGGCCGTGGACTCTTTCACCCAGCAGTTCATGCGGCGCATAGAAGACAAGATCCTGTGCCGGTACTTTTAAGACTTTTCCGCCGATTTCCAGATTCAGGCTGTTTTCCTCCGGAACTCCGTCAAAGCTCCACGCGAAATTTTCCTTCGATGCATCCAGACCAAAGTTTTCCTTCATCCACTGACCGCCCCATACGCCAGGGTCGAAATACGGCTCCATACGAAATGGCTTTCTGGCAAGCTGCTGCAGTGCGCCTCGGAAGGCATTTCCCGTTGTAAGAACCGGTGCATTTTCTTTCTCCGTATCCAGAAGATACGTGAATTTTTCATACCGCTCTTTTTTATAGCGGTCCGCCAGACGCCATTCAATGAAAAATCCCCGTTTATATTTCGTCAGGATCGGATCATTATAATTGGTACTGTGCCAGTTTGGCATGCCGCTCCGGTAGCGGAGCTGAATTTCCCATCGGGTCAGATCACAGTAGACAAGAACATCTGCTTCGGCCAGAAGCTCTGTCGCTGTACCAACGATCACGATCAGACCACCGTTTGTATCTTTTTCTTCCGCACATTCTGTCTCAATTGCTTTTTTCATGGTTTCCAGCTTTTCGCTCTCAAACCAGGTGTCTATGGTTTTATGACACATAATGCCGAAAACACGGTCATCGGTGATGTAATCTTTAAATTCTCTTAACAGCGTTTCTTCGTCTTTGGCGCAGTCTTCGATATCAAAAATCCGATCCGGCTGCAGCGCATTTGCCAGTTCCATCATTTCTTCTTTTCGTACACCCGGATACAGATCAAAGGAAAGAATACAGGTTTTCTTTTCTTTCTGTTTTTCCTGAACCGCCCGTTTTAATTCTTCAATGATCTCCTTTTTTTCATCCCAGATTTCATTTTCATATCCTGTGATTTTCATTTGCGGATGTAATTCGTAGTTTCCATATTTCTTTTTTAAATTCATTTGGATTCTTTTCCTTTTCTTAATTTTTCTTCCATCCATTGGGTTGTTTCCTGCGCCGATCAGACCTATCATCTTTGTTTCAACGCTTTCGCATCTGGCGGATTTCGCACTTCTGTCCGGTTTTGTTTTTTTACATGTCATATGTTTACAGTTCCACCGTGTACTTATAACGATTTCCCGGATAATAGCAGATCGAATATTCAAAAACCTCGCCGCCCTTCCGAAATGTCTGCCGTGTCCGGATAAAAATAGGCATCTGTGCATCAATTTTCAGTGCTTTCTGCACCTCTTCCGATGGAAGTGCCGCCTCAAGCGTATCCCGGCCGGATTCAATATAGATTCCATGCTCCTCCCACAGATACTGATACAGCGATTCCATGTATGGCTCCGGCTCTGTTGGCAGTTCGCAGATTTTTTTCAGATACGTAATGGTATAGACCATGGGTTTTCCCACAGCATTCCTCACACGTTTCAGGCAATAACATGGCTCCGTCAATGGAATCTGCAGACTTCTTGCTACCGTTTCCCCGGGACTGATCAGTTCCATCTTGCAGTATGTTGTCTGCATTTCGATATGATGCTTTTTCATTTCTTCCGTGAAGCTGATGACACCTTCCATCTGCTCTTCGACTTTCTCGTAGACAACATCTGTTCCGATGCCGCGCCGTGCACGGGCGTAACCGCTCTGTACCAGATTCGTCATCGCCTGGCGTACTGTCACACGCGAAAGCTCGTACTTTTCCATCAGCTCTTTTTCTGTTGGCAGAAAATCTCCTTTTTTGTACGTGCCGCATTCGATCTGCTGTTTCAGAATCTGTTCCAGCTGCGCATACAGCGGCGGTGCTCCCGGATTTCTATCCATTTTTGCAGTTTCTCCTTCTTCTTTTCTCTCCATAGCATTGTATTTTTGTTTCTGAAAATATTTTTGCTCTATTGTGTTTTTTCAGGAAACTGTGACAACAGGCCTTCCATGGCACGGCCGGATGTTTCCGTTTCTATCTGAATCCGAATCTTTCTTTTCTCGCACTCTCTTTCCAGTTCTTTTCCAAACCAGGAAAAACTTTTTGCAATCTGTCCGCCCAGAAGCAGCAGATCCGGCTGATATTCCTCCAGCACAGGAAGAAGGCCAGCCGCCACATCTGCTCCAAATCTTCTCCAGACTTCTTCTGCCTCCATGTTTCCCGCTTTTACCAGACCATACAATTCTTTTCCACTCCACACTTTTCCTGTCACAGCCAGGCTAATCTGCTCCAGCCCGCGCACAGAAAGATAATCGTCCAAAATGGAATCTCCAAACGGCTGTTGATAAATCCATCCATTTTCCGGCACACCTTTTCCTGTTTTCACCGTTTTCCCGTTTTCTACAAAAGCCGACCCGGCGCCGGTTCCGATGCAGACGCACAGAATTTTATCTACATCACGACAGTTTCCGTACCAGCTTTCTCCCAGTGCAAATGCTTCAATGTCATGTAAAAACAAAAATCGTGCTGATCCAAGTTCCGGCACGCGCGCCTTGATTTCTCTTTCCAGTGGAATCCCGTAAATGGCATCGTACTTATTCAGTCTCTGCATCCGGCTGATTCCATTTTCATAATCAAACGGACCCGGAATCGCCATCCCAACTCCGACAACACTTCCGTCTGCTTCTCTCATCAGTTCCCGGCAGATCTTTGCAAAATTGTCCAGAATCTTCTCTGTGCTCTTCTGCGCCCGTGCTGGAAATTTCCGGATTTTCGTTCTTACTCCATTTCTGTCCGACACACTTCCTTTGATTTCCGTTCCGCCAACATCCAGAAGGATATACTTTTTCTTCTCCATCCCGCTTCCGTCCCTTTTCATCTTTTCCCTGTATTCTTTCTGTTTATATGCCACTAGAATCTCATTTCTTTGTATTGGTTCTCCTGCCGCCTTGTTATAATGTTATAACCTATTCATTTTTCTGTTGCAAGCGCCTGTCTGCAATTTTGTCTGCTTTTGCAAAACTTTGTGAAAACGCGATAATACGTTTTATGCACTTGGCGCAGAACGCAAAAAATCCCCTGTTTCCGGGGTTTTTTATACACTCCGGACAGAGGATTTTTCTTATTTTCTACTTATTTTAATACATTTTCCAATTTAACAAAAAGGTTATTCATCTCCTGCACCACACTCTGCAGACTCTTTTCCCCGACATAGTTTCCAATCGCAAACAATGCCTTATACAAAAAATTAACCGCCCCCTGCAATTCTTCGTTT
>OOCY01001186.1_pt1 | contig 13945 bp, 11 predicted proteins | sample 1671291 | NCBI WGS metagenome assembly OOCY01 (sample SAMN06348141, study PRJEB24527) | human gut metagenome | biome: human gut; feature: ankylosing spondylitis patient; material: feces | host: Homo sapiens | place: China | collected 2015-10 | reverse complement strand
CACTTTCTGCCAGGCAGAATATATTACTATATGGAAAGAATCTTAAAATATATTCATGCGTCTGCTGCATACAGACAGGGGATTTTCGGACAGGGTATTCTTGTAGCGGTGCTGGATACGGGAATTTCTCCCCATACCGATCTGCAGGGGAGAATTGCCGGATTTCGGGATTATATCAGACAGCGTCCGCAGCCTTATGATGATAACGGACATGGAACGCATATCAGCGGAATCATAGGAGCCGGTGGGAAAGGAGCCATTCATGGAGTTGCACCGGGGTGCTATTTGTGGAGCTGTAAGGTTTTGGATAAAAACGGAAACGGAAAAATTCAGGATACCTGTCAGGCAGTAGAGGATATTGTTGCATACAATCAGAGACATACGCAGAAAATACGAATTATGAATATCTCTGTTGGTATGTTGGAACGGGTACAGCCGGAATTGCAGAAGCGTCTGTTGCAATGTGTAGAACGTGCCTGGGATCAGGGGATTGTGGTACTGGCAGCCGCAGGCAACAATGGGCCGGGAGAACATACGGTGACCAGTCCCGGGATCTCAAAGAAAATTATTACGGTGGGAAGCTTGGATAGCTGCAGTGAAACCAGGCGGGAACTGAGCCTGTATTCCGGGCGGGGGCCGACAGCGTCCTGTGTGGTAAAACCGGAGATCGTGATGCCGGGAACGGATATTATCAGTTGTGGCACGCGTCAGGGAAGTTATGTGAAAAAGAGTGGAACTTCCATGGCGGTGCCAATTGTATCTGGTATCATTGCGTTACTTTTGAGCAAAGATCCTTCTCTGACACCAAATGAGGTAAAATTACAGTTGTATCGCAGCGCGGACCGTACCGGGATGGATCGCCGGATAAAATGCTGGGGAACCATTGATCTTCGAAAATTACTATCTGTATATTAAATATAGATCGCAAAGGAACTGGGGGCATGAGTAAGTGGTAAAGGCGGATGGTGAATGTTCGTTTTGTGCGCTAGAAATATTGATGAGAGCAGTAATTCTTAGCAACGGAAGGTTCTCCATTTGAGCTGTGGTTACTATTGTTCAGGAAGAACCGGGATACAATCTGTACCCATGCATCTTTCAAAGTAAGTAACGGAATACTATTGGCAGCAAGAATGTTAACAGATCCCACATTTTCGCTGTTTAGTGTATACACAGCTTTGCCGATCACGTCACCCTTTTGAATTGGAGCTTCCACACGATCCGGGAGCTCTAATTTTTTCTCCAATTCTCCACTGGTATTTTGGGTGTCAAGATAATGGAAAGCGGATTCATATTGCAGTGAAAGCTGTGACTGACTGCCTCTGGAAACCAAAATGTCCGGTAAGACATCCTGATTTTCATCTGTATACACGCGGCAGTTGGCAAATCCCCAGTCGAACATGGATTTCACATCTGCAATGCGTTCTTTGCTGCTTGCGGCGCCCATAACGACTGCAATCAGACTGAGCGAATCTTTCGTTGCGGTTGCGGAGAGACAGAAACCGGCTTTGGAGGTAAAACCGGTTTTCAGTCCGGTGGCATAAGGATACTGCTTGATCAGATGGTTCGTATTGCTGAGGGTAAAGGCAGAATCGCCCCGGGCAGTATGGTGAATGATATCTTCCTGCCAGATTTTGGTATAATCAAAAATTGTCGGATGATTAACCGTGACATCAGGGCGATGTCATTGGCGCAGGAATAATGATTGTCTGCATCGAGTCCGCAGCAGTTTACAAAATTTGTATGTGTCATGCCAAGGGAGGCAGCAGTTTCATTCATTTTCTGAACAAAGGCATCTTCACTTCCGCTGATCAGTTCTGCCATGGCAACACAGGCATCATTGGCACTGGCAACGGTGATACATTTGATTAGAGTTTCCACCGTCTGGGTTTCGTTTGGCTCTAAGTACACCTGAGAACCGCCCATGCCGGCAGCATGTTCTGAAATCGTTACCGTGTCTTCCAGATGAATCTGTCCGGCTTCCAGTGCCTGAAAAATCAAAAGCAGTGTCATGATTTTGGTGACGCTTGCCAGCGGGCGTTCTTCGGTGGAATTTTTTTCATACAGGATCGTACCGGTGGCAGCATCCATTAAGAGGGCGCATGGCGCGGTAACGGAAGGGGCAGAGCCAGCAGTTTCTGTATCAGATGCAGAGATTTCTGTGGCATAAGTGGTGACAGGAAGGGTGCACAACAGCAGCAGGAGCGCGAGAAAAACAGAAAAGTGGCGTTTCAATCTTATTTTCATATAGAATCCCGGAATGTTTTTCTATATTTTTATGTGCCGGTGGGAAAAACTATGCGTTTGACAGGGAGAAAGTGGGAGAAGAAAGGGAAAAACCAGAGAAAGACCTTGAATTTTTGCGGGGATTCAGTACAATAGTGTAAGATTGGAGAAAATGTGTCTTATGGAATTAAAGGTAAAACTGGAAGTATTTGAGGGACCGTTGGATCTGCTGCTTCATTTACTGGATAAAAACAAGGTGAGTATTTATGATATTCCGATCGTGGAGATTACGAACCAATATCTGGATTATATCCGGGAGATGCAGCGTCAGGATCTGAACATTATGAGTGAATTTCTGGTTATGGCGGCAACGCTTCTGGAGATCAAGTCCAAATGGCTTCTGCCCAAGGAAGAGTCTGAGGAGGAAGAAGAAATCGATCCCCGTGCGGAACTGATGGAGCAGCTGCTGCAGTACAAGCTGTTTAAATATATGTCACAGGAATTAAAAGACCGGCAGATTGATGCGGGACGCCGTCTGTTCAAAAATCCATCAATTCCGGAGGAAGTGCGCTCTTATGAAGAACCGCTGGATCTGGATGAATTGACGAAAGGGTACGATCTGAAGAAGCTGCATGCGATTTTTGAATCAGTCATGAAAAAACAGACTGATAAAATGGATCCGATCCGTTCCAGATTTGGAAAAATCGAACGGGAGGAAGTGTCACTGGATGAAAAAATGATCTATCTGGAAACTTACTGCATGGAACATGAACGTTTTTCTTTCCGGGATCTGCTGGAGCGGCAGGGAAGTAAGGTGGAGATCATTGTAACCTTCCTTGGTATTCTGGAACTGATGAAAACCGGGCGGATACAGATCGAACAGGAACATTTATTTGACGAAATCTATATTACCGTATGCCCGAAAACGGAATTGGAGATACAGGAGTAAAGAAACATGAAAATTGAAGAATACGAAGCAGCGGCAGAAGCGATTCTGTTTGCAATGGGAGATTCGGTAGAACTGAAAAAACTGGCGTTTGCGCTGCAGGTCGGAGAGCGGGAGGCAGAACTGATCGTGCGGAATCTGGCAGACCGCTATCAGGCATCCAACTGTGGACTGCAGATCCTGGAACTGGATGGCGCGTATCAGATCTGTACAAAACCGTCCCAGTATGAATATCTGATCCGGATCGCAAAGCAGCCACGCAAACAGGTGCTGACGGATGTATTATTGGAAACGTTATCGATTGTTGCGTATAAGCAGCCGGTAACAAAAGTAGAGATTGAAAAAATCCGCGGGGTATCCTGTGAACATGCCATTAATAAACTTCTGGATTATGGACTCATTCAGGAGGCAGGACGTCTGGATGCACCGGGACGACCGATCTTGTTTGGAACCACGGAAGAGTTTTTACGCTGTTTTGATGTGCAGTCTGTGGAAGAATTACCGGACATGAATCCGGATAAGATCGAGGAATTGAAGCAGGAAGCTGAGGAAGAAGTGCAGCTTCAGTTGAAAGTGTAATTAACAGAACGAAACAAAATAAAACAGAATAAAAAAGTTCACAAAATTAAGTGGCAAAATTATACGAATTCGATTAAAAACATTGTTAATTAATTGACTATTATAAACAAGTGCTAATATCCTTTGTGATGATTTGTACAAAATACACAAAAATAGGTTGTAAAAATAGGTTAAAGTGACTAACCGGAAACCTGATAACCCATTTATCAGTATTGAAATAAATACAATCCTATATTAATATACGACACATGGGCGTTGCGAAACGGATGAAAATATGTAAAAAATATACAAAAAGCAGTTCTGGAATTTACATAAAATCATCGTGATGCAACCGACTTTACAGTGGTAAAGGTTTAGGAGGATAGGATATGAGCAGATTATCAGTAGTATCAGCTGACAAAGTAAATTCTACGACGGAACAGCTTATGAAAGAATTTACACAGCGAATTGTGGCAAATCCACCGGGAGTCTGTCCGGTAGATATGCAGCTGGCATTCTTAAAAGTATGTCATGCACAGACATGTGGAAAATGTGTTCCATGTCGCATCGGTCTGGGACAGTTAGAAGATCTTCTGGAGAAGGTTCTGGATAATGAAGCGACCATGGACACCTTGAAATTGATTGAGCAGACAGCAGAAAATATTAAAAACTCTGCTGATTGTGCCATTGGTTTTGAATCCGCGCGTATGGTGCTGGCAGGTCTGGAAGGTTTCAAAGAAGATTATATTTCCCATATTACAGAACACAGATGTCTGGGATCATTCGAGCAACCGATTCCTTGCGTAACACTCTGTCCGGCACATGTAGACATCCCGGGATATATCGCACTGGCAGGAGAGGGACGTTGTGAGGATGCGGTTCGTCTGATCCGTAAGGACAACCCGTTCCCGACTGCATGTGCCCTGATCTGTGAGCATCCGTGTGAGGCAAGATGCCGCAGAAATATCATTGATGATTCCATCAATATCCGTGGTATCAAACGATATATCGTGGACAATGCACCGTCCAATCAGGTACCGGTTCCGGAATGTGCACCGTCAACAGGCAAAAATATTGCCATTATCGGCGGTGGTCCGAGTGGTCTGACAGCTGCTTATTTCTTGCAGTTAATGGGACATCATTGTACTGTATTTGAGGAGAAGCAGCACCTTGGCGGTATGCTTCGTTACGGTATTCCAAACTACCGTTTCCCACGTGAACGTCTGCAGGAGGATATTGATGCAATTCTTGCTACCGGTGTAGAAGTAAAAATGAATCAAAATATCGGTACAGAAGAAATGAAGGAGATTCATAAATTTTACGATGCAACTTATGTGGCAATTGGTGCACATACCGATAAAAAACTTGGTCTGGAAGGCGAGGACAGCAAAAATGTAATCTCTGCGGTTGATATGCTGCGTGAGATCGGCGATGGAAAATATCCGGATTACACCGGCAAACGTGTCGTTGTTGTCGGTGGCGGAAACGTGGCAATGGACTGTGCGAGAACTGCAATTCGTGCCAATGCAGAGACTGTAAGTATCGTATACCGCAGACGCCAGGAAGATATGACTGCACTTCCGGCAGAGGTAGAAGGTGCTGTGGCAGAGGGAATCGAGCTTGTTACCTTAAAAGCACCGCTTCGTGTAGAAGCCGATGCAGAAGGAAACGCATGTGCACTCTGGGTACAGCCGCAGATCATCGGACCGGTAAGAGGAGGCAGACCTTCCCCGCGTAAGGCAAACAAACCGGAAGAACGTATGGAATGTGATATCGTTCTGGTTGCCATCGGACAGGATATCGTATCTCAGCCGTTTGCTGATTTCGGTCTTGCTACCAACTGGGGACGCATCGTTGCCAATGAAGGTGGTGCTGCCAACATGGTTGGCGTATATGCAGGCGGTGACTGTGTATCCGGTCCATCCACAGTAATCAAAGCAATCGCAGCAGGTAAAGCCGCTGCAGCAAATATTGACGAATATCTTGGCTGTCATCATCCGATCAGTTGTGATGTTGCAATTCCTGAGCCGATGCTGAATGACAAAGTTCCTTGTGGACGTGTCAACCTTCAGGAAGTAGAGGCATGGGCAAGAAGAACAAACTTTGAAGCAATTGAACTTCCAATGAGCTGCGAAGAAGCAGAGCAGGAAGCAAGCCGTTGCTTACGATGCGATCATTATGGTTGCGCCACACTGAGAGGAGGCAGAGAGTTCGAATGGTAAATTTAACAATTAACAATAAAAAAGTTCAGGTGCCGGAGGGTACGACAATTCTGGCAGCTGCTGCTCAGGTGGGCATCAAGATTCCGACATTGTGTTACTTAAAAGAGATAAATGAGATCGCATCCTGCCGTATCTGTGTGGTAGAAATAGAGGGCAAAGAGACATTGGTAGCTTCCTGTAATACCGTAGTAGAAGAAGGAATGGTTGTCTATACAAACAGTTATAAAGCGCAGCATGCCCGCCGTATGAACGTTCAGTTTATTCTGTCTGAGCATGATGCACATTGTACTTCCTGTGTGAAAAGTGGAAATTGCAGTCTGCAGACGGTGGCAAATGAACTGAATATCGGGGAAGTTCCGTTTGAAGAACATTATGAAGTAAATGAATGGCCGCAGGATTTCCCACTGATCCGTAATGCAAGCAAGTGTATCAAATGTATGCGTTGTGTTCAGATCTGTGAGAAAGTACAGGGACTTGGAATCTGGGATATGATCAATACTGGAAAACGTACCAGCGTTGGCGTATCTGGCAGAAAGAAGATTACAGAATCCGACTGTGCAGTCTGTGGACAGTGTATCACCCACTGTCCGGTTGGTGCGCTGTATGAGCGTGATGATATTGATCCGTTCATGAATGCAGTTCATGATCCGGAGAAAATCGTGGTTGTTCAGATCGCACCTGCTGTCCGTGCAGCATGGGGTGAGGGCTTAGATCTTCCACGGGAGATGGCAACAGAGAAGAGACTGGCAGCAGCGGTGCGAGCCCTTGGTGTTGACTATGTATTTGATACCAACTTTTCTGCCGATCTGACCATTATGGAAGAAGGAAATGAGTTTTTGGAGCGTATGACACATGCAGATCAGTATTCATGGCCAATGTTTACGTCCTGCTGTCCGGGTTGGGTCCGCTTTGTAAAATCTCAGTATCCTGACATGACAAAAAATCTGTCTACCGCAAAATCTCCGCAGCAGATGTTTGGCGCTGTAGCAAAATCTTATTATGCACAGATCCTGGATGTAGATCCGTCCAGAATTTTCAGTGTTTCCATTATGCCTTGTGTGGCAAAAAAACATGAGTGTGAAATTCCGGGAATGGATGATGCGGGAGCAGGTCCGGATGTAGATCTGTCTCTGACAACCAGAGAGTTAGACCGTGTATTGAAGGCAGAACTTGTTTCTCCGGCATTCTTAGAGGAGGAAGAGTTTGACCAGCCGTTAGGCATTGGCTCCGGTGCAGGTGTCATCTTTGGCGCAACCGGCGGTGTTATGGAGGCAGCTTTAAGAACCGCATACTATGTATTAAATGGCAAAAATCCAGATCCTGAGATGTTCAAAATGGTACGTGGTATGGACGGTATCCGTGAAGCAGAGCTTGAGATCGCAGGCATCAAGATCAAAGCAGCTATTGTCAACGGACTTGGCAATACCAGAAAACTGATGGAGAAAATCCGTTCCGGTGAAGCGGAATACCATTTCGTGGAAGTGATGGCTTGTCCGGGCGGTTGCGTTGGCGGCGGTGGTCAGCCAATCACCGATGGCGTGGAGCTTGCAGATGTACGTAGAAGAAATCTGTATCATCTGGATAAGAAGAATCCGCTTCGTTTCTCTCATGAGAATCCGTCTGTGATCAAAGCGTATGAAGATTTCTTTGAGAAACCGTTATCTCATAAATCTCATGAACTGTTACATACGGATCATGAAGCATGGAAAATGCCGAATCAGAGATAATCAATAGGTTGTGGAATCACTGATAGCAGGAGTTAGCTTTTTAGCTGGCTCCTGTTTTGTTGTACAGGGAAAACACAATGTTATGGGAAAGAAAAGTCAGGTTATGCAGGCAGGGAGTACTTTTGTGTTTTATGTTCTGAATTAATGCAGAAATATGTAAACTTGTTTTACGTTCTGAATCAATGTGGAAATACGTAAAATAGTGAAAAACAGGAAAAGCAAAAGTATATGTATCAGAACTTTGAATGTAAATTTCATGGACGAATATTTTTGCGTATATTTTTGACCGCAATTTTTATATGTGCTATTTTCACAGAAAACGGCTATGCAGCGACCAGATTTCCAACAGAGGAGATCAGTCAGAATTTTGCAGATTTTCACAGGGAGGATCTGAATCTGTATGCCAAAAGTGCAGTATTGACCGATGCGGATACCGGGCGGATCTTGTACGGAAAAGATGCCGGCACGCCGATGGCAAATGCCAGTACAACGAAGATCATGACCTGTCTGCTGGCGATCGAGAGTGGGAAAATACAGGATACGGTGACATTTTCGGAACACGCCTGCAGCATGCCAAAAGTGCGGCTTGGTTGTCCAACGGGGACACAGTTTGTACTGGAAGATTTATTGTATTCCCTGATGCTGGAATCCCACAATGACACGGCAGCTGCCATTGCAGAACATGTGGCAGGAAGTGTGGAAGCTTTTGCAGATTTGATGAACGAACGGGCAGCAGAATTTGGATGCCAGAACACGCATTTTGTAACCCCGAACGGACTGGACCGTTCCGATAAAAAAGGTGAACATCAGACGACGGCATATGATCTCAGTCTGATCATGGCAGCCTGTATCCAAAATGATAAATTTCTGGAAATTACGGAAACTGCTTCAAAAACAATCAGCAGTATCGATGGAACATTTCAGGCAGCATTAAACAATCATAATGCGTTACTTTCTATGCTGGATGGAGTGATCTCTGGCAAAACCGGTTTTACGGCAAAAGCCGGTTATTGTTATGTGGGAGCATATCGTCAAAATGACCGTACTTACACCTTTGCTCTGTTGGCATGTGGGTGGCCAAATCACAAGAATTACAAATGGGAAGATTCGAAAGCACTGATTTCATACGGAAATGACCATTATGAAAACCGGACGATTTTAAAAGAGGAAGAACATCAGACCATAGACCTGAACCGGACTATGGTAAAGACATTCGGAAAAAACCATTATTATTTTACAAATACGCTGTCTGTGACAAAAGAAGCCTGTGCGTTTCAAATACTTGTCTCAGAAAATGATGAAATTACGATGAATCCCCAGGGACAAAAGGAACTTTCATTTCCGGTCACAGAAGGGGATGTGGTCGCAACAGAAGAAATTTTGTGGAATGGATTGCCGGTGCAGACCCGCAGGATTCTTGCGGATGAAACGCTTTTTGCATCAGATTATCCCTGGTGCCTGTGGGAGATTTTGCTAAAGTGGAAGTTCTAATTGTTTCCGGCGAAGAATTGAGGTATACTAGTAACTAAGCGTGATGCGGCAGAACGTTTGACACGCATTATAAAGAATACATGTTGTATTCTTGAAAAATGGAGAAGAGAAATGAATAATTCAAATGAATTGATTAACAGGATCAATGAAAAGTACAGCAGTATGAGTAAGGGACAGAAGTTACTGTCCACATACATTACCGATAACTATGACAAAGCTGTATTTCTGACAGCGGAAAAACTGGGGAAAGTTGTCGGTGTCAGTGAGTCTACCGTGGTGCGGTTTGCAACACATCTGGGATATCGCGGGTATCCGGAATTTCAGAAAGCACTGGAGGAACTGGTGCGGAACAAATTAAATTCCATTCAGCGTATGGAAGTCACATACGGAAGAATCAGCCAGTCAAAAATTCTTGAGACTGTATTACAATCAGATGCAGAGAAAATTAAAAGTACGTTAGATCAGATCGATCAGAATGCTTTTGAAGCGGCTCTGGATATCATTTTGAATGCAAAACATATTTATATTGTCGGAATCCGAAGCTGTGCATCTCTGGCAAGTTTTATGGCATTTTATTTCAATCTGATGTTTGACAATGTGCATCTGCTTCATACCAGCAGCTCCAGTGAGCTTTTTGAGCAGATGGTGCGCATCAGTGAGGAGGATGTGATCATCGGTATCAGTTTCCCGCGGTATTCCATGCGTACGTTAAAGGCTATGGAATTTGCCAACAACCGGAATGCAAAAGTGATCACCCTGACAGACAGCGTACATTCCCCGATGAATCTGTATTCCTCCTGCAATCTGATCGCAAAGAGTGATATGGCATCCATCGTGGATTCCCTGGTGGCTCCGTTGAGTGTGATCAATGCACTGGTCGTGGCTCTGTGCATGAGAAAGCAGAATGAAGTGGCAGAGACATTGGAAACACTGGAAGACATCTGGGACGAATATCAGGTCTATGAAAGTGATGAGATCAATTATATTGATGACCATATGAAGATGCGATACGGCAAAGTGGATCACGTAGACCGGGAGGATCCCGACAAAAAAGAATAACTGCTTTGCAGGATTTCAGATTCAGAAATTCAGACATTCTGCAAAATAAGAAAAATGAGTGAAAATCGGAGAAATTGAATGAGTAATGTGGCAGTAATCGGCGGCGGTGCAGCCGGAATGATGGCAGCGTGTACCGCAGCCGGAAACGGGCATCAGGTAACGCTGTATGAACAGAATGAAAAACTTGGCAAAAAGATTTATATTACAGGAAAGGGACGGTGTAATCTGACCAATGCCTGTGATACGGAAGATCTGTTTGCAGCGATCAGGAAAAATGAAAAATTTTTATACAGTGCAATCTATACCTTTGATAATCATGCAACAATGGATTATTTTGAACGTCTGGGACTGAAAATGAAGACTGAGCGCGGAAACCGTGTATTTCCGCAGTCGGATCATGCGTCTGATGTGATCCGTGTGCTGACAGAGGAATTGCGCAGAAAAAAAGTGCGCGTCTGCCTGAATACAAAGGTGCAGGAGATTTTAAGTGATGGCACAAAGGTGACGGGACTTCGATGGGATTGTCATGATACCCATCAGAAAAATCAGGTATCAGAGTACGATGCTGTGGTGGTTGCCTGTGGCGGCATGTCTTATCCGACGACAGGTTCGGATGGAAGTGGTTTTACCCTGTGTCAAAAACTGGGACATACTGTTACGGAATTACGTCCTTCCCTGATCGGAATGACAACTGCAGAAGAGTATATCCCGCAGTTGCAGGGATTGTCCTTGAAAAATGTGACACTCACGGTAAAATCCGGGAAAAAGACGTTATATTCTGAATTCGGAGAAATGCTTTTTACCCATCAGGGCATCAGCGGACCGTTAGTCCTGACAGCAAGCAGCTGCATCCCTGACAAATATATGAAGCAGGAGCTGGCATTTGAGATTGATCTGAAACCGGCGCTGGAGGAAGAACCGTTAGACAAACGCTTACAGCGTGATTTTGCAGAAAATGTGAATCGGCAGTTTAAGAATGCCCTGCATGGACTGGTTCCTGCAAAACTGATGCCGGTGTTGATCGGACTGTCCGGCATTGATCCGGAGAAAAAAGTGCATTCTGTCACCAGAGAAGAACGGCATCACCTCCTGACGCTGCTGAAGCATTTTCCGGGCACTATCACAGGTCTTGGAAAAATGGAAGAGGCGATTGTTACAAGAGGCGGCATTAAAGTCAAGGAAGTAAATCCGTCCACGATGGAGTCAAAGCTGGTACAGGGATTGTACCTGTGCGGCGAGATGCTGGATGTGGATGCGGTGACCGGCGGGTTTAATCTGCAGATCGCGTGGTCTACAGGCTATCTGGCAGGTATCAGCATTGAGTAGCATTTTGAAAGAATACGCTTGATCATGATATTTCTAAAATGAGTTAAGGGATAAGGAAAAGTAGTTTAAAGAATCCTATACAATTTACAAAGATTTGTGAATAAAAGAAAGATAAATAGAAACAAGAGAGGTTTGGAACATATGAGTTTTAACATTGCGATCGATGGACCGGCAGGCGCCGGCAAAAGTACCATTGCGAAAAAACTGGCAAAAAAAATATCCTTTATTTATGTAGATACCGGTGCCATGTACCGTGCCATGGGATATTATTTTTTACAGCATGGCATCAAGGCAGAGGAAGAAGAAAAAATAAAGGAAGTCTGTGACGATATTTCTGTTGCACTTGCCTATGAAAATGGTGTGCAGAAAGTGTTGTTAAACGGCGAAGATATTTCCGATAAAATCCGTCAGGAGGAAGTCGGCAATATGGCATCCGCTACCAGCGGTTACGGTTTTGTCCGTGCAAAACTGCTGAGTCTGCAGCAGGATATGGCAGCACAGCACAATGTCATTATGGATGGTAGAGATATCGGAACCTGTGTCCTTCCGAATGCTCAGTTAAAAATTTTCCTGACAGCAAGCGTAGAGGTACGTGCAAAACGCCGGTATGATGAGCTGGTGGCAAAAGGAGAACAGTGTGATCTGGCAGAGATTGAAAAAGATATCAGTGAGCGTGATTACCGTGACATGCACCGTGAGATCGCACCATTAAAAGCAGCAGAAGATGCGGTAATGCTGGATTCTTCTGATCTCAATATTGATGAAGTTGTGGAAGCGATTTATGAACAGGCAAAAAAGGCAGGACTGGACGCATGAAAGTAGAACTTGCAAAGATGGCAGGATTTTGTTTTGGCGTAAACCGGGCAGTGGATACCGTGTATGAGGAAGCCAAACAGTTTTCGCCGGTTTATACGTATGGACCAATCATTCACAATGAGACGGTGATCGATGATCTGGAGAAAAAAGGTGTGCAGGTCATTCATTCCCTGGAGGAAGCCAAAGAACTTACCGAGGGTACGATCGTGATCCGTTCCCATGGTGTCACCCGCCGGGAACAGGAAGAACTGACCGCGGATGGACTGCGCGTGGTGGATGCCACCTGTCCGTTTGTAAAAAAGATTCATAAGCTGGTACAGGAGTATTCGGAAAAAGGATATTATGTGGTGATCATCGGAAGCGGGGATCATCCGGAGGTGCAGGGAATCGTCGGATGGTCGGATGAAACACGTACTTCGGTGATCTCTACGGTCGATGAAGCACAGAATCTGGATCTGAAACCGTGGAAAAAGGTCTGTATTGTCGCACAAACAACATTTAATTACAATAAATTTCAAGAACTTATTGAAATTATTCAAAAAAAAGGGTATGATAGTGAGAGTACGGTGGACAAGGATAAAAAATTTGTTGTTCACAATACGATATGCAATGCCACCAAGGAACGTCAGGAAGCGGCAAGAGAACTTTCTGGCAGAGTGGATGCAATGTTAGTAATCGGAGGGACAAGCAGCTCCAATACAAGAAAGTTGTATGAAATCTGCTCTGAAAAATGTAGAAATACTTACTTTATACAAACGAAAGAAGATCTAGAGAATTCTGACTTTTCGCGTTTCGACTACGTAGGTATTACAGCAGGGGCTTCAACCCCAAATAATATTATTGAGGAGGTTCAAAAATATGTCAGAAATGAGTTTTGAACAAATGTTGGAAGAATCTTTAAAAACAATCAGAAATGGAGAGGTAGTCGAAGGCACTGTTATAGATGTGAAACCGGATGAAATTATCCTGAATATTGGCTATAAATCAGACGGAATTATTACCAGAAACGAATACACAAACGACAATAATGTAGACCTTACTACTGTTGTTTCCGTTGGCGATACCATGGAAGCAAAAGTTCTGAAAGTAAACGACGGTGAGGGACAGGTTCTCCTTACATACAAACGTCTTGCAGCTGAGAAAGGCAGCGAGCGTCTGAAAGAGGCTTTCGAGAACGGCGAAGTATTAACAGGTACAGTAAGCCAGGTATTAGACGGTGGTTTAAGTGTTGTTCTGGATGAGACAAGAATCTTCATTCCGGCAAGCCTTGTATCTGATACTTATGAGAGAGATCTTGGCAAATACAAAGATCAGGAGATTCAGTTCGTATTAACTGAGTTCAACCCGAGAAGAAGACGTATCATCGGTGACAGAAAACAGCTTCTGGTTGCTGAGAAAGAGCGTAAACAGAAAGAGTTATTAGAGAAGATCAACATTGGCGATGTTATCGAAGGAACTGTTAAAAACATCACAGACTTCGGTGCATTCATCGACCTTGGCGGAGCAGACGGACTTCTTCATATCTCTGAGATGTCCTGGGGCCGTGTAGACAACCCGAAAAAAATCTACAAAGTTGG
>OOCY01001157.1_pt1 | contig 14317 bp, 13 predicted proteins | sample 1671291 | NCBI WGS metagenome assembly OOCY01 (sample SAMN06348141, study PRJEB24527) | human gut metagenome | biome: human gut; feature: ankylosing spondylitis patient; material: feces | host: Homo sapiens | place: China | collected 2015-10 | reverse complement strand
TTTCAAGGTAACGAGGTCCTTTTTTCAGAGTTCCATACATTGTACCAACCTGAGAACGAAGTCCTTTACCAAGGTCTTCAAGTCCAGCACCTACTGGAAGTCCTTCTTCTGAGAATGCAGACTGTGTACGTCCATAAACGATCTGAAGGAAGAGTTCTCTCATAGCTGTATTAATCGCATCACAAACTAAGTCAGTGTTCAGTGCCTCCATAACTGTAAGTCCCGGAAGAATCTCGGAAGCCATAGCTGCAGAGTGAGTCATACCTGAACATCCGATAGTCTCAACCAGTGCTTCCTGGATGATACCCTCTTTAACATTTAATGTAAGCTTGCAGGCCCCCTGCTGTGGTGCACACCAGCCAACACCGTGTGTAAGACCGGAAATATCTTTGACTTCTTTTGCCTGTACCCATTTAGCTTCTTCTGGGATTGGAGCGGCGCCATGATGAACGCCCTGTGCAACTGGGCACATTTCTTCTACTTCGCGTGAATAAATCATTGTAAAACTCCTTTCAAGTATAGATTAACTTCATGTTGTTATACTCTCCACTGTACAGAACTGCTGAATGAACTGCACAGGATAAAACTCCGATGTCTGCTGAATGACTTCAGAGGAGTATGCCTAACAACCTAGTGTTATTTTCTCACAAAAGTGCTGATTCGTCCAGTCATAAATTGTAAAATTTTTAACCATCTTTGATTTTTTTGTGGTAAAATAGTTCTAATTTCTATTAATGAAGGGATTTCTATTATGACAACAAAGTTACCTGCTTCCTTTCTCCCTGCAAAATTTCAGGTTCTGAGCGGAAGCGCTTTAAAATTAATTGCTATCACCCTGATGCTGATTGACCATACCGGCTTAATGATCCTGTATAATTATTCTGCCACAACTGCAACCCTTTTCAGTTTCGGCGGCGTGGATTACAGCTGGTATCGGATTTTCCGGGATATCGGCAGGGCCGCTTTTCCAATTTTCTGTTTTCTGTTAGTGGAAGGATTTCTGCATACACATAACCGTAAGAAATATGGCCTGAATCTGTTTCTATTTGCATGTATCTCTGAGATTCCATGGAACTTCATGTTTACCAACACCTGGAGATATGAAAAACAGAATGTATTTTTCACCCTGTTTCTGGGATACCTGGCATTCTGTGCCCTGGAATACTTCTGGGATAATCAGAAAATGCAGCTTGTCTGCGTGCTGGCACTGCTGACTGTCTCTGTGTTTCTGAAGGCAGATTACGGATGGCGGGGATTTGTATTCCTGCTGATCATGTACTGGTTCCGCAACGATAAAACCGCCCAGGCGATCATCGGAAGCTGCTGGCTTTACTATGAATGGAAAGCCTGCTTTGCTTTTCTTTCCATTAATATGTACAATGGTGAACGTGGATTTGTAAAAGGAAAATTTCTGAAATATGTTTTTTACTGGTTTTATCCGGTGCACATTACCATTCTGGTAATCCTGAGAAAACTTTTATTTCATATGTAATCCTTCTTCAGCAAAAGCTTCTCTCCCCTCAATTATTTTCCAAACATGCTCTAACGCAAAAAAGATGCAGAAAAACTGCATCTTTTTTGTTATCTCCAACTGACTTTTCCATTATTTATATTCAAGGCATATGTCTTATCACATCTTAATCTGTATGGATATCTGTTTCTTCCCACAAAAAACAGGTTCGCATCGGGATGTCCGTTCTGCATACTGCAGTCTATCATTTTCCATCCGGAATCAACACGCACTTCGCACCATCCATGGGGAGACAGAGGATGAGCCGGGCCCCAGGCGGTCACAGCTCCCATGGCAGCTGTCATATCCCAGTACTCTGGCAATATACGCCATAGTTATCCCATAATAATAGCAGTCTCCACATTGTCTGGTGAACATATACCGGGCATAGGACGGCAATTGCGAAGCTCCGGGCGGTGTATCGCTCTTGCCCACATACGGATATTTCCTCAACGCATCAAAACATTGCTTCAGACGATTTCTCTGCCTGGAAGCAGGATTTGAATTCTTCATCACAAAATCTACTGCCATCTTTATTTCATTTGACGTAACTCTGGCACCGGATTTATCTACATAATAATATCCTTTAGATTTAGAACCCACAATTTTGTTTTTCGCCATAGCATAGTCAGCTGCAAAATAGTAATACTGTTTTCCGATTTTTTTCCAGCCTCGGGCACGCCGGCCGTTCTCTGCATAATATTTGTGTCTGTTTTTTATATACCATCCGGTATATAAGTCGCCATTCTCATCAAATACCTTTCCCTTTTCCACTGTCACAGTAAAATCAGAAGTGAGTGAAGAGGCACCGTATGCAGTCAGAGCCAGCGACAGCACCATTGCAACAGATAACACTACAGAAAAAATAATCTTTACCGGTTTTTTCATTCTCATTGTTTCTCCACAACTTCTGTTTTTGACTTATAAATGTGATTTGCAGGTACGCAGCCTCTTACTGAGGAAAGTGGATAAATGTTGCAACAGCGTCCGATCACAGTTCCGGGATTTAATACGGAACCACATCCCACTTCTACGTTATCTCCAAGCATTGCGCCGAATTTCTTCAGGCCTGTTTCAATCTTCTCGTCACCATCTTTTACAACTACCAGTTTCTTGTCAGATTTTACATTGGAACAGATGGAACCTGCACCCATATGGGATTTGTAGCCGAGAACTGCATCGCCTACATAATTGTAGTGCGGAACCTGTACCTTGTTGAAAAGTACCGCATTCTTTAATTCCGTAGAATTACCTACTACTGCACCCTCACCTATAATTGCTTTTCCGCGTATAAATGCACAGTGGCGTACTTCTGCTTCTTTACCTATGATGACCGGACCGTTGATACAGGCTGTAGGTGCCACTTTGGCACTCTTAGCAATCCATACATCTTCTGACGGGTGGTCGTATTCTTCTTCACTTAAGGTCTGTCCCAGTTTCAGAATGAAATCTCCGATCTCCGGTAATACTTCCCATGGATATGTTTTTCCTTCAAATAAATCCTTTGCGATTGTTTCGTTCAGATCCAGAAGGTTTGAAATTGTAAAATCTTTTAACATAATATTTTCCTCTTTTCTCTCGCTATGATGACATGTTTTCTTTTATCTGTCACAAATACACACTACTTTGAAGCAGACGGCTTTCTGCAGGTACGTGATCGTCCCGCTGCGGACGTTGATCTGCCTGTTGTTTTCGCACTGTTTTTTTCAGATGAATCCTTATAATTCACTGCTGCAGCATCAAAGAACTGTCTCAGATATGGCTGGATATTGCTGTCCTCCACCTGTCTGGTGCGAAGGCGCACAAAATGTTCCAGCTTATCCATATATTCCTGTTCTGTAATACTGCCCTCTGCCACATAATTCAGTCCTTTTTCCCAGCTTGCAGTCAGTTCCGGGTTCAGAAGCTGTCTGATGGAGCAGTTTACCACATCAAAGATCATCTCTCCAAGAAGGGTTGGAGTGATCACCTGGGTTTTCTTATTGAGTGCCAGATATTTGATATTGCACAGTTTCTTAAGAATTTCCGCTCTGGTGGCACTGGTTCCGATTCCGCAGCTTTTAATCTGGGCACGAAGCTCTTCGTCCTCGATCAGCTGACCTGCATTCTCCATTGCAAGAATCATAGAACCGGAATTATAACGCTTTGGCGGCGATGTCTCGCCCTCTTTGATACTCAGGCTGTCCACAGAGAGTATATCACCTTTTTTCAGGTTCTGCAATGCGGCAAGAAGTCTGGTATCACACGCCATATCCTCAGCCGAATCATCAGCTTTGTTCCCGCCGTTTTTTCCTGTATCCGGATCTTCCTCTTCACTTCCCTCATTGCCGGCTGCGCCGGCTCTGTTCACACTGCTCATGGCATCTGCTGCTTTTCGCTTCGCAAAAGAATTTGTGGCAACTTTTAAGTACCCTTCATCCAGCAGTACTTTAAATGAAGAAAAGAAGCTCTCATTCTGAATTTTTGTCACAAGACTGATCTTCTGATATACTGCAGGAGGATAAAAAATACATACAAACCTTCTGACAATGGTCTCATATACACGCTGCGCAGTAAGAGAAACACTTCTCAATGCGTTTAAGCCCTGGCCTGTGGGTACGATTGCATAATGGTCTGTGATCTGCTTATCATTAACATATCTGGTCTTTGCCAGATTTTTGTAATTTCCCTGTTCAATAATGTGCTGTGCGATCTCTGCTGTATGTTCATAATTACGCAGCCCGGAGATATTCTTATAAATCTCCTTTGCTGCCGCAGTAGACAACACACGGGCATCTGTTCTGGGATAAGTGACCAGTTTCTTTTCATACAGTTCCTGTACGATTTTTAATGTCTCATCCGGGCTGATCTTGAACAGCTTGGAGCACACATTCTGAAGCTCCGCCAGGTTAAATAAAAGCGGCGGATTCCTGTTCTCTTTTTTCCGCTCGATTTTCTCTACTGTACATTGCAACGGCTGACTCACAGACAGCTCCTGTATCAGTTTTTCAGCATAGGCTTTCTCTTTAAATCCGTTCTCTTTATACAGATAAGGAGTCTGGAAATATCTGCTGCCTTCCACAGCTCTCCACTCTCCCTCAAAGTTTTCTCCCTCAAGGGCAATGCTACTGAGTACGCGGTAAAACGGAGTTTTCACAAATGCACGGATCTCGCGCTCTCTTCGCACTACCATTCCAAGTACACAGGTCATAACCCGTCCTACGGAAATGGCCTGATATTTCGTATTTAAATAATTTGACACACTGTTTCCATAACGCAGTGTCAGTACACGGGAAAAATTAATTCCCATGAGATAGTCTTCTTTCGCCCGAAGATAGGCTGAAGCAGAAAGATTGTCATATGCTGACAGATCTTTTGCCTCTCTGATTCCTCTCATGATCTCTTCTTCTGTCTGAGAGTCGATCCAGACCCTCTTTTCTTTTTTTCCATGAACACCTGCCATCTGTGCCACCAGACGGTAAATGTATTCCCCCTCACGTCCGGAGTCGGTACACACGTAAATGGTGTCCACATCCTCACGGTTAAGCAGTCCTTTGACAATCTCAAACTGCTTCTGCACTCCGGGGATCACTTCATATTTAAATTCGCGCGGCAAAAAAGGCAGGGTATCTAAACTCCACCTTTTATATTTGATATCATATTTTTCCGGGTAGCTCATGGTGACCAGGTGTCCCACGCACCAGGTCACCACGCTGTCCTGAGATTCCAGGTAGCCATCCCGTCTTTGTCCGTTGATTTTCAAAGCTTTTGCGAATTCCTGTGCCACACTGGGCTTTTCGGCTATGTATAAAGCTTTTGACATATTATTTATCTGCACTCATCTTTCTGAGCGGCCATGCCAGCAACAGGGCACCGCCCACCATATTTCCTAAAGTTACTACTACCATGCTCTTTACCATGGCTCCAAGGGATAATCCAGGTACCAGACAGTATGCGGTAACAAAGATTCCCATGTTTGCGATGCAGTGCTCAAATCCGCTTACAACGAATCCTGAGATACACATAACGATCATCAGGAATCTTCCTGCATCACTCTTTAATTTCATACCACAGAGCACACCAAGACAGACGAAGAAGTTACAGAGTACTGCTCTGAAAAACATCTGTCCGAGCGGAATACTCAGCTTGTTTCCGATAAATCCTGCAAAATAATCTGCTGTTCCGGACGCTCCGGCCCATACAAACAGCAATGCTAAAATTGCACATCCGACAAAGTTTCCAAGGTAGCTTACTCCCCATACCTTACCGGCCTCTTTCCAGCTTACCTGTTTATCATAGGCTCCGAACGCCATTACCATATTATTTCCTGTAAAAAGCTCGCCGCCTACAAAGCTGATCAGGAGCACTGCAATGGAGAATACTAATGCCCCCATAAATTTTCCCCATTCAGGCATGGTCTTGGAGAATACGTTTCCAACTACATTACTGTAGATCATGGCCACATCAATAAAAAATCCCGCCATGACCGCACGTATAAAGTACTTGAAAAAGTTGGTATTCACCAGGTTACTCTTGGCTTTCGCCGCATTTGACACTTTCTGTACATCTTCGTAATTCATAACTACACCTCCGCAATGTATTTTATTGAGAACATTATATCACCTGAATATCTGTTTCACAACCGAAATCGTCAAACAATTCAAGAATATTCTTCAGATTTGTAATTATGTTCCATTATATTCGAAGATTTTTATAGCAATTCCATAAACTAATGCATTCAAGACAGTTCGGCAGAGCGCAAAAGACAAGAACGATCTCCGCAGGCGTGCAGAGCATGTCTGAAAGTAAAGCTGATTTTTTTATTCAAATACAACTGCTTTATCCTGCAATTCTGTTACATATCCGATAACACCGCCGAAGATATCCATACCTGCAAGCTCTTCTGCAAGGGCATCGGCTTCTTCTGCCGGTACTGCAAGCAGAAGTCCGCCGGATGTCTGCGGATCAAATACCAGATCCTCCATCCAGAGTTCCTTAATCTCACTTCGTACTTCATCGCCTGCGAAATCACGATTTCTGTATGCACCTTCAGGAATCAGCCCCATCTGTGCATATTCTTCAACACCCTCAATGATCGGAAGTTTCTCAGACTGGATCACCAGGGTTTTCCGGCTGCCTTTTGCCATTTCCAGACTGTGACCTGCAAGACTGAATCCTGTTACGTCGGTACAGCTGTGGATCGTGTATTTAGATGCAATCTCTGCTGCATATTTGTTCAGCTTCGCCATGATCTTCTGAACTCTCTCAATTTCTTCCTGAGACGCCATTTCTGCCTTAATGGCAGTGTTAAGAATTCCACAGCCCAGCGGTTTGGTAAGAATAAGGATGTCTCCTTCTTCTGCGCCGTAATTTTTCCACATTTTGTCCGGATGCACATAACCAGTTACACAGAGTCCGTATTTCGGTTCTTTATCATTGATAGTATGCCCGCCTGCAAGGACTGCTCCGGCTTCCATGACCTTATCTGCACCGCCGCGCAGAATCTGCTCCAGTACTTCCGGGCCAAGGCAGTTTGGAAATGCTACCACATTTAATGCCAGTTTCGGAACACCGCCCATTGCATAGACATCACTCAGTGCATTGGCTGCCGCGATCTGCCCGTACATATACGGATCATCCACTACTGGCGGAAAAAAGTCTACTGTATGGATCATTGCCAGTTCATCATTAATCTTGTATACTGCTGCATCGTCTGATGTCTCCGGACCTACCAGAAGCATCGGATCTGTAAATTTCGGAAGTTTGCCTACTACCTGTGCCAGAACCTTCGGGCCAATCTTAGCACCGCATCCGGCTGCACTGGCAAGCTGTGTAAGACGCACTTCACTTTTTTTCATTTCATTTCCCATAAGTCAGTTCACCCCAATTGATCTCCATATTCAGAATCTCCTCGTAACTGTTCAATACTTTCGTTACTGTAAACGGAGTGAACAGTAACGTACTTTCACAGCCGACAGACTGCCGAATAGTTACATATCTTCTATAACAAGAAATTCAGTGCTATCATTGTATCATGTTTTCACATATCCGTCAAAATGTGAACCGTTTACCATATATCAGGTATTCCTATAAATCTTTCCATTTTACGCAAGAATCCTATAAATCTTTTCATATTCCAGATCCTGTTCCTTCATATAGGAAGCTGTTTCTTCTTCGTTCTGTTCCCCGCATTTCCACGCAAGGCCGCAGGAAGCTGATATTTCTCTTGGCACAGGGATCAGTCTGCCTGTAAATTTGTTTTTCTTACATTCCCTTTCCATGGCAATTGCCTGAGTGGTAGTTTCAAAAGTCACCACTGTTGTCAGAACTTTTTCTTTCATAATCCGTCGTGTCCTCATAAAAAGAGGCACCGTTACCGGCACCTCTTTTATTATTTTCTATAAATTATTTCGCCTGGATATATCCTTTTGCTTTTAAGGTTTCAGCACAGAGAACTGCTCCGCCTGCTGCACCTCTGACTGTATTGTGGGAAAGTCCTACGAATTTCCAGTCATATACGGTGTCTTCACGAAGACGTCCTACAGATACGCCCATGCCATGTTCGAAGTTTACATCCTCTGTAACCTGCGGACGGTTGTCTTCTTCCAGATACTGGATGAACTGCTTCGGAGCACTTGGAAGTTCTAATTCCTGTGGAAGTCCCTTGAACTCTACTAATGCTTTGATAAGCTGCTCTTTAGTAGGATTCTTACGGAATTTAACGAATACAGCTGCTGTATGTCCGTTCAGTACCGGTACACGGATACACTGGCATGTGATAACCGGTTCTGTAGCAGGTTTGATTACACCGTCTTCTACTTTACCCCAGATTCTTAATGGCTCTTTCTCGCTCTTCTCTTCCTCGCCGCCGATGTATGGGATGATGTTTCCAACCATTTCCGGCCAGTCCTTAAATGTCTTACCTGCTCCGGAGATTGCCTGATATGTAGTAGCAACTACTTCATATGGCTCGAACTCTTTCCATGCAGTTAATACAGGAGCATAACTCTGGATAGAGCAGTTTGGTTTAACAGCGATAAATCCGCGTGTTGTTCCAAGACGTTTCTTCTGGGATTCGATTACATCGAAGTGTTCCGGATTGATTTCCGGCACTACCATCGGTACATCCGGTGTCCATCTGTGAGCACTGTTGTTGGAAACAACCGGTGTCTCTGTCTTAGCATATTCTTCTTCGATCTTCTTGATCTCTTCTTTTGACATATCTACAGCAGAGAATACGAAATCAACTGTTGCAGCAACCTTCTCTACTTCGTTTACGTTCATAACAACAAGATTCTTGACACCCTCCGGCATTGGAGTATCCATTTTCCATCTTCCGCCAACTGCCTCTTCGTATGTCTTTCCTGCACTTCTCGGACTTGCAGCTACAGTTACAACTTCAAACCATGGATGATTCTCAAGCAGAGAGATAAATCTCTGACCTACCATACCTGTAGCACCTAAAATACCGACTCTAAGCTTTTCACTCATAATATCTTTCTCCTCTTTATCTTCTGCCCGCGTCTCTACCCTTTCGCGGACATTTTTATCCAGGTGTCCTTATATTGCGTACATCTGTCTTTCTTGTACATACTATAACAAACCAAAATAAATTGCAAGCATTTTTTTAATTTTCTTCCAGATATTTTTTGTTCTCAGCGATCACTTTCTCCATCACGTCAGGTCCCGGTGCACCGATGGTCATACGTTTTTCCACACATGTTTTCATACTGATCGCTTCGTAAATATCGTTCTCGAATACCGGGCTGATGGCTTTATATTCTTCAAGAGGAAGTTCATCCAGAGAAATCCCTTTATCAATACAGGTAAGCACCAGACGGCCTACAATGCCGTGTGCATCGCGGAAAGGTACTCCATGATTTACCAGATAATCGGCTGCATCTGTAGCATTTGTAAAGCCATTCTTTGCACTTGCTTCCATATTCTGTTTGTTGAACTGCATAGTGGAGATCATGCCCGTGAAGAGGGCAAGACATCCTTTTACAGTGTCAATGGCATCAAATGTAAGTTCTTTGTCTTCCTGCATATCTTTGTTGTATGCAAGAGGGATTCCCTTCATGGTTGTAAGGATAGATGTTAATGCTCCGTATACACGACCTGTTTTTCCTCTTACAAGTTCTGCGATATCCGGGTTCTTTTTCTGAGGCATGATACTGCTGCCTGTGCTGTAGGCATCGTCTATCTCTACGAAGCGGTATTCATTGGAGTTCCACATAATGATTTCTTCGCAGAAACGGCTCATGTGCATCATAATTGTGGAGAATGCGGACAGCAGTTCAATCACATAGTCTCTGTCTGATACAGAGTCCATGCTGTTTCTGGTCGGGCCGTCGAAACCGAGAAGCTGTGCTGTATATTCTCTGTCAAGCGGGTAGGTGGTTCCTGCCAGTGCGCCTGCACCCAGAGGACAGGTGTTCATTCTCTTACGGATATCTGCAAGTCTGCTTCTGTCACGTACAAACATTTCAAAGTATGCACCTACGTGGTGAGCCAGTGTGACCGGCTGCGCTTTCTGGAGGTGTGTGAAGCCTGGCATGTATGTGTGGACATTCTCTTCCATGATCTTCTGAAGTGCTTCGAGAAGTTTCTTTACCAGTTCGTCTGTCTCGTCAATCTCATCTCTTACATAGAGTTTCATGTCAAGGGCTACCTGATCGTTACGGCTTCTTCCTGTGTGAAGTTTCTTGCCTGCATCACCGATTCTGTCGATAAGGTTTGCTTCTACAAAGCTGTGGATATCTTCGTATTCGGATGTAATCTCGAGTTTGCCGGATCTTACATCTACAAGGATTCCGTCAAGACCTGCTTCGATCTGATCTTTTTCTTCTGATGTCAGGATTCCCTGTCTGGCGAGCATTGCTACGTGTGCTTTGCTGCCTCTGATGTCCTGCTCATAGAATTTCTGGTCAAAAGAGATGGATGCATTGAAGTTATATACAAGTTTGTCTGTTTCTTTTGTGAAACGTCCGCCCCAAAGCTGTGCCATTGTGTTATTCCTCGTTTCTTCTTTATTTTTGGTATTATTGCTTTTACGTGTTAGTGTAACATATTTTTTCAGTATTGCAAAGTAGTTAGTTTGGAATCATTCAAAAGGTACGTGAAGAAAAAGAAGGTGTGTTGGGGCTTAGTTTCGGAACCCTGTAATTCTAAGGCATTCGGGAATCTGCTAAAACCATGAGCCGCCCTCTCAAACTCGCTCCGTTGCAAACTTCGCTCAGACACGTGAGACGGTCGGCTCATAACGCAGATTCCCGAATACCAAGAATTACAAGAACCCTCAAATGCGCCCCAACACACCTTCTTTTTCTTCACTGGGTATTGGCTATATGTTACATAATTGTGGTTACTGCTTTATTTTCTGTTTTCAGCCTCTCTTCGGGAATAGACGCAACCGCAGTAGTTCTGACGGTAGAGGTCGTATTCGTGGGATAGTTCGATGGAACGTTTGTAGCCGTTCTTTTTTTTGAAGTCGGATGGGAGGTGTTGGACGTGGTAGATTTCTGCCAGTTCTTGTCCGATTTCGTTAATCTTGGCTGCGTTTTTCAGAGGGCTGATGGAAAGGGTGGTGGTAAAATAGTCATAGCCGCCCTCTTCTGCCAGTTTTGCTGCTTCTTCCATGCGGAGGCGGTAGCATTTGAAGCAGCGTTCGCCACCTTCGGGTACGTCTTCGAGGCCTTTTGCCATCTGGAAGAATTCCTGTGGGTCGTAGTGACCCTCTATCAGTTTGACAGGGTGTTCAAATTCCATGGAATTTACAAGACGGGTAATTTCATGGACTCGTTTGCGATATTCTTCTTCCGGGTAGATGTTTGGGTTGTAGTAGAATACTGTGATGTTGAAATATTTCGACAGGTATTCCAGTACGTAACTGCTGCAGGGTGCACAGCAGCTGTGGAGAAACAGGCTTGGGATCTTGTTATCTTTTTGCGCCTGATCTATAAGTTTTTCCAGTTCTTTCTGATAGTTTCGTTTATTCAACAGTATTATTATATCCTTTCTGCATCTTCACAAATGCTTTTTATTATCTTTTAATAGAATGCGAATACCGGTTCAGGTATTCTCTATTGTGCCTTCGTAATGATTCTTTGTATTTTTTAACTTCCTGCACTCTCCTATTCGTTCGCCCATTTTTACGATAGTCTCATATCCCTCTTCTGTATTCTCGATCAGATCATAATCAATACGGACTTTTCCCGGCTGGATGAGGAGGATTATTGTGGAACCTCCGAATTCGAAGTTGCCTTTTTCCTGGCCTTTCTTTACTGTGGCAGGATTTTTATGGAGATTTGTGATTTTTCCTACCATCATGGCGCCTACTTCCATCATGAGGATGGTTCCGAATTGTTTTGTTTTCAGCAGAGTGTATTCTCTGGCGTTTTCTTTGTAGATGGGATATACATCGTTTGCTGCAGGATTCACTGTGTGGAAAACGCCGGGCAGAGTTACATTCGCGGATTTTCTTCCATCAGCCACATAGCAGTAATGATGATAGTCATCTACTGTCAGTCTGAAAATCAGCGCATAGCCGCCTGTGTATCTCTCAGCAATTGCCTTATTCTTCAGAAGCTGTCCTGCTGTATATTCTGTATCTTTGATGCTGAAACGTGAGTCTGAGCTGATCCTGTGTACGGAAAGTTTTCCGTCACAGGGGCTGATCAGGATGTTTTCGCGCATATCGATCGGGCGTTCTTCTTTTCGGATGCGCCTTATAAAGAAGTCATTCCATGAAGAGAAGTTCTGTTTTTCGTAAATGCTCAGGTCAATCTTGTTGTTTTTTACAAAATCCGGTACAAATCTGGCAGAAAGTCTGGTGTTAAGCAGGACTCCCGCTGCCTTTGACACGAAGGGTCTGATCAGGAGTTTCAGGCAGAGTCTGCCACCCCGGTCATTATATAAATGCCGTAGGAATTTATCCTGCTCATTCTCTTCAATCGTGATATTTCCTTTTCTGTCAATATACTTCATTCGTATCTTCCCTCCATAAAAGTATAACCGCAGCCTCCCCGTTTCCCGGGAACCGCTGCGGCCAGTCAACAGTTATATTTATTTTATATCAAACGGAACATCTTCGCAAGTGCAAGTGCCACGACCGCAACCAACAGGATGCGTACCGGATTCTGAGGTTTTTTTACCTTGATATCCAGAATAAAAAGCAGTCCTACGATAATTACTGCAATATGTATCACGATCAGGAAATAGAGTCCGCAATATCTTCTCATCAGATAAAGGAACGGCAGGATGATCGCCATGGATGTGATCGGAAGCCCCTGATAATACTGTCTGTTCTCAGAAGTCTCATTCTGTCTCTTTGCTTCTGAAACATTAAAATATGCAAGGCGGATGACAGATGCCACACTGTAAAAAATAAGCGCCCCAATCCCCGCCGATGTATTCACACCCAGACAGTAACAGATCATTGCCGGAAAAATACCAAAGCAGACCACATCACATAAGGAATCGATCTGAATCCCGAAATTCTTCTCATCATCCGTACGGTTCTTCTTTGTTCTGGCTATTTTTCCGTCAAACATATCGCACAGTCCGGAAAGTGCCAGACAGAAAATTGCAACCCTGAAATCCCCCTCCAAAGCCCTGGTAATTCCAAATACGGAAATTCCCAGACTTATATAAGTCAATATTACCGTATAATCATAAATTCCTAAAAACATATTTTCTCCCCCTACTTTTCTTCTTGTTCTTTTCTTCCTATTATGAAATACGCCACGCAGGTCATCACTGCACTGATAAGCATCTGTGCATAATAGGAAATTCCTCTGCTGAGCAGCATTGCAGGAAGTAATGCTTCTCCGAAAACCGGTGCAAACATCACCAGATAAAGAGACTCACTGATTCCCATTCCTCCGGGTAAAGGCAGCATATCAACAGAGACAGATATGACAGACTGCAAAATCGTAAGGGTTATAATGGAATATCCATGAAATCCCAGCGAACGGTATACCCAGTATGTAACTGTAAATAACAAAATCCTCTGCACCATAGTGATCAGTAACACTTTCAGGATCACCAGCTTGTGACTTGCCCAGAAAGCCGCTGTTTCATGATACTGGTCCATAGACGCTTCCAGTTTCTCAAGCCGGGTTGTCTTTGGCTTAAGGAAACGGAAATGTTCAATAAGTTTCAGTCCTTTTACCATAATCCACTTCGCCAGTCCAGGGGCAAATACAAGGATCATCATGAAAGTAACGCAGAAAATATTCAGGCCTACGCCCAGGTAAAACACCCACATGTACTGACCAAGATATCCTTCCAGAAAGCCTCTGCCAAAAATCCAGATTACAATTCCGATCACTACCAGAACCGCTTTATAAGTAATCGTGACAATCATCAGGACCAGCGTAGTGACAGGAATCGGAAGTTTATCCTTTTTCATAAAATAAATCTGCATTGGCTGCCCGCCGGATGCAGACGGTGTGATACAGCTGAAAAAGAATCCCACAAAAGAATACAGAGCACAATGCCCCATCTTTACTTTTGCTCCGAGAGTCCGCATCATATAGAAGATAATTACAGACTCGCCAAGTATGAACAGTACCACACAAACCACGCTGATCAGTAAGTAAACCGGATCTGCCTGCCGTACTGTATGAATAATCTCTCCCAGATCCTCTCCCTTAAATACCATATATACGGTAATGGAAAATATAAGGATCAGAAAAACAGTATTAAATATCGCTTTTTTCTTAGTTTTCATTTCTTACGCTTTCTTAAATACAGTTTTTTACAGCATTTCTCTGGTTTCCATACTTTTTATGGAATTGCTATATCCTAGTACAGCAAAAATACTAT
>OOCY01001146.1_pt1 | contig 14484 bp, 9 predicted proteins | sample 1671291 | NCBI WGS metagenome assembly OOCY01 (sample SAMN06348141, study PRJEB24527) | human gut metagenome | biome: human gut; feature: ankylosing spondylitis patient; material: feces | host: Homo sapiens | place: China | collected 2015-10 | reverse complement strand
TGGTTGCAAAAAGGAAAAGGAATTAAAGGAGGATATCAAAATAACATGTTGAAATTTGATGAGCAGAAACAGATTGACAGTGTAAAAGGTGCACTTGCATTGCGCGGGAAAATTGAAGAAATTGTAGACCAGATCTGTAAAGATGGATTTAAAAATATCTGCTGGCTTGGCATAGGAGGCACTTATGCTTCCTGCTTACAGGCAGAAGTTCATATGAAAGAAAAATCAGGACTTGACTTTTTCGTGGAAAATGCAGCAGAATATCTGACAACTGGAAATAAAAAAGTTGGAGCAGATACGATTGTTGTGGTTTCATCCGTAACCGGAAGTACCATCGAGATGGTGGAAGGTGTCAAAAAAGCTTCTGCAGCGGGAGCAAAGGTGCTTGGATTTATTGATGTGGATACTACAGAACTGGCGCAGATCGTAGATTATGAAATTGCATATCCGGGCAATGAACAGCTGAAGTTTTTTATGGTTGCAGACCGTTTTATGTACAATGCAGGTGAATTCCCGGAATATGATCGTTATTACAAAGAACTGGATGAAAATCTGGCTGTAGATCTGGTAGAAGTTGAGAAAGCAGCGGATGCATTTGGAGAGGCATTTGCAAAGAAACATTGCAATGACAGTATCCATTATTTTGTAGGAGCAGGTAATCAGTATGGTTCAACATATTCTTATGCAATGTGCTACTGGGAAGAGCAGCATTGGATCCGTACAAAATCTATCCACAGTGCAGAATTTTTCCATGGAATGCTGGAAATTGTAGACCGCGATACACCGGTCACTGTATTTGTAGGTGAAGATGCACAGCGTTCTCTGAGTGAACGAGTAGTAAAATTCCTGCCGCGTGTTTGTGCAAATTACACAGTAATTGATTCCAAAGACTATGAGTTGAAAGGAATCAGCGAGGAATTCCGTGGAAATCTGTCTCATCTTGTGACCCATGCTGTAACACAGCGTATTGATGCACATTTGGAGCAGATCAATTGCCATCCAATGGAAATCAGAAGATATTATCGTCAGTTTGATTATTAATGAATTTGGAAGAAAAGATGATTCTGCGTACTGAAAGATAAACAATGATGAAGTGATGCGAGGAATGCTGAAAATGGAGAAAAAGATTAAAATTGCAGCTGTAGGAGACAATTGCGTGGATGCTTATGATCAGACAGGTGGGGCATTTCCGGGAGGAAATCCGGTGAATGTTGCCGTTTATGCGGTTCGGCTTGGCGGGGAAGCGTCTTATACCGGTGTCGTTGGAGACGATGCATATGGGAAATTAATGAAGGAGTCAATTGCAAAAAAAGGGGTGGATATTTCTCATTTGAAAGTGATGCCTGGCAGTACGGCTGTGACACACGTGGAAATTATAGACGGAGAGCGTATTCTCGGAGATTATGAGGAAGGCGTTATGGCAGATTTCAAGCTGAGTGAAGAAGATATTGAATTTCTTGGAAGCCATGATCTGGTCGTATCCGGAATCTGGGGGATGATAGAGAATGATCTTGAGAAAATCAAGGCTTGTGGCACCAGGATTGCTTTTGACTTTGCAACGAAATATGAAAGCCCGGTGATTGATATCGCGATTCCATTTGTGGATTATGCATTTTTTGCCTATGATGGAGAAGATGAAGAATGGATGCGAAACTTCATGGAAGAAATGCAGGAAAAGGGAGCAAAGACAGTCATCGTCACCAGAGGTACAAAAGGAAGCATTGCTTATGACGGCACAAGTTATACGGAGTTTGGGATTATCCCATGCGATGTCGTGGATACGATGGGAGCCGGTGACAGCTTCATTGCAGGCTTTTTATATGGTATCTTACAGGGAAAATCATTACAGGAAAGTATGGAACAGGGAGCAAAAAACAGCAGTGTGACACTGGGATATAGCGGAGCCTGGTAAGATAGATGTGTAATGGGCTCTCACTTCTATAAGTGCGAAGTAATAAGAAAGAAAACATAAGACACATTCTACGGCATCGAATGTGTCTTATGTTTTTGTGTTTGATAAGAAATTATAAAATTTCCGGTTTCAAGTGGAAAGAGAACGTATAATGAGTATCGTCCAGACGATATTCTTTTGCCAGCTGAGGACCACAGCTTCCGGAACCGATACCACTCTGTCTGTAATCGATACAGAATACAGTGTATCCGGATTTTTCCAGTTCATAATTATGACCTTTCGTGGTCAGTTCTTCTTCTGTATACTCGGACAGATTAAAGGAAATCGGCTTCTCATTATATACAGTCAGTTTTCTGCTATCATCAGCAACGCTGACATATTCGCAATGATAGTGGCTTCCGTTTTCCTGCGGACGCATATAATCCTCATGCAGATCACAAACCCTTGCATCAAATTTACCAAGATAACTTGCACGGCGTTTGTCGATATAACTCTCATAAGGTCCATATCCGTAATACTCAGCCTGATCCATCTGGTTTGACAGGAACAGACGAACACCAAGTCTCGGCAGAAATGCCTCATTTGGCTGGAACGGATTCTCATTTTCGGTCACATCATTGAAATATTCACTGTACATGCCATGCATGATAGCGTCCCGTTCAATTTCCATATTGGATTTGATAATTCCATCCGGTGTGATGATCCATTCTGCATCAATTTCCAGGAAACGTTGACGGTAAATCGGAGCCATGGAAGAGGTTGTGTGTAGTTTCAGGGAACTATCGGACAGTGTTTCAACCGTTGTGTCATAAGCACGCTGTGTCATTTTGTCATAACCTGCTTCGTACCACAGTGTCTTAACCACGCGGTCATTGTCTGTCGGAGCACGCCAGATATTCATCTCCATCGGACGTTTTAAGAAGCTGTGATTTTTGTAGATCATGCTGTCAAACATTCCGGTGAGTTTATTGTATACATAGACGAAATTAGTACCGTTGATCGTAATGACACGATCGTTTTCTATATAAGTAATAGCAGAAGCAGTGCCATTTGCAGCGCAAGAGCAGGAGTCTGCAGATGCTTTTTCCGCATCCAGCAGAGCGGTTAATGCATCGGTGCAGTTTTCATTCAACATGATCTGGTCAAAACCAAGTTTGAAACCGGCCGGTATAAACGGTTTCTCATGCAGCTGATGAGAACTGATGATGACAGAGCAGGCACCGTTTTCTAATGGCTTAATTGGCAGCTGAACCGTCTTCTTGCTTCTTGGAGCAACATCTAACAGCTCAGTATCTCTGATCTCACCGGAAGCAACTGCCATACCATTTTGCAGAATTTCATAGGTCAGATATAATTCTTCTTTTAAGTTTGTAAAATCAAGATTGTTCTGCAGGATGTAAGTACCGGAAGCAGCATCCTCCAGATGTACACGAACCGGACGATGTACATTTTTATATTCTTTCAAACCGGTGCTCGGTCTGCGGTCAGGGTAAACAAGTCCATCCATACAGAAGTTACCATCATGCGGATATTCGCCGGAGTCACCGCCGTAGTAGAATTTTTTACGACCATCATTGGTGGTGCCCATATAAATACCGTGATCACACCACTCCCAGACGAAGCCACCAACGAAGGTGTCATACTGTTCCTCTAACTGATAGTAGTCCTCAATATCTCCAGGTCCATTTCCCATAGCATGAATAAACTCGCACTGAATAAATGGTTTGTCCGGGTTATTGTCCAGATAGGCATGCATTTCCGGGATTGCAGCGTACATGCGGCTGCGCAGATCAATATTGGAGAAATCTGTTTTTCCACGTTTCGGATTGCGCGGATGGTGCATGGAGCTCTCATAATGTGTCAGTCTGGTCGGATCATAAGATTTTGTCCAGGCAAGGGCATCTTCAAAGGTGCAGCCGTAACCGGCCTCATTTCCCATGGACCAGATCACAACGCTGGTGCGGTTCTTATCACGCATCACATTTTTCTGAACACGGTCTACGACACTTTCTGTCCAGTCTTCGTTGTCAGATAAAAACGGTGGGAACGGGTTTTTCTTTCCTTCTTTCCAGATATTCAGGTTGTACAGGTTTACAACACCGTGGATCTCTATGTCGGATTCGTCGATGACATAGAAACCGTATTCGTCACACAACTCATAAAACTCCGGTGCATTCGGATAATGGCTGGTGCGGATGGCGTTGAAATTATGCTGTTTCATCAGGCTCATATCTTTGCGGATATGATCTAAGGTAACGGCAGAACCCACATAAGGATCACTGTCATGGCGGTTTGTTCCGCGGAAACGAATTTTCTGACCATTCAGGTATACAATGGAATCTTTGATGCTGATTTCACGGAAACCGATGCGTTGGCGAATCGTTTCACCATCGGTGGAAAGAGTCAGTGTATACAGATACGGATGTTCTGCATTCCACAGGGTGAGATCGGAAGCAGAAAATGTAATGCTGTCTCCTTCAGAAACACCTTCTGCAACAACGCAGCCGCAGGCAGTGGTCAGTTTGTAAGAAACCGGAATGGATTCTTTTGCAAACGTCAGCGGAATTGTTACGTCTGCAGCAGTATAATTGTCTTTTAACTGCATTTTGATAAAGAAATCACGGACATAGTTTTCCGGTCTTGCAAGCACATAGACATCACGGAAAATACCGGAGTTGCGGAATTTGTCCTGATCCTCCAGATAGCTGCCGTCACACCATTTCAAAACAAGAACCGCAAGGGTGTTTTCACCTTCCCGAAGTGCATCGGTGATGTCAAATTCACCGGTGGAGTGGGAAACCTGATGATATCCGATAAAGGTGCCGTTTAACCATACATAGTAGCAGGAGTCTACACCTTCAAAATTCAGATGGTAAGTAGCGGTTCCTTCCGGTTTTTTATATGTAAATTTGCGAACGTATGCGCCGCATGGGTTTTCGTGCGGTACATAGGGCGGATCAAACGGGAACGGATAGCGCGTATTTGTATACTGATGAATATCATAGCCGTGATCCTGCCAGTTTGATGGAACCGGAAGTGTGTCGAAATGACGGGTATCATAACCCTCCTCGTAAAAAGCTTCCTGACAATCATAAATGCTGTCAAAATACCGGAAGCTCCAGTCGCCGTTTAATAAGAAGAAACGATCAGTTTCCTGACGGCACTTCCAGTCCGGATTCTGCGCGGTAGATGTCGGAATGTAATAAGCACGCATCGGCTCATCGTTGACACTAAAGGTATGATTGTCTTCAAAATACTTTGGAATAATCATGTAAAAACCCTCCTCATGAAAATGATTTTTTCCTTGAAATAATGAGTAAAAAACTTAATACTCATATGGATTTATTATATAAAAAAGCGGACTACATAGCAAGGTATGCAGTCCGTTCTTAATAATTATTTCACTGTTTACACACACTATTTGAAAAACATCTTTTTACAGAATTTTCACAGCGTGGATATTATTTTTTGTATTTAGCTTCACAGTATTTGCAGCGGTATACTTCGTGCTCCGGATCGGTCAGAAGGAAGATCTGATCCAGTTCCTGCTCGATGGAAGTGATACAACGCGGGTTTTTGCATTTGATGACATTGGTAACGGATGTCGGAAGTTTTAATGCACGTTTTTCCACAATGCGCTCATCTTTGATGATGTTTACTGTGATGTTGTGATCGATAAAACCAAGAATATCCAGGTCTAAGTTGTCGATGTTGCATTCTACTTTCAGGATATCTTTTTTGCCCATTTTGTTGCTTTTTGCATTTTTGATGATAGCAACACAGCAATCCAGCTCATCCAGCTTCAGATCATGATAGATGGAAAGGCTCATGCCTGCTTTGATATGGTCTAATACAAAACCTTCTTTGATTGCACCTACGTTTAACATTGCTTATACCTCCACTCCTAATAATGTAAGAATCAGGGCCATACGAACGTAAACGCCGTACTGAGCCTGTTTGAAATATACTGCTCTCGGATCATCATCTACTTCGGTAGAAATCTCATTGACACGTGGCAGCGGATGGAGTACCAGCATATCTTCCGGAGCCAGTTCCATTTTTGTTTTGTCTAAAATGTAGAAATCTTTCATGCGGATGTAATCTTCCTCATTGAAGAAACGCTCTTTCTGTACACGAGTCATGTAAAGGATATCCAGTTCCGGCAGAGCTTCTTCCAGACGAACCACCTCTTTGAAAGGAACATTGTTCTGGGCAAGTACATCTTCACGAATATAGCTTGGAACACGCAGTTCTTCCGGAGAGATCAGCACAAATTTTACATTAGGGTAACGAATCAGAGCATGAATCAGTGAGTGAACAGTACGTCCAAATTTCAGGTCACCACATAAACCAATGGTCAGATTGTCGAGATGACCTTTGAGACTGTGAATAGTAAGAAGATCGGTAAGTGTCTGTGTCGGATGCTGATGTCCGCCATCACCTGCATTAATGACAGGAATTGTGGATTTTTCGGAGGCAACTAACGGAGCACCTTCCTTCGGGTGACGCATTGCACAGATATCAGCATAACTGGAGATGACACGGATAGTATCGGAAACACTTTCTCCTTTGGCAGCGGAAGAACTGTCAGCACTGGAAAAACCAAGCACGGATCCGCCAAGATTTAACATAGCCGCTTCAAAACTGAGTCGGGTTCTGGTACTTGGCTCATAGAAGCAGGTAGCAAGCTTCTTGCCGGCACATGCATGTGCATATTTTTCCGGATTCTTTTCAATATCGTTCGCGAGATTGAGCAATTTATCTGTTTCTTCCACGGATAAATCTAACGGGCTCATTAAATGTCTCATAGGTCTCCTCCTTGATTGTATATAGTTTCACAGTTTACCTATTACATATGAGAAAGCTTCTTGGAAGATGTTCTTCGGGAAGCCTTCTGCAATCCGGAAAATCCGTTGATGACGATCCTGCGTGCATCAGGAGTTATCCGGATACATTGTGATGGGACAACTGCATTGTTTATCTTAAATATCATATACTATGAAGTTGCAAAATTCAATAGGTAGTTGGCATTCCTGATGTAGAAATTTGACCATTCAGTCAGTGCTTTTGTGCGAAAATTCAGACATTGTTCAGAGTATGGAAAAATGACAGAAACGTGGAGACGATGACTGCGGAAGTAAGTTGCCTGAGACACAGAACAGAGCGAAGTTTCATATCTTAAATACAACGGTAAATCAGGGGTTGAGGCTGGTATGCGGCAGACGGAAAAATTGTTGCAGGGGCTTAAATGGCGATGTATCCGGGGAGAGCTGCCCCGGGAAGTGACGCAGGTGGCATATGACAGCAGAAAAGTAGAGCCGGGAGCATTGTTTGTCTGCATTCAGGGAAGCAGGCAGGATGGGCATGCGTTTATCCGGGAGGCGGTGGAACGGGGAGCGGCGGCGATCCTGACGGAGAAAGATGTGATAGATGAAGAACAGATAAATCAAATTAATAATTTAAGAAAAGTTAATAACCTGCGAAAAATCTGTGTGTTGGAAACTAAGGATACCAGAGCTGCGTTGGCTTCTATTTCACGTCAATGGTTTGATAATCCACAGGAAAATTTAAAAATCATCGGTGTTACGGGAACAAAAGGCAAGACTTCCACTGCCTGGATGATCTGGAAAATGTTCACCGCAGCTGGTCAGAAGAGCGGTCTGATCGGAACCATTGAAGTCTGCTATGACACCTGGCAGCAGAAGATCCGCAACACCACACCGGAATCGTATGAATTGTATGAAATATTGCGAAAAATGGTGGATCAGGGCTGTCAGTACGTGGTGATGGAAGTTTCTTCTCAGGCGTTGAAGTTACATCGGGTGAACGGAATCATGTTTGACGCAGCCGTTTTTACCAATCTGCGGGAAGACCATATCGGAGCAGGCGAACATGCAGATTTTGCGGAGTATATGGCATGTAAGCATCGGTTGTTCTGTCAGTGCCGAATTGGAATTTTTAATCAGGATGATCCATACTGGCAGGAAATGTGGCGCGGCAGCAGCTGTGAGAAGGTACTTACCTATGGATTTTCCAGACAGGCAGATTACTGTGCAGACCGGGTACAGCTTTTGCGAGGAAGCGACCGTCTGGGTGTGCAGTATCATCTGAACAGATATCGGATCGGAAAAAATCAGGGAGAAATGGAAGCTGCTTCGGAAAACAGCTGGAATGTGGTGGTAAATGCTCCGGGCAAGTTTTCTATATACAATTCGCTGGCAGCGATTTCTGTGGCGGAACAGTATCAGATACCGGAGGAAGCAATTGAAAAAGCACTGCATACCCTGCAGGTGCCGGGACGCATCGAAATGCTTCCGGTATCGCCACGTTTTATCGTCATCGTGGATTATGCGCACAATGCCATGGCACTGGATGCGTTGCTGAGGACGCTGCGGGATTATCACCCGGGGCGGATTATTTGTATTTTCGGTTGTGGCGGAAACCGGGCGGCAGAACGCAGATTTCAAATGGGCGAAGTGGCAGGGCGGCTGGCAGATCTGGTGGTGGTGACCACGGATAATCCCAGAGAGGAAGATCCGGAAAAAATTGCGGATGAGATCTGTCTTGGGCTGGAAGCGGCAAAAGGAAAATACGGCAGGATTCCGGATCGGGGGCAGGCAATCGCCTATGGCATTTCCCATGCAAAACCCGGAGATATCGTGGTGATTGCCGGAAAGGGTCATGAGACCTATCAGGAGATCAACGGGGAAAAATATCCGATGGATGATCGGAAACTTGCGATGAAGTGTAAGGTTTGGTAAGATAACAGTCAGCAGAGAAGAGTAAAAAGGAGCACTATGGATAAAAAAACATTGTATGCAAACATTATTATCGACATTTCCCTGGAAAAACTGGACCGTACGTTTCAGTATCTGATTCCGGAAATGCTGGCAGATCAGATTCATCCGGGCACACCGGTGGAGGTTCCCTTTGGAAATGGAAACCGACATATGCGCGGCTATGTGGTGGAAGTGACAGATCAGCCGGAATTTGACGTAAGCCGGATGAAATCTGTCCTGCGGGTCGTGCGGGAAGGGATTCCGATCGAAGGGCAGCTGATCGCGCTTGCCGCCTGGATGCGGGAAAATTTCGGCGGGACGATGAATCAGGCATTGAAAACAGTGATTCCGGTAAAACAGAAGACAACGGAGAAGGAAAAGCGGATGATCTGGCTGAAGCCAGATGCCGCAACAGCAAAAGCGCAGCTTGGCGAATTGCAGCGCAAGCATCAGACCGCGCGTGCGCGGCTGATGGAAGCGCTGCTGAAACAGTCTCCGCTCCCCTATGAGACGGTGACACAGAAGCTGAATATTACAGCTTCTGTGATCCGTGCCATGCAGGAGCGGGAGCTGATCCGTGTGGAACACATCCGAAACTGGCGCAATCCGCTGGATCAGATGAAAAAGCAGGGAAACATTGTTTCCCTGAATCTGACGCAGCGACGCGTTGCGGATGAAATTTTATCAGGCTGGCAGCGGGGCGATGAACGCCCGTGCCTGATCCATGGAGTCACCGGCAGCGGAAAGACAGAAGTATATATGGAAATCATTGAACAGGTGGTAAAGTCCGGAAAGCAGGCAATCGTCCTGATTCCGGAGATTGCGCTGACTTTTCAGACCGTACTTCGTTTTTACAACCATTTCGGCGACCGGGTATCAATTTTGAACTCCCGCATGTCAGCGGGAGAGCGCTCCGATCAGTTTGAACGGGCAAAAAGCGGACTTTTGGACGTGATGATCGGTCCGCGGTCTGCGCTGTTCACACCTTTTCCAAATTTGGGTGTTATCATCATTGATGAGGAACACGAAGCGGCATACAAAAGTGAGACCGTGCCGCGGTATCATGCCAGAGAGACGGCAATCGCGCGGGCGCAGATGTGCGGTGCCAGGGTAGTGCTTGGTTCTGCCACTCCTTCGGTAGAGAGTTATGACCGGGCAAAGCAGGGGCAGTATCGTTTGTTCGAGATGAAAGAACGTGTCAGTGCCCGTCCGCTGCCGAGTGTATACACGGTGGATCTGCGGGAAGAATTAAGAAACGGAAACCGTTCCATTTTCAGTGACAAACTGCGGGAGCTGATCACAGACCGTTTGGAGAAAAAAGAACAGATCATGCTTTTTATCAACCGCCGCGGTGTGGCAGGTTTTGTCTCCTGCCGTTCCTGTGGAGAAGTCATTAAATGCCCGCATTGTGATGTGTCGCTGAACCTGCACAACAACGGAAAGTTAGTCTGCCATTACTGTGGATATGAGCAGCCGATGGTGAAAGAGTGCCCGTCCTGCGGTTCTCCGTATATTGGAGGCTTCAAGGCAGGAACCCAGAAGATCGAAGAAATGGTGAAACGGCAGTTTCCAACGGCGCGGGTACTTCGCATGGATCTGGACACCACCCGTAAAAAAGGCGGTTATGAAGAAATTTTATCTGCATTTGCAAACGGCGAGGCAGATATTTTGATCGGAACCCAGATGATCGTGAAAGGACATGATTTTCCAAATGTTACGCTGGTTGGCGTGCTGGCAGCAGATCTGTCCCTTCATATCAGCGATTACCGTGCGGCAGAGCGGACGTTTCAGTTGCTGACACAGGCAGCGGGCAGAGCCGGGCGCGGACACCGACAGGGCGAGGTAGTGATCCAGACGTATCAGCCGGAGCATTATAGCGTTGTGACAGCTGCCGAACAGGATTACGAAGCATTTTTTGAACAGGAAATATTCTTAAGAGAGATGATGCATTATCCGCCAAAATGGCATATGCTGGTGATTCATGCGGCAGGTGCACAGGAAATGCTGGTCAAACAGGCACAGGATGTGTTAAAATATAAGATACTGACTCAGTCAGATGACGAAAAAAGCAGTCTGCAGGTTATTGGTCCGGCAGATGCGGCAGTTTCCAAAATCAATGATATTTATCGGAAAATGCTGTATGCCAAAGCTGCGGATTATCAGAAGCTGGTCAGCATCAAAAATATGCTGGAAGAATATATTCGTATCGATCCGGCATTTCGCAATGTAAATATTCAGTTTGATTTTGATCCGATGAATGGATTTTAACAAATGGAAAAATGAAAAGGCAAACAGAAAAATACAGTGGACAGAATACGAAAACCGGTGAGAAAACCGGGAAAATCTGAAACTGAAAAAAGAGGAAACGAGGAGACAAAAATGGCACTTAGAACAATCAGAATTATGGGCGATGAAGTTTTGACAAAAGTATGTCGTGAGGTGAAAAAAGTAACCCCGCGTATTTCAGAGTTGATCGACGATATGCTGGAGACTATGTATGACGCATGCGGCGTGGGTCTTGCAGCACCGCAGGTCGGCGTACTGCGAAGAATCGTAGTAATCGATGTAGGAGAGGGACCGATCGTTATGATCAACCCGGAGATCCTTGAGACCGCCGGCAGCCAGACCGGTGACGAGGGATGCTTAAGCCTTCCGGGCAGAGCCGGTCAGGTGACACGCCCGAACTATGTAAAAGCAAAAGCATACGATGAAAATTTGGAACCGTACGAGATCGAGGGTGAAGGACTTCTTGCGCGTGCAATCTGCCATGAGCTGGATCATCTGGATGGACATATGTATGTGGAAAAAGTAGAGGGCGAACTCCACGACGTACAGTATGCGGATCCGGAAGATGAGGAAGACTGGGAAGAAATCGACGAAGAGTAATCTTTACAGGTCAGGAGGAATCAAAAAGATGCGAGTAATCTTTATGGGAACCCCGGATTTTTCTGTGGGTACATTAAAAGCGTTAATCGAAGCAGGACATGAAGTAGTCCTGGCAGTTACACAGCCGGACAAGCCAAAGGGCAGAGGCAAGGCAATGCAGTTTCCACCGGTAAAAGAAGCTGCCGTTGAGCTTGGCATCAAAGTATATCAGCCGCGCCGCGTCCGGGAGCCGGAATGTGTGGAATATTTAAGAAAATACAACGCAGATATCATCGTAGTAGTAGCGTTTGGTCAGATTTTGCCAAAAGAAATCCTGGAAATGCCAAAATACGGTTGCGTGAACGTACATGCGTCTCTGCTGCCAAAATACAGAGGTGCAGCGCCGATCCAGTGGGCAGTCATCAACGGAGATAAAGTATCCGGTGTGACAACCATGCGCATGGATGAGGGACTGGATACCGGTGACATGATCATGAAAGAAGAAGTTGTTCTGGACGAAAAAGAAACCGGCGGAAGCCTGTTTGACCGTCTGAGCGAAGTGGGTGCAGATCTGTGTGTCCGTACTTTGACAGCTATTGAAAATGGAACAGCTACTTATACAAAACAGGATCATGAGGCAGCGACAAAAACAACCCTGATCAAAAAGCAGTTTGGCATCATTGACTGGACAAAACCGGCAAAAGAGATTGAATGTCTGATCCGAGGTTTAAATCCGTGGCCGAGTGCATATACTTATCTCCATGGAAAGACTTTGAAAATCTGGGCAGCATCTGTAAAAGACGAAACTTCGGAACATGCACCGGGAGAACTGGCAGTTGTGACAAAACACGAAGTCGGTGTGCAGACCGGAGACGGTATCCTGATGCTGGAAGAAGTACAGTTAGAGGGTAAAAAACGAATGACCGCAGATGCATTTTTGCGTGGAAATGCCTTGAGCGACGGAATGAAACTGGGAACTGAAAATTAAGCAGAAAGAAGTGACTACTATGCCTTATAGATATTATGGATTTTACTGGATGGACTATACTTATATTCTTGTAGTTATCGGAGCAATTATCTGTCTGATCGCATCGGCACGAATGAACAGTACCTTTAACCGTTATCAGCGGGTACGCAGCATGTCGGGAATGACCGGTGCTATGGCAGCAGAACGGATTTTGCGAGATGCGGGCATCCATGACGTGCAGGTACAGCATGTTTCCGGTAACCTGACGGATCATTACAATCCGATGAATAAGACGTTAAGTCTGTCAGACAGTGTATACAATTCAACTTCCGTTGCAGCAGTGGGCGTGGCAGCCCATGAGTGCGGGCATGCGATCCAGCATGCAAACGGATATGTTCCGCTGCGTGTTCGTGGCGCTTTTGTGCCGGTGGCAAATATCGGTTCCAACCTGGCATGGCCGCTGATCATTATCGGACTGATCTTTCGCGGTTCCATGAGTACGGTGCTGATTCAGGCAGGAATCATTATGTTTTCCCTGGCGGTACTGTTTCAGCTGATCACACTGCCGGTAGAGTTTAACGCTTCTCACCGTGCGATGCAGCAGTTGGAGCGCACCGGTATTTTAGGCGGAAATGAACTGCGGGATACAAGAAAAGTCCTGACTGCGGCAGCTATGACTTATGTGGCAAGTGCGGCATCTATGATACTGCAGCTTCTGCGGTTGATCATCTTATTTGGAGGACGACGCAGAGATGAAGATGATTAATAATAGAAACGACAATGTCAATACGAGAAATCTGGTGGTGGATATCCTGTTAGCTGTGACCAGAGATGGAGAATTTTCCCATATCGCCATCCGCGATGTGCTGGATAAATACCGTTATCTGCCAAAACAGGATCGTGCCTTTATCACCCGCTTATCACAGGGAACCTTAGAGCGCATGATCGAGCTGGATGCCATCATCAACCAGTTTTCCAAAACAAAAGTAAAAAAAATGAAACCGGTGATCGCAGTCATTCTGCGAAGCGGTGTGTATCAGTTAAAATATATGGATTCCGTGCCGGATTCCGCTGCCTGCAATGAGGCAGTGAAACTTACGGTAAAACGTGGATTTTCCGGTCTGAAAGGATTTGTCAACGGTGTGATGCGAAACATTGCCCGGAATCTGGATCAGATCAAACTGCCGGATGCTGACAAAGAGCCGGAAAAATATCTGTCCGTGCGCTATTCCGTTCCGGAATGGATCGTTGCCCGTTTTATCCGACAATACGGAAAAGAAGCCTGTGAAAAGAGTCTGGAAGCATTTTTACAGCCGCATCCGACTTCGGTACAGGTAGATACGGACCGCATTTCTATGGAAGAAATTACGGCATCTTTGCAGGCGCAGGGAATTACCGTCACACAAAACCCGGAGATCAAACGGGCATTATTCCTGTCCGGATACGAAGCTCTGGATGAAATCGAAGAATTTGAAAACGGTCTGCTCTATGTACAGGATACCGCGTCCATGCTTGCAGTGGAACTGGCAGCACCAAAGACGGGAGATACCGTGATCGATGTCTGTGCGGCACCGGGTGGCAAGAGTGTGTACGCAGCCCGCATGATCGATGAAACGGGTCATGTGGAGTCCAGAGATCTGACAGAATATAAAGTCGAGATGATCGAGGATAACATTGAACGCTGTCAGTTATCGAATATGACGGCAAAAGTGTGGGATGCCACTGAATTTGATGCATCCGCGGAAGAAAAAGCCGATGTGGTTATCGCGGATCTGCCATGTTCCGGACTTGGTGTGATCGGAACGAAAACCGATATCAAATATAACGCTTCTGAGGAAAAAATTCAGGAGCTGGCAGCGTTACAACAGGAAATCCTGCAGGTTGTCTGCCGTTATGTCAAACCGGACGGTACGTTGTTATACAGTACCTGCACGATGACAAAAGAAGAAAACGAAGAAAAT
>OOCY01001143.1_pt1 | contig 14524 bp, 10 predicted proteins | sample 1671291 | NCBI WGS metagenome assembly OOCY01 (sample SAMN06348141, study PRJEB24527) | human gut metagenome | biome: human gut; feature: ankylosing spondylitis patient; material: feces | host: Homo sapiens | place: China | collected 2015-10 | reverse complement strand
TTCTGTATCGGGAAATGAATGGGATGGTGTTGCCTTCGTCAATTAATTTGACTGCGGCTTCTACCTGCCATTTCTCCACCTTCAATTCCTGTGTGATTACCTGAATAATATCCATTATTTGTTTCTCTCCTCTTGTTGCTTGTGTGCCAACAAGTTAATTTCTCGAACAATCTTGCGTCTAAATTTCTTATTTCCGCGTTGTCGTCGGTCGCCGTAGCCACCGCTACGCCTCCTTCCTCCGCCTTGAAATAAAAAAATTTATCCTGCAAGATTGTTTCAAGAATCAACTTGTCGGCACACTTGTCAGAATTCAGATTGATTTTTTATCATCAAAAACGCTCTTGTGATAGGGTATCAATCTGGCAGTGATTTGTCAAGTGCGGGATTTTGGCATACATATGTCAAAGTCCCGCCGGATAACAGCGTATAAAAAGTAAATTACCCAAAATATTCATTAAGCTGTGCAATAAATTCCTCCGGCACTTTCCGTTCAAACGGAAAGCTTTCAATATTTCCCAGTCTGTCTGCAATATAGCCGAGCAGAACTGCACTTCTCTCCAGTGACCAGTCTGACAGCAGTGCAATGGTGTCGTGACGGGTATGCATGCCAAACCCATCTCTGTTCAGCGTCATTGCAGGGATTCCTTTCCATGCAAAAGTATTGGAATCACTTCCCCATATCTGGTTCTTCGTTGACATTCCGATACCGATTTCATGAGCCATGTATGTAATCATGTTGCAAACAGACGCATCACCTGTGACACCTGCCACAGTTCCGCCAACAAGCTGTCCGGCAAGATCTACATTCATGTTAAAACGATGTGCCGAAAGTTCATTTTCATGAATTTTGATATAATTCTGACTTCCCAGCAGACCTTTCTCTTCTGCTCCAAACCATATGAATTCCATTGTTCTGCGTGGTCTGTGTGCATGGAAATATCTGCACAGTTCCATAATGATCGCTGCTCCGGACATATTATCATACGCCCCCGGTCCCTCCGGAACAGAATCATAATGTGCAGTCAGAGTCAGGATTTCCTCTGCCTTATCTGTCCCCTCGATACGTGCCACTATATTACGGGATGTACGTGTTACTATCTCCTGCTCTACAGATAAACATACCTGAGATGCACCCTTCGTCACCAGTTCGATGGCATCTTTGTAATGAATGCTTACGCCAGGAATCCTGTTATCATAATTGACAGCTTCTCTTCCCGCTTCTTTTTTCTCTTCTCCCGGCAGATTCTTTGGCAGAGCGTATGCACGTGGAACCAGATCCACGCCTTCATCTAACGGAGAACCTGCAATACTGATGAATCCCACAGCACCGGCTTTCACCAGCTTCCGGTACATATCTTTTCTCACCGGATCATTTACCATGACAATCTTTCCGCTGACATGTGCAAGGCTGATATCATCACCGTTCTCTGCATACGCAAATGGTGCTTCCAGCCCGTCCTCTGCTGTGTTTCCGCATCTTCCATATCCGGTTACTGTGTATTCTTTTGTGTATGGCTCTGTTACTTTCAGCTTTGCTTTTTTTATCTGAAAGGTATCAAAAGAAAATTCTTCCAGATGACTCTCCACGCCAAAACTGTCCAGAGTTTTCTGAATCCTTTCTGCTGCTTTTTCTTCTCCTGCAGTTCCTGCCTCTCTGATATAATCAAAATCTGCCAAAAATTCCAATTGACGCTTTCCACTGATCTCATTTGTATTCATAATCGTAAAAACCCTTTCCCTTTTCTTGAATTGCTATAGAAAAGACCTTTTTCTTCTGACAATATGATGTCAGGGCCAAAAGGTATTTTAACCCTGATATCATAATACTTATCATAGCAAAAAGGTCTTCAATTTAATAAACTGTATTTTTATTTCAGACTGTCAAAATATTCATCCCATGGTTTCGGTTCGTTGTCTTCTTCCTCTTCTTTTGGTGATGAATCATTCTGCTCTTTTTTATCATCCATATCTGCCTGAACATTCTGCATTTCTGTGTTGTCTGTAATGTTCTGTTCATCTTCGTTTTCATAAGAAACCGGTTCTTCCGGCATACGCCAGAACTGCTGCGGATGTGTCTGTTCTTCCTGTGGCTGTTCACTCTGTGAATAGCTGTCAAACATAGGATTCACATAGTCTCGTGCCACACGTTCTTCTTCCTCTTTCTGCACTTTAAGCTCCCCTGTCAGATCACGATAGAACATTACTTCTGTCATGGCCATATATGGAAATATCCACAAGAGTGCAATATAGAATGTAAAAACAGAAAGAAACATCAATGGGATAAAGCTTATCTTCAGCATCAGATATCTTCCGAAGTTTCCATGCATCATCTCCAGACTCTCTTTCATAGCCTCTGTACTTTTCAATTCCGGCTTATCTGCCAGAATATAATAAGTCATCTCCAGAGGAATGACCAGAATCTGATAAACAATCATTCCAACGATCATCAGAACAACACCTGTATACAGCCAGGTGATCAGCACCTCCACAGAAGCATCTTCACCCGGAAGATTCGCATTACTGTAAATCGTATAGGGCAGCATGGTAAGCAGATTCAGTACTGCCATAAAAAATCCGGCAACGATCACTCTGTCCGGATGATGTCTGTAAAAATAAAACAGGTCATTTAATGAATATACTTTCCCTCTGGCAATATTCAGATACATATAATTCATACCTGCCGCTACCACATTGATCAGCAGAGTCAGAATAAATGTAAATGCATACGACAACACAATATCAATTGTTTCCTCTCCCGGAAATAAAGCCGAGGATATCATGCTGCTGATCAGGGCCAGCGCCTGAACTGCAACAAATGCCAGGATCAGTATCCCATATTTTCCTGACATGGCCTGCTTCGCATAGTTTTTTAATTCACGTCTCGATGTCATGTAATTCTCCTAAATCAGTCTGCCAGACCAAAGGCATCATGTACTGCATTCATTGCGCGCACGCCGTCCTTTTCATTGATCAGAACTGTCACACGAATCTCGGATGTAGAAATCATGTTGATGTTTACGCCCTCATTATAGAGGCTCTCAAACATCTTTGCAGCTACTCCGGGATTACTCATCATTCCTGCACCTACAATGGAAAGCTTCGCAATATTTCTCTCAGAATGAAGCTCTGCAAATCCAAGTCTTGCCTGATTTGCATCCAGAACTGCAACTGCATCATCCAGATCATTTCCATCTACTGTGAAAGAAATATCCTTTCTGCCCGCACGTCCGATAGACTGCAGGATCACATCTACATTAATATTCTTCTTCGCAAGGGTATCAAATAATTTAAAAGCTACACCCGGCTCATCCTTTAATCCGATTACCGCAATTCTCACTGCATCTGTATCCAGCGCAACACCGCTGATCAACATTCTCTCCACTGTAACTTCCTCCTTTACCACAGTTCCTTCACTGTTGTTTAAACTTGAACGTACCACAAGCGGCACGCCATATTTCTTCGCCATCTCCACAGAACGGTTGTGAAGCACACCTGCCCCGAGAGTCGCAAGGTCAAGCATTTCATCGTAAGTGATCTCTTTGAGCTTTCTTGCTTTCGGAACCTTACGCGGATCTGCTGTGTAAACACCATCTACATCTGTATAGATTTCACAGGCATCTGCATGAAGAGCAGCCGCAAGAGCAACCGCTGTTGTGTCAGAACCGCCTCTTCCAAGAGTCGTATAATCATCATACTTGTCAACTCCCTGGAAGCCGGTAACTATTACAATCTTTTTGCTGTCCAGCTCTCTTCTGATACGCTCTGTATCAATTCTTTTTAAACGTGCATTTCCATGACTGCTTGTCGTATGCATGGAAACCTGAAAAGCATTCAGGGAAACCGCAGGAACTCCCAGTTTATCCATCGCCATTGCCATCAGTGCAACAGACATCTGTTCTCCGATGGTAAAGAGCATATCCATCTCTCTTTTCGGCGGTTTCTCATTGACATCCCTTGCCATAGTGATCAGTTCATCCGTATATTTCCCCATTGCGGACAGAACGACAACCACGTCATTTCCTTTTCTGTACTCTTCTATACAGCGGCTGGCAACATTAAAGATACGTTCTTTATTTGCAACCGATGTACCGCCAAATTTCTTGACAATCAACATTGTTTTACTTCCTCCATAATAAGTTTACAGGAAAGAGAAGATTCTCATATCTTCCCTTTCCTGTTCTGTTTACAGTAATCACTGTACAAATATTTATCTGAAGTATTGTATCAGTGTCTACCTTATCAGGCACACTATATGATACACGAAATCTGTCAGTTTATCAATCTTTAACTCGAATCTTTGCAAGTACCTGATCTCCGATCTGAGCCAGTTTCTCTTCAAATGCTCCCTGTGTCATTTCATCAGTGATAAATGCACATTCCTGCGGAAGCTGTCCCAGGCTGATGATCTCAACATCACCAAATACCTTCTTCGCTTCTTCTGCTGCTTCTTTTTTGATTCTCACGAAAAACTTTCCTGTCACTTCATCCAGTGGTTTCAGTACTGCCGGAGTGCTGTTCCAGTTTGTCACAATATTAACATGGAGATGTTTTGCGGCATCCACAATATCACCAACTACAGCACTTGCTGTAGGCAGTTTACCTGCACCGCTTCCATAGAACATGGCATCTCCAAGCATATTTCCATGTACAAATACTGCATTAAACACATCATTTACACTGTAAAGAGGGCTGTTCTGGCCGAGCATAAACGGTGCTACCATTGCATAACAGGTTCCGTCTGCCAGTCTGCGGCTAGTTCCAAGAAGTTTGATGGTTCTGCCAAACTTTGCAGCATACTCCATATCTTCAGGTGTGATTTTTGTAATTCCCTCTGTATAAATATCTTCAAAATCAAAATATCTCTCATAAGCAAGAGAGGAAAGGATTGCGATCTTACGGCATGCATCGTATCCTTCCACGTCGGCGGTAGGATCTGCCTCTGCATAACCCTTCTGCTGTGCTTCCTTTAATACAGTGTCAAATTCACAGCCTTCTGTGCTCATCTTATAAAGCATGTAGTTGGTAGTTCCGTTCAGGATACCTGTTACTTCGTCAATCTCATCTCCTGTAAGGGAAGAATTGATGACACGAATGATCGGGATTCCGCCGCCACAGCTTGCTTCAAATAAGAAGTTAATGCTCTTTTCCTTTGCAATATCCATCAGCTCGCGGCCATGCTTTGCAACCAGAGCCTTATTGGAAGTGCAGACATTCTTTCCTGCCAGAAGTGCCTTCTTTACAAAAGTATAAGCAGGCTCCACACCGCCCATAACCTCTACTACAATATCTACTTCCGGATCACTGACGATCTGTTCATAATCATGGACCAGAACCTTCTCTACTGGCTGTCCCGGAAAATCACGAAGATCCAGAACATATTTTACATGAAGTTCCTGTCCGGCACGTCTGGAAATGCTCTCTTTATTTTCATTTAATACTTCAAATACACCGCTTCCAACTGTGCCATATCCTAAAATTGCTACATTGATCATTTTCTTTTACTCCCTGCCTAATATTTTCAGATAATGAATTCCTTCATTCTGTTCAATCGTCTCTACCATTGCTTCTGCATCCCCCTCGCCCGGAAGAATGTCCACACTCAGAGGAAGTGAGGCAACCCCATTGATAGGAATACTCTGATGAATGGTGAGAATGTTTCCATGAAACCGTGCAATCGTCTGCAGGACAACCGACAAAAGCCCCGGTTCATCATCCATCTGGATAATAAAGGTGATCGTCTTTCCCCTTGTCTCTTCATGAAATGGAAAAATATCATCTTTGTATTTGTAGAAAGAGCTTCTGCTGATTCCTGTGCGCTCTGCTGCATCCTGTACAGTGTCCACTTTGCCGGAGTCCAGAAGCTTCTTTGCCTCCACCACCTTCAGCAGGACTTCCGGAACTGCTCGTTCCCTCACTACAAAATATTTCTTTTTCTCTGTTACTGGTTTCTGCATATCAATTTACCTGTCCGTTCTTTAAAGACATTTGTTTTTACACACTGGATATATTATCACACCACACAAAAATACGCAAGAAATATATTCTGCTGAATCATTGTGTAAAATCATTATGCCTCAACACGAAAAAGGCTGTCCTGATTTCAGACAGCCTTTTTTATTCTTTTATTTCTTCAGTGCGATCCATTTCAGATATGCATTGATGAAAATGTCAATTCCTCCGTCAAGTACTGCATCCACATTTCCGGTCTCCTCGTTTGTACGATGATCCTTTACCATGGTATATGGCTGCATAACATAAGAACGGATCTGATTTCCCCATCCGATATCTGTCACCTCACCGCGGATACCGGAGAGTTTTTCCTCTGCCTCCTGCTGCTTGAGAAGATACAGCTTGGCTTTCAGCATCTGCATGGCTTTATCTTTATTCATGTGCTGAGAACGTTCATTCTGACACTGTACCACGATTCCGGTAGGATAATGTGTGATACGGATGGCAGATGATGTCTTGTTGATATGCTGACCGCCGGCACCACTGCTTCGATAAGTATCAATACGGATCTCATCGTCATTGATCTCTACATCCAGATCCTTCTTGATATCCGGCATAACATCACAGGATACAAAAGATGTCTGTCGCTTACCTGCTGCATTGAAAGGAGAAATACGCACCAGACGGTGAACTCCCTTCTCTGATTTCAGATAACCGTAAGCATTTGTTCCGTTTACCTGGAAAGTAACCGATTTGATACCTGCCTCATCGCCGTCCAGATAATCCAGCACTTCCAGGGTAAATCCTTTCTTATCTGCCCAGCGGCTGTACATACGGTAAAGCATACCGCACCAGTCACAGGCCTCTGTTCCGCCTGCACCTGCATTCAGCTTAATGATAGCATTCTCACTGTCATATTCTCCGGAGAGAAGTGTCTTGATACGGATATTGTCAAAATCCTTCTGAAACTCATCCAGCATTTCCTGAATCTCAGGAATCAGTGCAGGATCGTTCTCCTCATATCCCATCTCGATCATGGTTTCCATATCTTCCATCTGTGTAACCAGATTCTGATAGGTCTCCATGTCATCTTTCATGTCTTTTAATTCTTTCATTTTCTTCTGGGAAACTTCTGCATCATCCCAGAAATCAGGCGCTTCCATTTCGCGCTCTAATTCTTCGACCTTCTGCTCTTTGTTAGCCAGGTCAAAGTGAATCCCTCACTTCCACTAATGGTTCTGTATAAGTCGCAAGAATGCTCTTGAACTGGTCTAATTCAACCACAGCTTCACCCACTTTCTTATTATAAATATTCTCTGTCGGACTCCCTGTGGATAACCGACTGAATTGCTATAGATTATAGCAGTCCTGATAAATAATTCGTTTAAAATAATAACATATCTTTAAGCAAATTACAAACAAAGAATTACACATAAAGCCTGTGTAATTTATGAGAAGAAGCTCTCTGCAACACTTATATCTGCAATATATCCCACTGTTCCTGTCATATAGATAGTTCCGTCCTCTTCCATATCGATCTGTATCATTCCGCCCGGCTGATTTACATTAATACGGGATTCCACCAGTCCCAGCTTATAGGCTGCCGCTGCTGCCGCACAGCTTCCTGTTCCGGAAGCCTTTGTATATCCGGATCCTCTTTCCCAGATTTCAATTTCCAGATTTCCCTTGTCGACCTGACGGCAGATCTGCAGGTTCATTCTCTCCGGAAATTCATCTGCATTTTCCACATAAGGTCCCAGATTCTTTACAGCTTCTGCACTTACATTGTCTGTAAAAATAATGCAGTGTGGATTACCAACTGTCAGGCAGGTAGCCTTGTATTCTTTTCCATGGAATACGAAATTCTCCTTAATTACTTCACGAACTTCACCGGAAACAGGGATATCGCTGGAGATAAAAGATGGTTTCCCAATGTTTACTTTAAATTCCGTTGCCCGGCTGTTCAGGCATTCCACATGAATCGTGCCTGACATAGTTTCAATGTCAAATTTTTTCTCAGTAATATATCCATTGTCCATCAGATATTTGGCAAAAATACGCACGCCGTTTCCACTGATGGCAGATTCACTTCCGTCTGCATTAAAAATACGCACACCCAATTTCCCATCAATTTCTACCGGTCCATAGAGCACACCGTCAGCGCCAAGCCCAAATCCTCTCTGGCAGAGAAGTGCAATCTTCTTTCCCTGAAGCTGTACCTGATTTTTCTTCGGATCAAGAATCAGATAATCGTTTCCAAGTCCCTGATATTTACTCATAATAATTGTATTTGCCATAACCATATCTCTCCTTCTGATTTATAATCCCGGATACTTCCCGCTTTTGTATCTGCATCGATAATCAATTGTCGGGCAATCTTTCCAACTCACTTCGCCACTTGTCTGAGTCCCCACCCACTGCTTATTGCTCTTCGCAATTGAAGCAGGGGACTTACTTGATTCGGTTAAATTTTGTGTCAGGCAATTTTCTCATATCACATCCTGACTTTACAGTCATTATATTCTATTATTTTTACCATGTATATAGAGTAAAATGCTTGAAATATTGCAAAAAATGCTCTGTAAGTGTTACAAAAAAGACCATTATATCAGTTCTCTGATATAACAGCCTTACAGCAGCATCACTCCTCTCTGTTCAGTTTTCTATTTCTTTACCCTATTTCGAAATAGTTACAAAGTTTTTACGATTACTTTGTAATTGCATGATACTATTATCGTGTAATAATGTCAATATCTTTGTAGCATATTTTCTCAGAAATTATAAAATATATTCGTTACTATTTGTTACATTCTTAGTAATAATTGTACATTTGCGCATTAAATGATATGATTATACCATGAATCAAACTTTTCCCTCCGCTTATTGCTTTCCACTGCTTATTTCTTTTCACAATCTCCACAGGGGACTTGCTTGATTCGATTAAATAATCATTGCAGATATCGGAGGCAGATATGTTATTATCAGAACAGTTCTATCAGACAGAAAAAACAGGATACCTGAACGAACAATTCCGACTTTTTCATCTTAAAGACCAGACCAGAAAGGAATTCTCTTACCATTATCATGATTTTCACAAGGTAGTTATCTTCATCTCCGGCAAGGCTGCTTATCATATAGAAGGAAAAGCTTATCAACTGAAACCATGGGACATTCTTCTGGTAAACCGCCATGCCATCCACCGCCCGGAGATTGATCCATCTGTTCCATATGAACGTTTTATTCTCTGGATTCAAAACGATATTCCCTGGCAGGAACTGCTGAAATGCTTCCAGAAAGCAAATGACCGAAGCTATAATCTGGTACGTCTGAATTCTGCTCTTCAGGAAAAGATGAAAGACATCCTGTTTGAACTGGAAAATTCTGCAAAATCCGATGAATATGGAAAGGAAATCCTGACACAGTCACTTTTTCTTCAATTTATGGTTTATCTGAACCGTATCTTTCTGGAAAAGCAGTACATTTTTGATAAAAAATCCTACACCTTTGACTCGCAGATTGCCAGTATCCTTCAGTATATCAACCACAATCTGAAAGAAGATCTGTCTGTAGAAACGCTTTCTGCCAGATATTATGTAAGCAAGTACCATCTGATGCGGAAGTTCAAACAAGAAACCGGCTATACCCTTCATAATTATATTGTAAACAAGCGGCTTCTTATGGCACGTACTCTGATCTCAAATGGAATGCCTGTGACAAAAGCAGCACAGGAAAGTGGGTTCGCAGAATACAGCACTTTTTCCCGGGCATACCGTAAACAGTTCAAAACCAACCCCAGCGAAGAACTGCCTCATTATAGCAATCCTCTAAAATAATGCATCCACTACCTTTACACAACAATTCCATAACACAAAAAAGATGTAACCATGTCTGAAAGAATCTTTCTTCTCAGACATAATTACATCTTTTATTGTTCTCAGGTCGGGCAGATATTCGCGCTCCGCTTACTGTTTCACTTTCTTCTTCGCTGTCGCACAGTAGAATACGAATCCCAGCAGTACCAGTGCCACGATCATCCATCCGGCCAGTGCTGCTGTTCCCAGACCTGCAAATTTATCATAGTAACCTTTCAGATAGATCACAATGATAATCGCCGGAATTCCATAGGCAACATAATTTTTCAGACATTTCGGGAATTTCATACCTGTACCGGCATTCACCTCTGCAATGAAATTGTCCCATCCCCATCCGTTCTTTCTGGTACAAAACAGAAGGTAACCAAGGCTTCCAAGAGGAAGAAGATTGTTAGAAACAATAAAGTCTTCCAGATCCATGATATTGCTTCCATCTCCAAATGGCTGGAATCCGGAAAGTACATTGAATCCAAGCACACATGGAATGCTTAAGATCACAACAAGAACTGCGCAGACAACAACACTCTTTTTACGGTTCCAGCCAAACAGTTCCATATTAAACACGATCAGGTTCTCAAATACAGCAATGATCGTTGAAACCGCAGCAAATGTCAGAAACAGGAAGAACAGACTTCCCCACAAAGCCCCTCCGCTCATCTTTGCAAAAATATTGGGCAGAGTGATAAAGATAAGGCTTGGACCTGCATCCGGCTGGATTCCATAGGAGAAGCATGCCGGAATAATGATAAATCCTGCTGTCAGCGCAACAAAAGTATCGAGTACGGTGATGCTTACCGCCTCTCCGGTAAGGCTTCTGGATTTGTCCAGATAACTTCCGAAGATCAGCATAGCACCAATACCAATGGATAATGTAAAGAATGACTGACTCAATGCCGCAAATACTACATTACCAACTCCAGCTTCCTTAATCTTCTGAAAATCAGGAATCAGATAGAAGCGGATTCCTTCTCCCGCGCCTTCCATCATTACTGAATGAACCGCAAGGATCACCATAATGATAAGCAGTGCACTCATCATTACTTTGGAGATTTTTTCAATACCATTCTGCAATCCCATGAAACAGACTGCAAATCCGATCAGACAGATGATCACCATCCATAACATCATCGTCGGTGCATTTCCCAGCATATCGGAAAAAGACTGTGTTACTGCTTCCGGAGTCGCTCCAACGAAATCTCCCCGCAGACTCTTCACACAATAGTAGATCATCCATCCTCCTACTGTTGTGTAAAACATCATCAGCATATAACATCCAATAATACCAATAAATTTCAATGGCTTCCAGCCGCTTCCTGCAGGTGCCAGTTTGTCAAAACATTTCGCAACACTTGTGTGGCTTCCCCGTCCTACCGCAAATTCTGCTACCAGAACCGGAATACCGAGAATAACCAGAAAACATAAGTAGATCAGGATAAAGGCCGCGCCTCCATATGCCCCGCAGATATACGGAAACTTCCACACGTTTCCAATACCGATGGCACATCCTGCCGACACCAGGATAAAACCAAGGCGTGAGCCGAAAGACTCTCTTTTCATACTGTTTTTCCCCCTTTATGGAATTGTTATGTGACTGTTCATCAATCATAATCACATAGCTGTGGATGTACTGAACAGTTCAGACAGATATTCACAATCTGCCAATTCAACGCGCTAACGTGTTTTTGCGCACGATAAAAGGGCCTCATGATTCAGCCCTTTTATTTTGCAGCAGACATGATCTGCTCACAATGTTCTTTTTACAAAATCATTACTGCCCGCTCTGTAGTAATGAACTCACCACATACAGAAATGGGAGTCTTCTCAACTGAGATAAACGAGTCAGACCTTATTCTTACGTCCACAGCACTGTTTGTATTTCTTACCGCTTCCACATGGGCAGGGATCGTTCGGATATACTTTGATTTCTTTTCTCTGAACCGGTTTCTTAGGACCGGCACTGTCATCCTTGTTTGTTCCGGTAACTTTAGCTACCTGTTCACGCTCGATCTTCTGCTCTACATGTACATGGTACAGCATACGAAGAGTATCTTCCTGAATGGATGTGATCATTTCGTTGAACATATCAAATGCACTCATTTTATATTCAACAACCGGATCTCTCTGTCCATAAGCAGCAAGTCCGATACCCTGACGAAGGATTTCCATATCATCAATGTGATCCATCCACTTGCTGTCAATGCATTTCAGAAGTACAACTCGCTCTAATTCACGAAGCTGCTCCGGTTCCGGGAACTCTGCTTCTTTTTCTTCATAGAGCTTCACTGCCTCTTCTTTCAGTTCATGTCTGATCTCATCGCGTTTCTTGCCTTTTACACTCTCAGCTGTAAGCGGTCTGATCGGAATGATCGGAGTAAGAACACCGTTAAATTCATTCAGATCCCACTCTTCAGAATCTACATCATCAGAGAAACACATATCAACATAAGTATCCACTGTATCCTGGATCATCTTATAGATTGCTTCACGCATATTCTCACCGTCGAGAACCTGACGACGTTCTTTGTAGATGATCTCACGCTGTTCATTGTTTACCTGGTCATAATCAAGAAGATTCTTACGGATACCAAAGTTGTTAAACTCAATCTTCTCCTGAGCTTTCTCAATTGCATTGGAAAGCATCTTGTGCTCAATCTGTTCATTCTCTGCAACACCAAGAGATGTAAAGATCTTCATCAGTCTCTCAGAACCGAACAGACGCATCAGGTCATCTTCCAGGGAAATATAGAAACGGGATTCACCCGGATCTCCCTGACGTCCGGAACGTCCGCGAAGCTGATTATCAATACGTCTGGACTCATGACGTTCTGTACCGATGATCATCAGACCACCCGCATTTCTTGCCACATCATCCAGTTTGATATCTGTACCACGACCAGCCATGTTAGTGGCGATCGTAACTGCTCCTGCCTGACCTGCCTGTGAGACAATCTCTGCCTCAAGTTCATGGAACTTGGCATTCAATACATTATGTTTGATTCCCTGTCTCTTCAGCATACGGCTGAGAAGCTCGGAAGTTTCAATCGTAATGGTACCGACCAGTACAGGCTGCTGTTTCGCATGAGCTTCCACTACAGCATTGACAACTGCATTGAATTTCTCTTTCTTTGTCATATAAACAGCATCTTCATGGTCAACTCGGATAACCGGTCTGTTAGTCGGAATCTCTACAACGTCCATTGCATAGATATCACGGAATTCTTTCTCCTCTGTGACAGCTGTACCGGTCATACCGCCCTTCTTATCATATTTATTAAAGAAGTTCTGGAAAGTGATGGTTGCCAGAGTCTTGCTCTCACGTTTAATCTTAACATGCTCTTTCGCTTCGATTGCCTGATGAAGACCATCTGAGTAACGGCGTCCCGGCATGATACGTCCGGTGAATTCATCAACAATAAGGATTTCATCATCTTTAACTACATAATCCTGATCCTTATGCATCAGGTTATGGGCACGAAGTGCAAGTGTAATATTATGCTGAATCTCCAGATTCTCCGGATCTGCCAGGTTTTCAATATGGAAAAATTTCTCAACCTTATGAACGCCCTGCTCTGTAAGGTTTACGATCTTATCTTTTTCATTTACAACGAAGTCACCTGTCTCGATAACTTCTTCACCCATGATGGCTGCCATCTTGGTCATCTCATGGCTGGCTTCACCGCGCTCTAACTGCTGAGCAAGGATATCGCAGGCCTCGTATAACTTGGTTGACTTACCGCTCTGTCCGGAAATGATCAGAGGGGTACGTGCCTCGTCGATGAGAATGGAGTCGACCTCATCGATGATACAGTAGTGCAGATCTCTCTGTACCAGCTGTTCTTTATAGATGACCATGTTGTCACGCAGATAATCGAAACCGAGTTCGTTGTTCGTAACATAGGTAACATCACAGTTGTATGCAGCACGACGCTCATCCTGCTTCATATCATTTAAAACAACACCGACTGTCAGGCCAAGAAACTCATGAATCTTTCCCATTTCTTCCGCATCTCGTTTAGCCAGGTAATCGTTGACTGTTACGACATGCACACCTTTGCCTTCCAGTGCATTTAAATATGACGGAAGTGTGGCGACAAGTGTTTTACCTTCACCTGTTCTCATCTCTGCGATACGTCCCTGATGGAGAATGATACCACCGATAAGCTGCACACGGAAATGTTCCATTCCAAGAACACGCTTGCCTGCTTCACGTACAACCGCAAATGCCTCAGGAAGCAGATCATCCAGTGTCTCTCCCTCTTCAAGACGTTTCTTAAATTCTCTTGTTTTTCCTCTGAGTTCTTCGTCGCTTAACTTCTGCATGTCCGGGCGCAGGCTCTCAATTTTCTCAACCAGAGGCATGATACGCTTAACCTCTCGCTGGCTGCGGGTCCCGAATACTTTTGAAAACATATTCATATTAGGTTTTACTCCTGTTTATTTCTTTTTTATACAAGCATTGCTGCCATATAACAATTACTGCTGTGCGGAATAATTTCTGTTCACTCCGTCCACAGCAGACATGTCAGCAGCATGCGAACATTACAAACGCTTACTATAATACACAATACTTGTATATTCTAACACTTTCCGTTATGGAAAACAATGAATTTTTCATGAACAAACCAAGAAAATTACGGAGTCACCAAAATTTACGTTACTGTTCACTCCGTTCACAGTAACGTAGCCAAAATTCATTCCAGATT
>OOCY01001134.1_pt1 | contig 14593 bp, 8 predicted proteins | sample 1671291 | NCBI WGS metagenome assembly OOCY01 (sample SAMN06348141, study PRJEB24527) | human gut metagenome | biome: human gut; feature: ankylosing spondylitis patient; material: feces | host: Homo sapiens | place: China | collected 2015-10 | reverse complement strand
TCTTCAGGATATTTATAATAAGACAAAGAGACCGTTTGTTGTAATTATTGATGAATGGGACTGCATTTTCAGAGAGTATATAACAGATAAAAAAGCGCAGGAAAAGTATTTGGATTTTCTAAGAGATTTGTTGAAAGACAAAGGATATGTCGCACTTGCTTATATGACAGGAATTCTTCCAATAAAAAAATATGGAACACATTCAGCGTTGAATATGTTTGATGAATTTTCCATGATTGATCCGGGACCATTGGCGAAATATGTCGGATTTACAGAAGAAGAAGTAAGCGAGCTGTGTGAACGATATGGCATGGACATGCAGGAGCTAAAAAGCTGGTATGACGGATATTCTTTTGAAGGAGCACCTTCTGTTTATAGTCCACGTTCAGTAGTGAGCTGCATGCGATTTGGGAAATTTGGAAATTACTGGAATCAGACAGAAACGTTTGAAGCTTTAAAAATGTACATTGATATGAATTTTGAAGGATTGCGAGATGACGTGTTAAGCATGATCGCCGGGGAAAGTGTTCCAGTGAATACAGGAAGTTTTACAAATGATATGGCAACATTTCATACAGAGGATGATGTACTTACTTTATTAATCCATCTTGGATATCTGGCATATGACTACGATAATAAAACAGTGAAAATACCAAATAATGAGGTGAGAGCAGAATACGTTAGCAGCGTTTCGGTGTCGGATTGGGGTGAAGTTTCTAAAGCATTGAAAAATTCGGCAGATACATTGAATGCTATTTGGCAGAAACGTCCTGTACAAGTAGCAGAGGGAATAAGACAAGCACATTTTGAGACATCTCATTTGCAATATAACGATGAAAATGCATTGAGTTATACGATATCACTTGCGTTATATGCTGCAAGAAACTTTTACACTGTTCACAGAGAATTGGCCGGAGGACAAGGATTTGCAGATCTTGTATTTCTTCCTAGAAAAAAATTCCAGGAAAAACCTGCACTTGTGGTAGAACTTAAATGGAATGAAAGCGCAAACGGTGCAATTGAACAGATTAAGAAGAAAGAATATTGTAAAAGTTTAGAGGAATACAAAGGAAACATACTTCTTGTAGGAGTAAATTACAATAAAAAAACGAAGAAACATGAATGTATAATAGAGGAAGATATTAAGTAAAAGGAAACGGACCTCTAGTGAAAGTAAGTTAAAAAAGACGGGAATGGTGAATGGAACTCATCATTACCCGTCTTTTTCAAACTACGCTAAAAACAACGCATACAGTATCACAAGAATACCAAGCACAATTCTGTAATATCCAAATACTTTGAAATCATGTTTCTTAATATATCCCATCAGGAATTGAATAACGATAATAGAAGAAACAAATGCTGTTACCATTCCGATCAGCAGAATAGCCGCTTCTGTTCCGGTAAAGTTCAGGCCAAACTTCACAAGCTTCAGAAGACTTGCACCGAACATAACCGGAATCGCAAGTACGAAAGTGAATTCAGCAGCAACGGTTCTGGATACTCCAAGGATCAAAGCACCGACAATTGTTGCACCGGATCTAGATGTTCCAGGGAAGATTGCAGCGATCAGCTGGAAAAGTCCGATCAAAAATGCAGTCTTATAAGTAAGTTCATCCATACTGTTGATCTTCGCAGGTTTGCCCTTGTGATTATTCTCAACAATGATAAAGGCGATACCGAAGACAATCAGAGCAATCGCAACGCAAGGGTAATTGTAAAACCATTTCTCAAACAGATCATTGAATGGCATTCCAATCACGATCGCAGGGATACATGCAACAAGAACTTTCAGCCAGAGAATAATGATATCCATCTTTACATAACTTAAAATTCCGTTTCCGGATTTCTTTTTTCTATGTGCATGTTTTGCCTGACGGCGTCTGACAGTGTGACTTCCTTCCGGTGCACCAAATGGGAAGATCTGATTCCAGAATAAGATGACAACGGCAAGAATCGCACCTAACTGGATCACAACTTCAAACATGCTGTAGAATTCTTCAGAAACATTTAATTTCACAAACTGATTCAACAGGATCAGATGTCCGGTGCTGCTGATCGGCAGCCATTCTGTGATTCCTTCCACAATTCCAAAGAGGAAGGATTTCAAAAATTCAATCATTCTTAATTTATACTCCTTTTTATTGATGGATTGCAGCTATACTTATGTTCTAAAGCGGCTCACGGTTTCTTATTATAAAACGTTGACGAAAGATGTGCAAGAAATAGAAAGTATTTAAATTGTTAAATCGTCGATTTAAGAAATTTCTAATATTTTTCCAATCTATCTCTTAAAAACCATCAAGTATCATGTATACTATAGTTAGAACTTGATCATGTGATAATTATGTTGCTGCGCTGTTATCGGTGTCAGCAATTATCGAGGGGTATGTAAAATGTATAAAATATTAGTATGTGATGACGATAGAGAAATCGTAGAAGCAATTGAAATTTATCTTTCTCAGGAGGGATATCAGATCTTAAAAGCGTATGACGGGATCGAAGCACTGGAGATTTTGGAGAAGGAGAAGGTGAATCTTCTGATTATCGATGTCATGATGCCGAGACTGGACGGAATCCGTGCAACATTGAAGATCCGCGAGAAGAACAGTCTGCCAATCATTATCTTGTCTGCGAAGTCAGAAGATACCGATAAGATTCTGGGACTGAATATTGGTGCGGATGATTATGTGACAAAGCCATTCAATCCGCTGGAACTTGTGGCACGAGTGAAATCACAGCTGAGACGATTTAACGAGCTTGGCGGAACAGCACAGGAGCCAAAAGAGACGATTTATAAAGTAGGCGGTTTGCAGATCAATGACGATCTCAAGCAGGTGACAGTAGATGGAGAATTTGTGAAACTGACACCGATTGAATACAATATTCTTTTGCTTCTGATGAAGAATCAGGGAAAAGTATTCTCGATTAATCAGATTTATGAATCGATCTGGAATGAAGAGGCAATTGGTGCGGATAACACAGTTGCAGTTCACATTCGTCATATCAGAGAAAAAATAGAAATCAATCCGAAAGATCCACGTTACCTGAAAGTAGTCTGGGGTGTCGGATATAAAATCGAAAAAGCATAAAAAGGCATATAAGAAAGGATTAACAATGAAGAAATGGTACAGGAAGACCGTGACAAGGACAATTGTTCTTGTTGTGGCGATTCTTAGCGGAGCATTGCTTGTGACAAATTTGCTTTCTCTCCTGACACTGGCGGGGGGGATGAGTTTTTCACAGATCCAAAAGATGAATACACAGTCTTTTGAAGAATCCGAAGAATTCAGCAAGATGGTCGAAAGTTACATGTACGATGTACAGGAGAAGCTTTATCTGCAGAATCTTTTTGAAAGTGACGGCGCCTACAATCCGAAAAAACTGGTGGATGTAATGGAACTGTCGAAGAAGGGAAAGATATCTGAGACGAATCTGTCCGGCGTCACGTACACGATGGAAGAGCTGGTGAACTGGGGCGAAACTTACAGTGGGACAGATAACGACAATCTTTACAAACAGAATGGCGTGATCGTCTGCCAGAAACCAGACGGAAATTATTACTACTATTATATGAATGATTTCTTCTCTCTTGTAAATGCAGGAAAACTTCAATTTCAGATGGGCGAACAGGACAGAGATCAGTTCCTGGCAGGATTGCAGGCAGGTGAATTTACAACTTCCGGATATTATACATTTCAGATTACAGATGAAAATGGTGATCTGCTTTATACAGACTGCTGGAATTTTGGCCAGTCTCTGATAGAGAAATACGCACCGGTTGAGGCAGATAATCTGCTTCAGGTTGTAAATAACAATCCACAGTTAAATGGAAGATTGTCGCTGGTTTACGATAATATAGCCACAGCATTGCAAACAATCTATGAAGACTGGCAGGATTATGAAGGCGGTTGGGATTATCTGGAAGAGGGAAATACCAATTTTACCTATCTGTACGCAGATGAATCGACGAAGAAAGTTACTACAAATAAAGCAGAATATGCAAATTATGCGGATGTAAGAGATAGCATAGAGAATATAATAGCTTCTGCGTCTAAAAAATCTGTGAAATACATGGTGATCTATCCGGAGTTGAAAGATTTTAAGACGAATATGAATGTATCTTATTCTGATCAATGGCTTAATATTCGTTCTTATGGTTATTATTCCGGAGGAACAAAGTGGAAAGATGTTTTTGCAGTTGCGGTTGATACAAAATATCCGATTCAGGATCAATTTTACCAGAACAGTATTGAGTATCAGAATAATATTCCGCATATGAAAGCAGCATTGCATTTTATGATTTTCAGCGGACTACTCTTTTTGATCACAGTAGTGTGGCTGACATTGGGGGCAGGAAGAAAACCGCAGGATGAAGAACTGTATTTGTTAAAGTTCGATTCCTGGAAGACAGAGATTGCCGCTGCAGTTATTATTTTTGTCTGGGTGATTGGAAGTTATTTCTTTTTCGTAGCAGGAATCGATGGAATTCATATCTTATTTGATGGAATTACAGGGTTGTGTAGTTCCTATGGGGCTGTGGAAAGTGATACATTTATTCCGTCATCTTATGTTCCAAATGTATATATGCAGACTTTAAGTCTCGGAGAATCAGTGGGTGTATTTTCCTATGGAGTGTTCACATTTACTTGTTTCTTTGCCGGTTACCTCAGTCTGGTAAGAAGAATTAAAGCAAAGAGTCTGTGGGAGAACAGTCTGCTTCGAAGCGTGGGAGTATTTCTTGGAAAAGTATTCCGAGATGTGAAGCTTACAAAGAAAACAGCAGGACTTTTGATTCTTTATTTCCTGTTTCAGCTTTTCGTACTTTTGGATAGAGATTTCTTCCTGGTGCTTCTGCTGCTGATCGCTGACGCAGTGCTATTCTATTACATGGTTGCAGATGTGATGGAGAAGAACCGACTGAGAAAAGGAATCCAGGAGATTGCTGCCGGAAATATGAGTTATCAGATTCCAATTGACGGACTGCATGGAGAGAATAAAACCATTGCATTGATGATCAACGGAATCGGAACCGGACTTAATAAAGCAGTTGCTGAGGCAATGAAAAACGAACGTCTCAAGACAGATTTGATCACAAATGTTTCTCATGATATTAAGACACCACTGACGTCCATTTTGAATTATGTCGGCATCTTAAGACAGACAGATCCGGCGGATCCGAAAGTTCAGGATTATCTGAATATTCTGGAAGAGAAAGCTCAGAGACTGAAGACATTGACAGAAGATGTAGTAGAAGCATCGAAAGTCAGCAGCGGAAATATTTCGCTGGAATATATGGATCTTGATCTGTCGGAAATGATCCAGCAGACGCAGGGCGAACTCGAAGAAAAATTCGAGGTGAGAAATCTGGCGATCGTCACAGATCTTCCGGCAGAACCGGCTGTTGTGCATGTCGATGGAAGAAGAATGTGGCGTGTCCTGGAAAATATTTACGGAAATGCAGCCAAGTACGCAATGCCTGGAACCAGAGTTTACGCGACTCTGAAAACAGATGATACAAAGGTAAGATTTTCATTGAAAAATGTTTCCGAGCATCAGTTGAATATTCAGGCTGACGAACTGACAGAACGTTTTATCCGCGGAGATATTTCCAGAAGTACGGAGGGAAGTGGATTAGGACTTTCTATAGCGAAGAGTCTTACAACAATGCAGGGCGGCACATTTGACTTGTATCTGGACGGAGATTTGTTCCGGGTAGATATTACATTTCCAAGAGTGAAAGCAAAAGGAAATGCTGCCGGGGCAACAGAGGAATCGAAAAAGAAATCATCAAGCGGTGTATCTTGACATTCTATTCGCGTTATGCTAACCTTTTTAAGGAATGAAAAGCAGTGATAAGCGAAACGCGATGAGGAAGAGAGTAGTCTGTAACAGATTCTACAGAAAAGTCCTGAAGGCTGTCAGGCCGGATGTTGAGAGGGATGGATGGAAGACAGATGAAGATGGCTTCTGAGCAGCGCAGATGAGCCTGAACAGAGTGAGCAAGTGAGTTGTTTAAGCGGCAATCTTGAATAAAAAGATCCGGGTTAGTCTGTGAAGGGATTCGCCCTTTATAGCGAAGAGTATCAACAGTGGGAAATGCCGTAGTGTTCAAAGAGATTTTGATCAACAAAGCAGTTTTTACTAACAAAAATGCAGATACTCCTAGAGGTTTCTTTCCGCGAGGAAGGAACGAAGAGAAGTGGTAACACGAAGGTATGATTCGTCTTCTCAGGGATGCAAGTCCCTGGGAAGGCGTTTTTTTACGCGACAGATTCAGCAGGAAATCGTATTAGTAGTCACTGGAATTTGAGAAAAGAATCCCGCACTGCGGGAAAAGGAGGCAGAAAAATGTCAGAAAAACCAAAATATTATATAACAACAGCGATTGCCTACACATCAGGTAAACCGCATATCGGAAACACATACGAGATCGTGCTTGCAGATGCAATCGCACGTTACAAGAGAAGCCAGGGATATGATGTATTCTTCCAGACAGGAACAGATGAGCACGGACAGAAGATCGAGCTTAAAGCCGAGGAGGCTGGAATCACACCAAAGGAATTCGTAGATAATGTATCAACAGAAATCAAAAGAATCTGGGATCTGATGGATACATCTTATGACAAATTCATCCGTACAACAGATGAAGATCATGAGAAACAGGTTAAGAAGATCTTCAAGAAACTTTACGACAAGGGAGATATTTACAAGGGACATTATGAAGGAATGTACTGTACACCATGTGAGTCTTTCTTCACAGAGTCTCAGCTTGTAGATGGAAAATGTCCTGACTGTGGACGCCCGGTTCAGCCTGCAAAAGAAGAGGCATATTTCTTCAAAATGAGCAAGTATGCTGACCGCCTGATCGAGCATATCAATACACATCCGGAGTTCATTCAGCCGGTTGCCCGTAAGAACGAGATGATGAACAACTTCCTTCTTCCGGGACTTCAGGATCTGTGTGTATCCAGAACATCCTTCAAGTGGGGAATTCCGGTAGATTTCGATCCAAAGCATGTTGTATACGTATGGCTTGATGCTCTTACAAACTATATCACAGGAATCGGATATGATGCAGACGGAAACAGCACAGAGCAGTTTGGCAAGCTTTGGCCGGCAGATCTTCATCTGATCGGAAAAGATATTATCCGTTTCCATACAATTTACTGGCCAATCTTCCTTATGGCACTTGACCTTCCACTTCCGAAACAGGTATTCGGACATCCTTGGCTGCTTCAGGGAGACGGTAAGATGAGTAAGTCTAAAGGAAATGTTCTCTATGCGGATGAACTCGTTGATTTCTTCGGTGTAGATGCAGTTCGTTACTTTGTACTGCATGAAATGCCATTCGAGAATGACGGTGTTATTTCCTGGGAGCTGATGGTAGAGCGTTTGAACTCCGATCTTGCTAATACACTTGGAAACCTTGTGAACAGAACAGTCTCCATGACAAACAAATACTTCGGCGGAACAGTAGAAGATAAGGGTGTTGTAGAAGATGTAGATGCAGAACTGAAAGCAGTTGTAGAGAATGCTTCTAAAGCAGTTGATGCTAAGATGGCAGACCTCCGTGTTGCTGATGCGATTACAGAAATCTTCAATCTGTTCAAACGCTGCAATAAATATATTGATGAGACAACTCCTTGGGTACTCGGAAAAGATGAGTCTAAGAAAGATCGTCTCTCTACAGTACTTTGGAACCTGATCCAGAGCATTTCCGAAGGTGCAAGACTTCTTGAATCCTTTATGCCTTCTACAAGCAAGAAGATCCTTGAGCAGCTTGGTAACGGACATGTAACAGAGAAGCCGGAGATCCTGTTCCAGAGAATGGATCTTGAGGAAGTTATGAAAAAAGTAGAAGAACTTCATCCGAAGGTAGAAGAAAAGAAAGAGGAAGAAGCTGTTATCGACATTGAGCCGAAAGATGAGATCACATTTGAGCAGTTCGGAGCAATGCAGTTCCAGGTTGGAGAGATCATTGCATGTGAGGCTGTAAAGAAATCCAAAAAGCTTCTCTGCTCTCAGGTAAAAGTTGGAAGCCAGGTAAAACAGATCGTATCCGGAATCAAAGCACATTACACACCGGAAGAAATGGTTGGTAAGAAAGTTATGGTTCTTGTAAACCTGAAACCTGCGAAGCTGGCAGGCGTACTTTCAGAGGGAATGTTGCTTTGTGCAGAAGATGCAGAAGGTAACCTTGCACTGATGACACCGGAAAAAGAAATGCCGGCTGGAGCAGAAATCTGTTAATTGAAATGTTTGAAAATTCAGATAATTATAACCAAAGCAGATAATAAATAAAAAATATAAAAAAATCAAATGAATATATTGACAAATTAGACGCCGAATGTTATTATATAACCATCAAAGAGAGAAAGAAATCTCCCAAAGATATTTAACTAAGAAGGCAAAAGTAACAGATGCCTGATTAGATTAAAAATACAAGTTCAACAGGAGGTTAGTCCCATGGACAGTATAGTTTCAGATTTTTATCAATATGTCAGTGGTATGATGAGTGAAGGTTCCTGTGAAGAAAGAGACCTTTGCCAAGCGTAAAAGTCCAGTAGAAAGAAAAGAAGATCAAAGATCGGAGAGTACGGAAACTGGAAGCAAAGAGAAAAAGATGAATCACTCATAGATGTATTGAATAAAAATACCGCATATAACATAGAATGAAAAATGTGTAAAGAAACATTGAAAGGATATGTTATAATCTCAGATTTGTTATAAAAGCAGGAATGACTTGACAGAAGATTTAATACATAAAGTATTGAATGGATATGAAAATCATTCAGGTGATAAAATAACAGACGACAAAGGTCTCACAGGAACGTAGAATCGAGAATAATCTCCGATACAAAATATAAAATTATAATAATAATACAATTAAATAACACTAAAAATGCACTTTCAAAAGGAATTGAAGGTGCATTTTTTTGACATTACAGACCTCATATGGTAGAATAATGAAAGAGTATCGGCTAGTGCCTAATGGACACATTCAGACCAAAACTAATATTTCAATGACAATGAGGTGAGTACAGTGGATAAGTATGAATATAAGTTAAAGACAGAAGAGATGCTGGAACTTATGGAAGATGGAGAATACAGAAAAGCAGCGGCAGCAGCAGATCTGATTGACTGGAAGCGTGTCCGTAACGCAGGGATGCTGATGAATGTCAGTGATATTTATGAGAAAACAAAAGAGTATCAGAAGAGCTATGATGTTATGAATCTTGCATATCGCCGTTCTGAAGGAAGCCGCAAGGTGATCTATAAGTTATGTTCTCTTGCAATTAAGACAAAGAATATAGATGAAGCAATTGACTATTATGACGAATTTATCCAGATTGCACCGAAAGATCCGAACAGGCATATCCTTAGATATCAGATCTTAAGAGCGCAGAGAGCGCCGATCGAACAGCAGATCGAGGCTCTGGAGGAATTTAAGAAGGCAGAATATATTGAAGAGTGGGCTTATGAACTGGCGAAGCTTTATCGCGAAGCAGGTATGATGACAGAATGTCTGGAAGAGTGTGATGATCTGATCCTCTGGTTTAGCGAGGGTAAGTATGTTTATAAGGCAATGGAACTGAAGATGCAGTATAAGCCATTGTCACCATCGCAGCAGCAGAAATATGATCACAGATACGAGAAGCTTTCTTCCGAGACAGAAGAAATACCGGATCTGGCTTCCTATTTAGAAGAAGACGAGGAAAAAGATTCTGCATCAGAAGGAGCCGAGGCACTTGGAGATACAAGATCAATCGGGCTGACAGAGCAGCCGGTGATGGAGAACGACAGTACTTCCGATGTGATTGATACGGATGCGGTTACTTTGGAAACGGCAGAAGAGCCGGATGCCGAAGTAGAAAGTCCGGAAGAAGCAGGAGTAGAAACAGCAGAAGTTATAGAAGCTTCCGAGGATGAGTCAGAAGTTCAGCCGGCAACGGTAGAGACAAGTGGAGATAAGAGAACACTTAGCAAAGATACAGCTTCCATACCGATTGTCAGTAAGAATCCGGTAAAACCAGTCAAGAAGAAACTTGGAGATACGATGCGGTTAGATGAAGCTCTGCAGCAATTACTCAATCCGAAACCGGAAGTTCAGGCAGAACCGGGAGAAGAAGTTGAACCGGATATGACAGATCTGGAAGAGGATATTGCAGCAATTGAGGATGTAGAAGATCTTGAGATCGTGAATCAACTGACAGAAGAGAAGAAAGCTGAGGAAGCCAGTAAAGAACGAGTAGTTCCATCAGGGATGAAAGAACTGATACCGGAACCGGAGACAGAAGAAGAGCTTATAGAACAGGCAGTGGAGGAGACTTCAGAAGATGTCCCAGAAGATGCAGTTGCTATAGAAGCAGGGGAAGCAGAACCGGAAGAAGTTCTTGAAGTAGAAGAGGCAGAACCGGAAGAGGAAGAAGTTCTTGAAGTAGAAGAAGCAGAACCGGAAGAGGAAGAAGTTCTTGAAGTAGAAGAGGCAGAACCGGAAGAGGAAGAAATCCTTGAAATAGATGAAGCTGAGTCAGAAGATCTGACAGATGAATCAGAAGATTTGTCTGAGGTGGAGGAACTGATCTCAGAAACTGAAGTTGTCAATGATGAAGATGATTCAGAAGGAGCAGCAGTAAGAGAGACTATGGACAATAAAAATAATGAAGAACCAATTTTATCACCAGAGATACAGAAACTGATTGATGAGATTGAAGGTGTTATTCCGGAAGAGGAAGAAGTAGATGCAACAGTAAGTTCAGAAGAAGTTCTTGAGGTAGAAGAAGAACCACATGAAAATATGGGAGAGCTTGCGGATGATCTCAGACTCGGTGAGGATGAGTACGAAGATTATGATGCGTATGACTGGGATGATGCAGAAGAGTTTGACGAAGACGATATTTTAGATGATTATGAAGAGTCTGATGACGATTTGTTGGATGATTATGAAGAGTCTGATGACGATCTGCCGGATGATTATGAAGACGCTGATGATGATCTGTTCAGTGAGGAAGAAGGATATGAGGATCTGGATGCCTATGGTTATGAAGAAGACGATGAGGATGATGAAGTAATCAATCCAAGAGATCTTTTTACAGCAGAAGATAAGATTTCAGATGATGATCTTCTTGGTCTGAATTCTTATGAAGAAGTGCCAAATTTTGAAGATGAATTCAGCGTGAATCCAGCGCATAGTGAGGAACCAGATGACAGAGAAATCCCGGATGAAGATGACGGAATTGATATCATGTCTGCGACGACACCATTGAGTCGTAAAGAGACTGCGAAATTGATCGCAACAGGTAAGACATCACCATTACCATTAGATGAGATTGCAGATGCAATGTCTGATACAGGATTTATCGTACATGGTCGTTATGATCTTGAAACACAGAGTGGAATCGGTACAAGAGCAGGGCTTACAGAGGAACAGAAAAAACTCTTCTCTTATTTTGTACCTGTGCGTGGTATGAGTGAGCAGCTGGTAGATGTACTTGAGCAGGATAAGAACTGTACAAACCGCAAAGGAACTTCCAGAACAGGAAACCTTCTGATTATTGGAAATAAAGGAAATGGAAAGACAGTCCTTGCTGTTGATGTTGTAAAGGCAATCCAGAAGCAGCGTGATATTCGTCAGGGTAAGGTTGCAATTGTGACAGGTGAGTCACTGAATAAGAAGAGAATCGGAGACATTTTCCGTAAACTGTACGGCGGTGCACTGATCATTGAAAAAGCCGGACAGATGAACGAAAAAACACTCGCCAAGCTGAACAAAGCAATGGAGCAGGATACAGGAGAACTTTTGGTAGTTCTTGAAGAGCAGAGAAAACCACTGGACAGACTTCTTTCTTCCAACAGAGAATTCAGAAGAAAATTTACTTCCAGACTTGAAGTGCCGATCTTTATTAATGATGAGCTTGTAACATTTGGACAGACTTATGCTCAGGAGAATGGTTACAGAATCGATGAGATGGGAATCCTTGCACTGTACAGTAAGATTGATTCTTTACAGAGAGAAGATCATGCAGTAACAGTAGCAGAAGTGAAAGAAGTGATGGATGATGCGATCGCTCATTCACAGAAAGCTTCCGCAAAGAAGCTTGTGAAGAGAGTATTTGGAAAGAATACAGATTCTTCCGACAGAATTCTACTTTCAGAGAAAGATTTCAACATTTAATGACATATATTTGTTAAGAATTAATAGACAGTCAGTAAAACGACTGTCTATTTTTGTGCAATAATACATTTTCTCTTTCTTTTTTATACAGTATCAAGTATAATAAAACTATAGTGTTCAAGGGTAGAATGAAACTTTGTTACCAATTGAAAGATTCGGTAATGTGCCTTGATCTATAAGAAATTGTATGGTTTTTAAATCATTACAATCAGGAATATATTTGAGCAGAGCAGCGGCTTTATGGTTAAGAAAAACAGCACGAAGACGAAAGTGCAGCCTTATGAGATCGGAGAACTTGACCATTATCTTTTTGGGCAGGGAAATCATTATGAGATTTATAAAAAGATGGGTGCCCATGAGGTGACAAAGAACGGAAAAAGAGGAGTATATTTTGCGGTATGGGCTCCTCATGCAGTAAACGTTTCTGTAATCGGAGAGTTTAATGACTGGGATGAGACGAAAGATAAGATGAAGAGAGGGGAGCCTCTCGGAATATATACATGCTTCGTTCCGGAGGCGAAGAAAGGGGATTTGTATAAGTTCTGTATAGAGACACAGGCGGGTGAGAAGATTTACAAAGCAGATCCATTTGCTAATTATGCAGAGCTCCGGCCGGGAACAGCTTCCAGAATCACAGACATTTCTAATCTGAACTGGTCAGACAGTAAGTGGATGACTGCTCGTGAGAAATGGGATAACAAAGAAGAACCAGTGTCTATTTATGAAGTACATATGGGTTCCTGGATGAGACATCCTGGAAGAGAAGATGAAGGATTTTATACATATCGTGAGTTTGCAGAAGCAATTACAAAGTATGTAAAAGAGATGGGATATACTCATGTTGAGTTGATGGGAATCGCAGAGCATCCGTTTGACGGTTCCTGGGGATATCAGGTGACTGGATATTATGCACCAACTTCACGCTATGGAACACCGGAAGATTTTGCATATATGGTAAATTATCTTCATAAGAATAATATCGGTGTTATTCTTGACTGGGTACCGGCGCATTTCCCGAAAGATGCACATGGTCTGGCAGATTTTGACGGAACACCGACATTCGAATATCCAGATCCGAGAAAGGGCGAGCATCCTGATTGGGGAACGAAGGTTTTCAATTATGAAAAACCGGAAGTTTCTAACTTCCTTCTGGCGAATGCATTGTTCTGGGTTGAACATTATCATGTAGATGGACTTCGTGTAGATGCAGTGGCATCTATGCTGTATCTGGACTACGGAAGAGAAGATGGACAGTGGATTCCGAATAAATTTGGCGGAAATGAGAATCTTGAGGCGATTGCATTCTTTAAACATCTGAACTCTGTAGTTTGCGGAAGAAATAAAGGCGTTATGATGATCGCAGAAGAGTCTACAGCATGGCCGAAAGTGACAGGATCTCCTGAGGATGATGGACTTGGATTTACTTTGAAGTGGAATATGGGTTGGATGCATGACTTTACAGAGTACATGAAACTGGATCCTTATTTCAGAAAGAATGCACATCACATGATGACATTTTCTATGGAATATGCATATTCAGAGAACTATATTCTTGTACTTTCTCATGATGAGGTTGTTCATCTGAAATGCTCCATGTTGAATAAGATGCCGGGAGAAGGATGGGATAAGTTCCGCAACTTGAAGGTGGCATATGCATTTATGATGGGACATCCTGGAAAGAAGCTTCTCTTTATGGGACAGGAGTTCGCACAGCTTCGTGAGTGGAGTGAAGAGAGAGAACTGGATTGGTTCCTTCTTGCAGAAGAACCGCATCAGCAGATTCAGAACTGGTATAAAGATTTGCTTCATCTTTATAAGAAGAATAAGGCATTGTATGAGTTGGATAATGATCCGAAGGGATTTGACTGGATCAATAAGGATGATATCTTCCGGAGTATTTTTAGTTTCACAAGACATTCAAAAGATGGTAAGAAAAATCTGCTCTTTGTATGCAATTTTACACCGGTAGACAGACCGGATTACCGTGTTGGTGTTCCGAGAAGAAAGCAGTTTAAGCTTGTTCTTAACAGTGATGAGACAAAATACGGCGGATCAGGAGAGGAACGCCCATTGGTTTACAAACCAGAGAAGCAGGAATGTGATGGTCAGAAATATTCCTTTGCATACCCTCTTCCGGGATATGGTGTGGCAGTATTTGAGTATTAAGTTGTATAGTATAATGTTTTCCACGAATAGATGGAACAGGAATTAGACATACATTAATTTGCCCCTGCATAGATTGTAAAAAACAAACTATGCAGGGGCTTTTCTATGAGAGAATATATTGAGGAGCGTGCAGTGGAAATTGCAAATTATATTATAGAAAATAATGCGACAGTGAGACAGACAGCAAAACAGTTTCGGATTAGTAAGAGTACGGTGCATATAGTAGTAATAAAATAGAACGGTTGTTAA
>OOCY01001063.1_pt1 | contig 15569 bp, 14 predicted proteins | sample 1671291 | NCBI WGS metagenome assembly OOCY01 (sample SAMN06348141, study PRJEB24527) | human gut metagenome | biome: human gut; feature: ankylosing spondylitis patient; material: feces | host: Homo sapiens | place: China | collected 2015-10 | reverse complement strand
CTGCTCTGAGCCTTTTCTTTGTTTTCACGTCCTGAACTTTTCTTCCTTCGATGTTTCTTCTCTTCTTCTTGATCTAACGCATGCTGAGAACCTCGTATTTTCGGCGCAAATAAACACAGAAAGGTAGAATAGAAAAATTAGTTCTCTTTTTTACTACAGCGATGACCGAAAACAAAGAAAAGGCTCAGAGCAGCCACATCACTAATTTTCTTCGCAACATTATTAACGAAGACTTGAAACAAGGGGTAAACGATCCCAGACATTGGTGTGGACATCCCGGCACTTACACGGAGCAGATGGAAGGACCGATCGATGAGGCAAAAGTTCGGCTTCGTTTTCCTCCTGAGCCTAACGGTTACCTCCACATCGGTCACGCTAAAAGTATCTGCCTGAATTTCGGTCTAGCCAAAGACTATGCCGGACGGTGCCACATGCGTTTCGACGATACTAACCCGGTTAAAGAGGACCAGGAATACGTAGACTCCATTCTTGGCTCTGTTAACTGGCTCGGCTTCGACTGGAAGGATGCCAAAGAAACCAATTTCTACTTCGCCAGCGACTACTTCGACTATATGTACGAGATTGCCGAGCATATGATTAAAAACGGCTTGGCATACGTCGATGAACAAACGGCTGAACAGATTAAAGAAAACCGGGGCACACTTCACACACCCGGCGTCGACTCTCCGTTTCGGGATCGTCCGGCGGAAGAAAGTCTGCGCCTCTTCCGTGAAATGCGGGAAGGCAAGCATCCGGAAGGAAGCATGGTTCTCCGCTCTAAAGTTGACATGAGCTCCCGCAACATCAATCTTCGTGATCCGGCTATTTACCGTATTCGTTTTGCCGAACATCATCGTACAGGCGACAAATGGTGTATTTACCCGATGTACACGTTCGCTCACCCGCTCGAAGACGTTCTGGAAAACATTACTCATTCAATCTGCACGTTGGAATTTGAAGATCAGCGCGCTTTCTATAACTGGGCAACCGAAAGATCCGTACCCATTACCCGCGCTCCGCTCTTTGAAAAAGCAAAAGCCGTCCTGGCAGACCTCCAGAAAAAGAGCTTCGAAGAAATCAAGCCTTTTGCCGAAGCTGCTGTCAAATTCAAATGGAAACTCGGCCAGACCGAAACAGAAAGAGAACTCGCTTCTCTCTTAGCTGATATCAAGGCCAATCCCGAAAATTTGAACGATGCTTCTGCGCACGCCATCGTGAACGCCGTTGCTGCCAAACCGGAAGTTTTCACTCCGCTGCTGCAGGACGTTTTAAGCGCAACCGTTAAACCGAACTTCTTCCTGCTTCCACATCAGTACGAGTTCAATCGTCTGAATCTGACTTATGTGGTCATGAGCAAACGCAAACTGATCGCCTTGGTCAAAGAAGGCCTCGTCGATGGTTGGGACGACCCCCGCATGCCGACTCTCGTCGGTCTGCGCCGCCGCGGCTATTCTCCCGAAGCCATGCGTTTGTTCTGCGATCGCGTCGGGGTTTCTAAACAGACCGGCAGCTGGATCGACTACTCTGTTCTCGAAGGTTCTCTGAGAGATGTGCTTGATGCTGAAGCCGATCGTCGTATCGCAGTTCAGGATCCGATCAAACTCATCATTGATAACTATCCGGAAGATCAGGTCGAAGAATTCGAGTCTCCCAATCACCCTCAGCATCTGGAACGCGGCTCTCGCAAGCTTTCCTTCGGAAAAGAACTTTGGATTGAAAGAAGCGACTTCGCGGAAGAACCGCCCAAAGGCTATCGGCGCCTGACACTGGCAACTGCTGACAAACCGGCAATGCCCGTTCGTCTGCGTCACGCCTACGTCGTTCAGGCCACCTCTGTAGAAAAAGATTCGGACGGCAAGATCACAGCCGTCCACGCTGAATACTTCCCGGAAACCAAGAGCGGTACCGACGGCGCCAACTCTATTAAGACCAAGGCTGCCATTCACTGGCTGAGTGTTAAAGATGCTCTTCCCGCAACGATCAGACTTTATGACCGTCTGTTCACCGTTCCGAAACCCGATGCCGGTGAAGTGGACTTCCGTGAGCTCATTAATAAGAACAGTAAGACTGTGATGCAGTCCTACGTTGAGCCTTCTCTGAAAGACACCAAACCCGAAGACCGCTTCCAGTTCGAAAGAAACGGTTATTACGTGGCTGATCAGAAGGACTTCACTCCGGACAACCTGGTATTCAACCTTGCAGTTGCTCTGAAGGACACCTTCGGAAAATAATTAAGCACTGAATCGCCAGAGGGACGGCTGAAGCCGTCCCTTCTTTTTTAGGAAAGCTTTTGAATCGTTTCAGCCAAAAGCTTCGGCGCAATGTTCAAAGAGTAATCAAGCTCTAAACGTTCGGTGCTTCGGTGCGCATCTCGGCCTGCCGGCCCCATGTTGGCAATCGGAATATCCAAGGCGCCCGGGAGATCGGTCGGCAAATAAAAGAGTTTCTTCCAGCCGGCCATGTTCTCGCCGACTTGTTTGGCCCCTTCTCTCATTTCTTCAAAGCCTAGGAAGGACAAATCCGTAATGCCCCCGAAAACCTCGTGCAGACGGACTGCTTCGTCTTTGCTCAAGACTTTTGCCTGCTCCGTCATCTCTTCCATCACTTTTCTAAGTTTTTGCTCATCAGGCGACTGTCGACGATTCAGCCGAGCCGGGTAGTACGGCGGCAGGAACCCGACTACAATTGTCGGCCGTGGCATCTGAGCCTGTAAAAACAGCCAGGAGCATTCTTTCAGGGCCGCCTCCCGAATGTCCAGATCTTTAGGGAGCGAGCGATAAAAATGATCTCTTTTTTCTTCGAAGGATTCGCCCGTCTTCTGGCGAGCCATCCGTTGAAGCATCCCGAAGGTAACAACATTGACCTCATCAATGTCAGGAAAGTCTGCGCCTTTATCTTGTGCAAACAGCAGTGCACGCATCAGTTTGCTTCTGGCCTGCGCGGCAGCCCGCGCCGCTGTCATTTGAGCCCAACGAAGGACATCCGCCGGTTTCTTTGCGGCGGTCAGAACATTAAAGTAAGCGGAAGCCTCTTCAGGCACAGTGACCGAATAACCGTTGCGGTGCACCTCCATGCTTAAGCAGGCGGGAGGTGCTAAAAGATCCAATCCGGAACCCTCGTATAAAGCGGTGTCGGCTTCTGCCAGACAAACGATTTCACTAATTAAGAGCGCTGCGCTGAAGCCGTGAAGATAATTGCCGATGTGTGCGGATTTACCGAAGGCGTAGAAGAACGGCATAAGTTTGCCGGTGGTTCCTGTGTAATAAGGTCGCACAGCCGGTACCGTCTTGGTTTCCGCCGTCCAGAAACAAGGCTCACCGGTAAGAGCAGCGACGACTTTCAAATGTTCTTCTTCACAAATATGCAGGAATGTTCTTAACGAACCGATCATGCCGGCACTGTTGGCTTCTTCATCCGGAACCGCCCAAAAAAGAATATTGACGGCAAGAGTCGGGTCATCTGCCCACTCCTCCATGGAAGCCAAAAACAGCGCAAGGCCCGCCTTCATATCCATACTGCCGCGCCCGAACAGCCAATTGCCGCTCTCAAGATCCTTCCGAGCAGTTTCATCTAGAGGCTGTTCACGTAGTGCTTCCGTGTAACGTTCTAAATCGAAAGCCGTCTGTACTTTATCACCGCAGTTCTGCGTATCGACGACATCGAAGTGACCTGTCAGTACAACAGTTTTATCGGTAGGAACGGCGGCTCGGAGCAGTCCGAAAACCGCCTTACGCTCGAGGGGGTCCCGCTCACAGACCGGTTCAAAGACTCGCACGCGTCCGGGATGTTTTTGTGCAAGGCAAAACAGACAATGCGTAATGAAGTCCGCACAGCGGTTTTCCTCCGCGGCGCTACCGCTAACGGAAGGAATGGCACAAAGTTTTTTAGTGAGCTGAAGAATTCGGGACGACTGGGCAGTTTTCATGACAAGCACAAGGAAGTTAGTGAAGTCTTGTCATTTTAGGGCTTCAAAATACCTCTTTTCGGTCCAAAAAGTTAAAGTCAGCTTTAAGTTTGCTAACCTAAAATTGACTAATTTTGAAAACAGATCCAACGGAACCGACAGGGGCAGAGGCCGGCTTTTTAGCCGCAGAAGGACCGGACGCGTATTTCTTGCCGATTTCTTTCAGGAAAGAAATAATCTGAGGATTTTCCCATGGCAGGTAACCTTCAGCGTAAGCCACTAAATTTCCGTTGCCGTCAATTATGAAATTGGTGGGGACCACAGAAACGCCCATCTTCCCGGGAATCGCCTGATTTCCGTCAATGAAGGTTTCAAAACCCGAAGCACGGATCTTGTCGAGGAATTTTTTAAGATCCACATTTTCTCCGTCAACAGCAACTCCAATAACACGGACATCAGAGTTCTTAAGGGCCTTCTGTGCTGTAATCAGTTCCGGTATCTCCGCGACGCAGGGGCGGCACCAGGTAGCCCAAACGTTTAAAACGATCACCTTTCCTTTGTAATCCGACAAATTTACGTCTGTTCCGTAAATAGTTTTGAGATCAAACTGCGGCATCTTTAGAGCGTGCTTGAGCTCTCGGAAATTCGGCATCATGCGCGGCGCCTTCAGAGGTGTTCCTGTTTCGTAAACGCGATCAAAGTCTGCGGCCTTCGGGACCGAGGAGAACAAGACGGTGCCCGCCAAGCAGGAAAGTACTAATAATTTTTTCATCTTTCGATACTTTTTCTTTATGCTGTCGAAATTTTAGAACGACCGATTCAGCGCAGATGTAACGAGTTTTTCAGGTGCGCTCATGATGGTGGCTCTCCAAACCCATCCTTTCGCAATTGAATTACAGTTTGATGATGAAAGTCTTACCGGCGCCGTTCATCCTGCGGAGAAATCGGCGCGAAAAGATTTGCCAACACCATTGATAAAGGAGTGAATTATGGGACTTTTCAATACAATTCTTCAGAAACTTGGTTTTGTGAAAGACAAGGCCGTTGAAGCTGTTGCAGGGGAAAACGCTGCTGCAGCGGAAGCACCGGTCTCTCCCGTGGAAGCCGCTGCCGTTGAAACTGTAGCTGTTGCCCCAGCTGCAGTCGAAACGCCTGCAGGATCGCCCGAAATCGTAGACGTCGCTGCTGTCTGCGAAGCTTTGGCTGCCAAGAACCCACAGAAACTCAACTGGAAAACTTCTATTGTTGACCTTATGAAGCTTCTTGGAATGGACCCATCTTTAGCTAATCGTAAAGAGCTGGCAAAAGAACTCGGCTGCCCTGAAAACCTTATCGGCGGTGACTATTCTCAGATGAACGTTTGGCTGATTAAGGCCGTTATGCAGAAGCTTGCCGAAAACGGCGGCAAAGTTCCCGAAGACTTGAAGTAACGTTTCTCATTTCTAATAAAAACGCCGCAGACAATGCGGCGTTTTTTCTTCTGTCGAGATTTGGTAAAGTGAACCTTTCGGAGTAAAAATAATATGTTCGCTTATCCCATTATCATCGCCGCCATGATCGCTTCCGGGCTGTTCATCGGCTGGATCAACTTTAGCTATCTTTGGGGCATGATCCCAGCAGTTATCGGAGGCTTCTGCGGAAGCTATTACAGCAAGTTCGGCCGAATGCTGCTTAAGCCCGGCATCGACGACTACCAGCGAGAAAAAATCCTCTCTGTGACCCGTGTTCTGACAATCATGTGGACCGTGATCTCTGCCATTTTCTTTGCGCTCGGATACGGATTAACCAAGGTTGCTTACTGATTTGTTGTTTTGATTTTTCGTTATGCAGATTCATGCTTTCGGTCTTTCCCGAGTACCGACTTTCCTCGGTCAATGGGATCTCGATTTTGACGGACGCACCGACGTTTTTTCCATTCCCCTGACGGGAGAGAAAAGTATTGCGTTATTCCTTGACGCTCTAAAGTTCGCTCTATTCGATATCTCATCCGAGAAACTTGGAAAAAATCCCGAAGTCCGCCTGGTCTTCTCCACAGAAGAGGGACGATTTGAACTTCTTCGGTCCCACGAAAACACTGAAATCCGCAAAAACGGCATGCCGTTTGACCTGCAGGCAGCGCCCTTTCCTGTCGCCATGGCTAGGATCACGCATCTTGATGCCGATAAATTAGAAGACACCCTTTTCTATGACATTCTCTCGACTTCTGAATCTTTGACCGAGAATGCGGATACTTTAGCCTCATCTTTGATCGGAAATGTCTCCGAGTCCCTCGGAAATGCAATCCTGACTCAGGGCATTGAAGTTTCTCAGCAGAAGGCCGCCTTGCTCGCCGCTTCTAAGTCTGTCATAGACGGAATTTCGGTTGTTTCTGATGAGGAAGAAGAACGCCTCAATCAGCAGCTCATTAAGGCCGGCGTCTCTCACGCCGCTCTGCAAAACGAAATTGCCCAGCTCAAAGATTCGATGGACTGGCTCATTCGCATCAATATGCTCAAGGATGAAGCCGCCCGCTTGTCTAAGCAGCTCACGGCAGTCAACGGCGACCTTTCTCGCTTTGACGTGAAAAAGAACGTTCTGGAAAAAGCGCTGAAAACAGACGCCTTAGCTCCCGACTACGATGTCCTCTCTAAGCTTCGAGTCGATGAGAAAGAAGAAGGTAAGCTGATTACGGAACTTAAAAAATCCGTCCCGATGCTTTCTGAACGCGTCCGCTCCGCCTCTCTGGCTCATGCTGAGGCAGACAAAAATTTCAAGAGCGTCCTGGAAAACTACAACGAGAAGTGTGTGACGCTGGAACGCGTTCGCGAATTAGATGAAAAAATCGAAGATTCTCAGATTCAAAGCAAGCACCTTAAAGAGGAGTTGTTCAACGAGCAAACCGCGGCTCGTCTCCTCTCTGAAGAAAACACACGATTAAAAAACGTCCTCTCCCAGCTGACCATTCGCTCACAACTTCTGAACAAGAAGATGGATGACCTTTCTATGGATAAGCTCTTGGTCGATGAGCTCGAAGAGTACAAACGTCTTCTTGATGAGATTGACGCTGAAGTCATTCGCAGCGCAGAGGCAGAAGAAATGCAGCGGGAACTGCAGAAACGGATTGAGTCCTCTCGCTCTGCTTTATTAGACGTTCAAAACGTCATTGCCGCTCTTAAAAACGAGGAGCTTGCCGTCACGGGCGAACTTTCCATGAAAGAGCGCATGCTTTCCAAGTCTTTAGGAATAGAAGGCGTCGAGACGCTGGCTGCGGAACTGGACAATCAGAATGAACGCTTAAATGCCCTAGACGCGCTTCAAGGAAGAATTGTCCTCTTGGCAGAAGGACACGACCGATTCAATCAGGTAAAAGCAGGGCTCGAGAGCACCAAGCACGCCTTGAGACTCGCGACGGTTGCTTTGAATGCGGCTCGCCAGGCCTATATCGACAAGACAGCCGTCGTCAATTCAGCTCAGCAGGCTTATTCCTTCTATCTCGAAGTACTGTCGCTGAATGAACCGCGCGAAAAGTTAGCCAACGGCAAGCCGTGTCCCTTGTGTGGCGCGATTCACCATCCCTACTCCGTCAAACTGCCGTTTGACCGTTCGTTGGAAGACAAACTCGCTAAAGCAAAAGAAGACGCTCAGCTCGCGCTCGTCGAATCGGAAAAATGCAAAGCTGAATTTGCGCAGCTTCAGCTGCAGCAGACAGAAGCCGAAAACATTCTGAATACGCTTACGACAGAACTCAATGAAGCCAAGGGCGAGATTTTGTATATCGCGAGCGAGCTCAATATTGTCGGCTTGAGAGAAAAGAAACCGATCACTTGGGCGGCTGTACTCAAGCAAAAACAAACTTCTTTAGCCAATCGTCGAGATGACCTTGAAGCACGATTAGAGAAAATTCAAGGGCTCACGGAAGCGATTGAATCGCTGAAAGAAAAGCGCGAAGATGCAGCGCTTAAAACCGCTCGTAAAAAAGAAGAACAGGCGTCTTTGGAAGAGGCTTTGAAGAACTTCGCCAACATGTCTGCCGAGCTAGAAAAGAATCAAAAAGACTCTGAACTTAATCGCGTCTCCCTGACGCGTTTGCTCGAGCGAGCCTTTGCCCGCTTCGGCCTGAAGGCCTCTAACCCGGCCATCATGAAGCAGAACCTTCCAACACTCGAAAAACGCCGCGAACAGTGGATCAACTGGAGCGTCGAGAAAAAACAGATCGAAGAAGAAACAGCGCAGAGCGAAGAAGCCCTCCGAAATACTGTCGCGTCTCTGACTGCTCAGAAGAAGAGCGCAGAAACCTTAGAAAAGGACATCGAGGCTCTCACTGAACAGATCAAACGGTTCCAAAAAGAACGGCATGAAGCAATTGCCAGCCAGACACCGGAAGAAGTAATTGCCGCGATTGAAACAGAAAAGGCCAATGCCACACGTCTTGCCGAAGAAGCTAAATTAAGTCTTGCTTCCAAAGAGGAAGCCTTGCTTTCTACGCAGAACAAAATTAATACTCTCGAAGCACATCGCAGCGAAACCATTAAATCCATTGAATCGCTTTCGGACGCTTTCAACCAAAAACTTCAAAAGGCCGGTTTCCCGAACGAGTCCAGCTTCCTTTCTTCTCAGATCTCGACTGCACAGAAAGATGACCTCATGCGTCAAAACGATGAACTGCTCGAAAGGTATCGTGTCGTAAATTCGCAGTACGAAGAAAAACAGCAGGCATTAAACAGTCTTCAGGAGAAGAACCTGACGACGCGCACTCGTGAACAGCTCGAAGAAGAACTCTTAGAAAAATCCGATCTCTTCCACACAGCCACTGCTCAGCTCACAGGCCTACGTGAGAAGATGGCAAAAAATGCGAATAACAAAAATCGCCGAAAACGGGAAGAAGCAGAATTCCAAAAGCTGCAGACCTCGCTTGAGCGATGGGAATCTCTCTGCGCCAATGCTGAGGAACCGAGGGGAATTGCGCGTTTAGGTTTGTCGCTTGCAGTCACCTACGGCTCTTCAGACATTGATGCCTTCATCCCCGGCGCCAAGATCAAACTCCGTGATGAAGGTTTGAAATTATTTGCACCCGAGCTCTCGGACGCTTCAGGTCTTGCGGGCATGAAGACAATTTCTGCCGATCAGCGTTTCTTCGTGGCACTTTCTCTGCTCTTGGGAAGAAGCGAATTGTTTGCCCGTCGAAGCAAACCTGAGTTTGTCATTCTTAAGCAAAATCAGAATGAAGCTTTCCCAAGCCAGACGTTTACAGGTTTAGAGAGCTTAAATTTAACAATCGGCGTAGCGAGATAAGCCGTTACTCTTCGACGAATTCAATGAGAAGAGCTCCGCGCGTGAGCTCTTCCAATTCTTTAGCAAAAGTCTCAGCGAGATCCTCGGGGATTTCGACATCAAAATCCGCATCCATATCAAAATTCTTTTCCAGAATTCGCCCGTTTATGGCTTCGATCTTGCGCAGAACCTGATTCACAAATCGATGTTCAACGCTGAATTTGATGCGTTTCGTTTTGGTACGAACTCGCGTGGACACTCCCTCTAACGCCATTTTGACGGAAGACTGATAGGCTTTAACTAGTCCTCCCGTACCGAGCAAAATTCCGCCGAAGTAACGAGTCACAACAACGGTCACTTCTCCAATGCCGCTGTGCGTAACAGCCGTCAGCATGGGGCGTCCGGCGGTTCCGTGAGGCTCGCCGTCATCGCTTGCGCCGATACGATCGGTAGATCCGGCGGCTCCGGCACAATAAGCCCAGCAATTGTGCCGGGCATCTTCAAATTCGGCTTTAATTTGTTCGATGAAAGCTTTTGCTTCTTCGACATCGGGAGTGTGTCCGACAGAAGCGATAAAGCGGCTGCGCTTTATCGTCTGTTCGACACGAAAAACCTCTCCCGGACGCAGGTCCGGAATGTTGTAGCTGACATCTGCCATCCGGGGACTCTCTTTATGTGTTACTTGTGAAGCTTGTTCACTATTTTAAAGAGAGTTTCGTTTTCCATGACAAGGGGAGAATCTTTAGCAAAAAACACAATGCCGTCTTCGGGTGCTTCGGTTTGGGCGACGGTCACGCCGGTAAGCGGATCAATGATGTCCGCAAGAACTTGTCCGCGTTCAACGGAATCAAAGGATTTCACGTGCGGAATGTAAAGACCGGAAGCGGTTGAACGCAGCGACACCAGCTCTTCTTCTATAAGAACGGTCGATTCATAGCCGCCGTAAACGTTGTAATTTAAAACGTTCATTCGGCTTAAGAAGCGGCAAACCGCCGCAATCGCCATGTCCGCACCCTTCTTATCGATCTTCTCGGTAGAACGGCTGTAAAGAGAAAAGGCTTTTGTATCCCACACCTGCCAGTTGAAGTTTAAGGTTGTGGTATCAAAGGGAACGGGTTTGCGAAGAACGACAAAAGGCATTCCGAAAAGCTGAGCCAAGCCGGTGTCCTCATAATCCGTCTTCATCATGCGCACATGAGAGACGAAGTCTCCGGGCATATAAAAAGAGGAAAACTGCACGCCGAAGCGGTAGCCCTGAATCTTTTCAAAAATACCGGCAGCTATTCGCTGAGTAGTCTCACCTTTGTTGTATCCGGGATACATTCGATTGATATCGGAGTTATCCATCGCCCAGAAGCGCTTACCGACATTAACGGAGTACGGATTGGCACACGGAATCACGGCGGATAAACCGCCCTTCTTCCTCAAAGCGCTTTAATGTTCGAACCATTTGGCCGGCAATATAGAGCTGCTGAATTTCATTGCCGCGCATATTGCCGATAATGCACATGGTCTTTTCAGGGCCGCCGAAGTGATAACTTTTTACTTCAAAGTCTTCGCGGTAGGCCGACTCCATTCTGAAAATAACTTCTTCTTTCATCGACGTTCTTCCTGAAGAATTCGGGCAATCAGAGACCCCTTATTTACGATAGGATATTCACGAAGCGTGAAGAGCAAACCATCGACTTCGGAGACGCATTCCTGACGAACCTCACCTGAAAGCGCATCTACAATTCGGCCAAAAATCTCGCCTCGTCTAACGTTATCGCTGTGACGAACCGTCGGGACAAACACACCCGGCTCTTCAGCATTCACAAAACTCACGGAGCGATCTAAGGAAACGATCGGCTGTTTAACAGGCTGGACCGGCCCGTCCCACATACCGAGATTCTGCATAAGATTCAGAATTCCGTTCACAAGCCGTTGACAATAATCCTGAGTAATTCTCATGCCGACGCCCGCCTCTACGACAAGAGTTTTAACGCCGATGGAATTTAAGCTGTAAGCCAACGTTGATTCGAGCACAGTAGAAGCTTGATGCACCCAAACAAAATCGACATCGAGCATGCTCGCGTATTTAACGAGTTTATCTGCCGTATTGATATTGACGCGAACCTGGGGAATCTCGCGCAGGAAGATATTGCTGGCGTGAATATCAATCGCCATTTCTGCGCCTTTGAATTCCTGAATCAATTTGCTTGCAACCCACTCCGTCGCCGCTCCGTCGGTACGTCCCGGGAAAATCCGGTTCATATCCAAATCAAAACCGGGAAATCCTCGCTGGATCGTATCGATGCCCATCGGGTTCAATGCCGGATAGACATCCAACACCCCTTTAAGGTGCTCACTCTTTTCACGAACGACTTTATTAAGCAAATAACAAATGTACTGTCCTTCAAGCTCATCGCCGTGAATTCCGGAAACGACGCAAAGTCTTTTAAGGCCTTCTACTGACGCAGCGTTATCAGGCAAGTGGCGGTTCTTGCGAATCACCAAAGACTCGCCGACCGGCATCTTTACTTTTATGACGTCTTCAATCATTCTCAAATTTCAACCAACTTACACTTTGCCGACATACTTTGATCCGCTGCGCCCATAAAGACGCCTCTTTCTAAAGCGCAAAAACTAAAGTCTGGTCCTTGTGAAATCTTGACGTAATTATCGTCACAGAATCTCTGATGCGTAGGATCCACTTCACCGGTGGTCAGTCCGGCAACGTAGCGACAAATAACGTTCTGAGTTCGTAAGAAAGCAAGAAGAATGTGCGCGAAATCCTGACAAACTCCGGCGCCGAGCTCCCACGCTTCATGGGCCGCAGTTACTGTTGTCGTAACGCCTTTTTGATAGCGGAAGTCTGTACCAATTTTTGTTAGCCAGTATTCAGCAAGGGCGATGGGTGCGCCTTCAACTTTATTGGCTTCAAAATAATCTTTGAGCGTGCCGGTCAGCGTCGTAAGCTGAGTCGGATATCGATAGTAGGCAGCCGCACCGAAACTGCTGCGCTGCGAGGAATCGACCAATACTTCTCCTGTCGAGCAAAAAGAAAAGAAGGTATGTTTATTCTCGATGCTGCCCAGGAAAACTTTATTGCCTTGTCCGTCAAAGGTTTCTGACAGCCGGCAGCCCGGCTGACAGGTTAAAGAGATGCGCATCGGCTCCTGTCCCGGCTCCGAGAGCGGGACAGAGCGAAGCACAAATGTGTGATTCGAAACGGGTTCGGAAAACAACAGATCCGCCCTAAGCGAATACAAAAATTTTTTCATTGTATCGAGTTTTTAATTATTCAAGAGCTTCTGAACTGTTTCCAAAGCCACCAGCCGGGTCTCCGGATCATCATCAGCTAACTGGGCAAAATTTTTCAGAACACGCATTTTTTGACCGCTGTAGGCAATCTTTGCGCCCTGTAATCTGCGATCCAGTTTACCGATCGTCACGCCGATTGTTTCCCAGCTTTCTCCCAATCTCAGCTGCATGTCCAGGCGCTCAAGGTAACGGCCGGCTTTAACGAGACAGCGTTCTTGACCTGAAGAGAGATATTCGTCAATACTGCCCCAGAAAGCCAACAAGCGATCGATGACTTCAAAAGAACACAGAGCTCCGGAACCTTCTGCCTTCGCATCTTCCATCGCATCAAGTGCCAGCTGAATATAAGCCAAAGAGCGAGTCGAGATGGTATTCCGCAGCAAAATTCCGTCGTCGTAGGCTCGAGAAAGATTGCTGTACACCGAATCAGGGTTGAGCTCGTCGAAGAAGTAACTCGTCATAAAGTCAGAGGCATCTTCGTAAACATCAGGAATGTTTAAAGCGACACAAAATTCTTTATAAGCCGTCTCATCTGTATCAATCAGAACATCATAGAGGCCTTCGAGATAATTCAGCGTACGGTAGACACGTTCAACGTAGCGGCCGAGCCAAAATAAGTTTTCGCCTTTTTCTATCGAGATAAAATCCATGTGTCTTTAAAGCCTCCGCCTTGAGAAGAGTTAACGACGAACGAATCCGGCTTGCGGGAAAAACGAGTAAGACCGCTGTGCCAAACTTTCGTTCCGTTGGTTGAACTAATGACAAATGCACGAAGATCGCATTTGCGCTCTACGACCGTTCCGTCTTCGAGAACCGGCAGGTCAATAAAGTCGATCACTTCCTGAAGAATAAAGCGACGTGATTCAGTCTGAATTCTTACTTTCCAGGCTTCAAGCTCTTCTTGGTTTAAATCTTTACCAAAGAGAACTCCGTAACCGCCTGCTTCGGCAACATCTTTAATAACTAAGCGTTCGATGTTCGCCAGACAGTACTCTCTGTCTTCTTCGTAGAAAGGCAGATAAGTCGGTGCGTTTTTGAGGATCGGTTCTTCGCCCAGATAGTAACGAATCATCTTGGGAACGAAGTAATAAATACCCTTGTCGTCGGCAACGCCATTTCCGGGAGCATTGATAATCGCGAGGTTCCCTGCCCGATAGGCATTCATAATGCCCGGAACGCCGATGAGTGATTCAGGTTTAAAGGTCAAAGGATCAAGATAGTCGTCGGAGATTCGGCGATAGAGAGCGCCGACCGACTGTGGAGAACCCGATCTGCTCTTGAAATAGAGCTTATTGTCTTGTACGAACAAGTCATTGTGCATAACCAGAGGACATCCGGTCATCTCAGCCAAATAAGCATGCTCGAAGAAAGCAGCGTTGTACCTTCCCGGTGTCATGATGACGCAGCGGCCGCCGGGATTCACGCTTTCCATTGCTTCTCTTAAAAGGAGTCCGTAATCATCGTTGCGATCGACCGAGTTATTTTTAAATGTCTCCGGCGAAGCACGGCGAGCGAGTTTTCTGGCAATTAAAGGATAGGAAGCGCCTGAAGGAATGCGTAGGTTGTCTTCAAGAACGTACCAAGTTCCGTCTTTAGCTTGGACGAGGTCAATGCCTGAAATATGAGAGTAAATTCCGTTCGGCGGAACAAAGTTGTCACACGCCGGCAGGAAGCCGCTTGACGAAAAAGCGAAGTCTTCCGGAATCACGCCGTCAGCGACAATTCGCTTTTCCGTGTAGATGTCTCTCAAGAAGGCGTTGAGCGCATCGACACGCTGAATCAAGCCGGCTTCAATTTCAGCGAACTCATCCGCAGGAATAATTCGAGGAAGCGAATCGTAGGGAAACAGCTGCTCATGAAACTCGCCGTTTTTATAGATACCGAACTTCACGCCAAAGCGCGCAAGAAGCCCGTTTATAGCGGCGGTATTGGATATCAGAGAATCCATTATTTCTCCGTAAATTTCTGAGGTTGTTAGATATTCTTCAAAAATTATATGAGAGAGGAGAAGGCCGACACCCTTTAATTTGCAGAAATTTCAGTTGGAAGGAAATGAGGAAGGGTAATTACCAAGGAGGATTGTATTAATCCACATCTAACTTGAGGACAGATCTAATCTAAAAACGCCAAACCGGCTGTTGACGTGTTCACATCAATGCAACCGGCTTTTTAAACAAAAATGATTTCAAGCTGCTTTGTGTAGAAAGTGTTAGGCGGCTTCTTTATCTTTAGCTTTTTTCAGATTGTTCATTGCATAGGCAGCGCTGTTAACGATTTTTACTTCGCCGTTTTCTACGATAAACGTCACATTAGAGCGATGACCGTTTTCGATGCCTAAAATTTTCAAAATATGCTTCGGCAGAGTGACCTGTCCGTCGACCCAAACGATCGAATCAGAAGAGAAATTCGCAGACATATTGATCCTCCTTTAATTTTCACCTGGCCGACAGAACATTTTGTTAATCCTTCGACCTAGGAAAATCACTAATTTCCTCAAATTTCTTACTTATGATTTTACCTGTTTTATGTGATGCTTTATGTGTAAACCCTAATATGAGTAAAAAACGAACTCGTTTCTACGAAGAGAAGAAACAATTGATATCGAAGACTTGAAGAAAGAAAAAAGCAGCTTTTTGAAATTTATATTAGAATGCGACTTCTTGGCGGCCCGATGGTGAAATTGGTAGACACAAGGGACTTAAAATCCCTCAGCGCAAGCTGTACCGGTTCAAGTCCGGTTCGGGCCACCAAATCACCCTCTTCTCCTCATCATAATTTTCTTCCCTCACAATATTTGTTGGGGTCGCTCAACCGTTTGGTTCATCACAGGAATCATTGAACGTTGTTGGTCTATGCATTTTCCTGAAACTTTTGGGAAATGCGAACCATCTACAGCTCCCTGCACCATTTCAGAAAGACCACAGTCCAAACCTTTTTCCTAGCGAATTTAGGGGATTCTTCTCACTTTCCCAACAAAACCGTTACAACAGACAAAAATAAAACCTAATTTTCGAAACATTCGAAAATCTTCGGAAAGTAAGGCTAACGCGATAAAAAAGGAATTGCTTTGAAACCAAAGTAAATTCCTTCTAATGGCTTAACTGAATCTATG
>OOCY01001062.1_pt1 | contig 15597 bp, 14 predicted proteins | sample 1671291 | NCBI WGS metagenome assembly OOCY01 (sample SAMN06348141, study PRJEB24527) | human gut metagenome | biome: human gut; feature: ankylosing spondylitis patient; material: feces | host: Homo sapiens | place: China | collected 2015-10 | reverse complement strand
AGTGGCGGGGATGTTTCGGGTCGGCCATCGTCGGCCTCCAATCCCACGTCAATCGTCCCTCATCGGACTGTCTAATACATTGTAGCCAATCCAAGAAGCCGGTGGCCGCGAACACGACCGTGTTCTACCCGAGCACCGATTTCGGCGCAAACTCCACCTACCTGCACTACCGCGTGGCTGACGGCACCTGGACCACCGTCCCGGGCGTGAAGATGACCGCGGCGTGCGACGGCTGGGTCTCCTACACCATCAAGGACGCGAAGGAACAGCCCGTCGAGTTCGTGGTGACCAACGGCTCCGGTCAGTGGGACAACAACGGCGGCCAGAACTACAAAGCCTCCGGTGCGACCATCGTACTCAAGGACGGCCAGCTCGGCTCCGTGAGCCCGTGCGTGGCTTCTGTGGAGAAGACTCCGATAACCGTGTACTACAAGCCGACCGCCGCATGGAAGACAGTGAAGATGTCGTACACCATCGGTACGAAGACCACCAACAACGTGACCATGAAGTCTGTCTGCGACGGCTGGTACAACGCCACCATTCCCGACACGGGCGGCAAGAATGTCAAGACCGCGTTCACCACGACTGGGATGCCAACGGCTGGACCAACGGCAAGGGCAACGGCTACTGGGGTGACGGCGACACGCTCGCCGTCACCGGCGGCCAATCCATAGCCGACGTCACACCGAATTGTGTGGCCAGGCAATAATAGCTGCCGACTCATAAACGTCCAATGGGTTGTCCTTGGAATTCCAAGAACAACCCATTATCTTGTCAATTCCTTCAAGCACTATATATGCGTTGAAATCAGCGAAGTATTCAGCATAAATCATCACCGACTTTTCCGCCAACCTCACGACCGGTGGAAAAGTCGGTTACACACGGTTGAAACAATCCTTTCAGATATCTTCAAGCAGTATACCTATATTTGTCATTTCCGACTTAAGATAGTCTTCGCAGTGCGAAGCATGCTGTCTGGAACGACATTTTTGATGGCGTCCTTGAGCTTCTTCTTATTCACATAATCCTGATCGAGAAGTTGTAACGCCCCTCCGGCTTGGGAGTCATCGTCCGGGGTGGTGTGGCATTCAAGAATAATGGGGCTGTCGGATTGCGTTGTGAGGAATTCCGGGAGCCGTTCGAGGTATTCCTGCTTGCTTGAGGCAGACATGTACTTGAATCCGAGGGCTTCACACCATGCTTTGGCCAGACTGTCGAAGGCGTTTTGTGCACGATAATGGCCTTGCGCACACACGTAGGGAAGCTCTTCACCATGGAGGCGAAATCCGGTAGAATAGGGCATGCGCATCTCATCTCCTATCCCATTGTTGACCAAAAGGATGCGGATGTTCGCCATCATATCCCGGTTGCCAAGCGAGTTCATGTCGTAGAAGAAGGCAAGATCACCTATAACCACGAAATGCAGAGTGTTGGGTTCAGCCAAGGCCGATCCGAATGTGGTGGACAGTGCCCCATCGATGCCGAAGCCGCCCGTATTGCAATAACAACGAATAGAAGGGTTAAGCTCAAAGTAGTTCCAACTGCGAAGCGCATTGAGGATTGCGAAATGCATAATCGACTTCTCGGGAATCTGCTTAGCAGTCTGCTCTGCTATCCATCTGCCCGAATATGGCAGATCGGGAAGAGATCGTCTCAATGACTCGTCGTATTGTTCCCATTGAGCGAAATAACGGTTCACTGGTGTATTGCCATTCTGTTCACCGAAAGCTGCGTATCTCTTGAAAAACTCCTCGGTATCGCACTCGAAAACTTTGGTCAATCCGTCGAATCGGTCGCGCAATTCCCCATCCAAGGACACACGCCAGGTCTCGGCATGTACGGCCTTGAGGTAATTCGTGGTCGGATAGTCACCGGAGATTTCCCCCATCGAAATGACTAGGTCGGGTTTCAGCGCGTCCCATTGAGCCGAACCGGAATGGATGTTGTCTGTGGTCAGCGTGCCGAGGAGTCGGTTATGACCGTGGTAGTTGGAAGTATGATCACACAGCACCACTGCATCGTAACGGTCAGCGAAATCCGAAATCGACTGTTCTGCTTCCTTCGAGAATCGGATGTGAGCACCGATATGAATCACAATGTTCCTATGTGAGCCGATCTCTGGAAATGGGTCGGACGGCATGTAACGTCGGATGCACCTGCTTACGGGAACTGGGCCGGGATCCATGGTGTTGTCATAGACAGTAGGCAAGTTGATATGCACGGGACCGCCACCGTGACGTATGGACTCCAGAATGGCTTGGTTAACGAGCCGATTGCAGTACAAGGCATCCGTCTCGTCCTTAATGACCGGCAAGTCCACTGAGACAAGCGCTACATCGTTCTGAACGATACGCCGATCGAGCGTCTGCGGAAGAAGCTGACCGATGTTCCAATCCCCGTTGAATGAGGTGATGGCTATCACCGGAAGCTTACGGTAATACGCTTCAGTGAGGCCGGGCAGATAGTTGCGGGAAGCAGTCGCTCCAGTGCAGCTTAACGCGACAGGCTCCCCGGTTGTCGCTGCCATGCCACATGCCATATAAGCTGCAGAACGTTCATCCACGCATGAATAAACATGAAAATACGGGTCATGCTGCACAGAGACAGCTACCGGCAGGTTCGTGGAGCCGGGTGAAACAATAATATTTTTCACACCATGCTGTTTCAACAATGAGACCACGATCCGCGCATTGCGTTCATGTGCATGCTTGATGGCTTGCATATTTTATATACTCCTTAAATTAATATGCTGAATGCATTTGTCGGTTTCACTCGCTATAGCTGAGTCGTTTACGCTGAAGCACACACAGAAGAGGAAACGTAAGTCCATGCGTGGACAGCGCCATGCGAATATCGACGCGATGCCGCAGGAACTTATCCCACATTCTCGGATTAAGAGGTTTCATCTCTTCGCATAGCTTTCTAAGTTGCGCCCATGCAGCATCACGGGGAAGAAAACATGCATTGAACAATTGAGTGTAGAGGCCAAGGAACTGTGAGTATTGAAATTCCGATTTGTTGCCGGGGAGTTGCTCATCATAAAGCGGCGTTAAGGTTTTGATGACGGTTTTGAGATCATCCTTATGCCGTACAGTCTGTCGATAATCACAGCTTTGACCTTCTCGGCCCACTCGATAGCAATACAATGGATTTGTCAACATCTGATATGTGTCAACAAATCTAAGCGGCTGGGTAATGAATTCGCAGTCTGTGTAGAGTACATGGTGATCAAGGTGAACTCCCGCCTGTCTCAGTAAATCGGTCCGAAAAGTCATCGCATGCATTGTTAAATGTGTCCGAGAGAAATCGAGATCTTCAAAATGTCCCGCCTGAGCTGCATGCAATTCCGACAGTGTTACCGGGGTTTCTTCCTTGGTCTGATCATTACATATGAGGTACGGGGATAAAGCCACATCCACATCGCAAGCGCACAATTCTCTCAAGAAGCCGGATAGATGTTCAGTATCCACCCAATCATCCGCATCAAGGAGCCGGAAATACCGTCCTGTTGCGTGCTTCAGACTGGCATTAACGGTGGAGCCATATCCTCCGTTCTCCTTATCAATCACGCGTACTGTTTGGGGATACCGGCTTTGAAAACGGTGGGCAATATCCGAAGTCGAATCGTGGGAGCCATCATTTACGATAATGATTTCACACAGACGTGCTGCATCCGGACAGGAAACGACAGAGGATATGCATCGTTCCAAGTATGGTTCAGCGTTATACGCAGCAACCGAGATGGTTAGCAACTTATCGGGACCAGTCATAGTATTCTCCTACCTTTTGATAATAGAATGAATCATTTCGGCGACAAACAATTCATGCGCCAGAACAAGTCCGATGCAATATATTCCCATAAAACAACATCCGTTCACAATGAGAGAGATGAATCCGGGAGTGAATGCAAGTTGTGATTTCAGCAGTAAAGCGATAAATACCGATACAACGGATACGATACCAATCTTGTGGTAATCGGTTTGTGGCAGAATTTGCCGCATAAATCCTTTGCTACGCGAGCATCGCAAAACAAGTACGGTCAATTCGGTTAGAGAATTCGATATTGCAGCTCCGGCAACGCCAAAAAAATAAATAAACGTGATAGCATATACAACCGAACATGTGAATCCAATAACATTAAGTATTGCCCATTCCCTTTCGCGCGAATCAGCAATCAGTTCATTTCCCAAAGCGATATTGAGCGATGAGAATAATATAGCTGGAACAGCGAGCATTAGTGGCACGACTGATCCAGAGAAGTCCTTGCCTCCCATAAGTTGTACAACGGAATCCGAACACAGAACCGTTCCACCGATCAGAGCACCAGATACCACACCGATGAAGTTGACATTCTTGGCCATCAGATTAATAATTGCCTGCTTGTCCCCATTGGCCTTGTAGTATGAAATACGTGGCAACATCACATTGCCAACGGAGTTCACGGCTTTGATGAGCACATTCTTGATTTTCGCAACAAGTTGGTAGAGACCAACCATATTGATGTTACCGAGAAAACCGAGAGCCACGATATCCGTTTGGGTATACATGCCGGACGAAATCGATGCAATTGAATACCAGAACATAGCCTTAAGATGTTCTTTGTATTCCAGACGCTGCCTGATAGAGAAATCCACGAGTTTGCGCAGACGCAGGAGATTGAGGATATTCATACCGTAGCCGGCAACGAGCACGGTGATGCCGTACACAATATAATCCGAGCTCTGGTGGACAAATAGGAACATCAGAATAAGGCCAATAAACTTGAATACAATGTTCCGTACAGTAATGTAACCGTACTGTTCAACGGCTTGGTAGAACCATTCCACACCGAACGAAGAAAGCCAGAATCCAACTGAGAAAATCAGGAACAGTGTCCGCTGTTGAGAGAAAGTCGGAATGAGGAATATCGATAACAGATAAACCGCAAAGACAATGCTCGTGGACACCAGCAAAATGACCAAAAGTTCCTTTACGACTTTCGATAATTCCACTATATCATCGCGTACCATAGCACAGACCTTGATGCCATAGTTCTGTATGCCGAGGAGCGCGACCATCGAAAAATACAGCACAACGCTTTGCACGTAAGCAACTGCACCCGTACCAAACGTGGAAAGAATACGAGAAACGTACGGCAGGGTGATTAAAGGAAACAACATCTGCGATGTCGTTAGAAGCATATTCATGAGAACATTGAACTTCACCGAATGTATTTTCGGCTTTTTCCTATGATTTGCCATTATGCACAATCGATTCTAGAAGTCAAGGGTGTGAGCAATGTAATCTTTTGAGAATTGCCGAACTCCCGCAAGAGGTTTTGTGATATCATGAACTGAGGGGATACCTGACCGTTCGAGATAATGAACAGCATCCTCTATCCCTTTGACGATGGAGTCACTGGCCTGCATACGATGCAGAACCTGGTCCTTTCGCGTGCTCGACCCTTTTCCGTTGCTCATCGACAGGAAAGGAGTACCCAGATTCATGGAGAATAAGGTTCCATGATAGGAATCGGTAATCACCACAATAGCGTGATCGATGATATTGATGAACTCCGCAGGCCCAGCGGCTCGCCCATCAACAATATGCTTGTTCGTCGGGAACCACGCAAACGGGGCAATCAAGACAACCGGCATATTAAGAATATCACTGACACGGCGATATAGGGAATACTGCTGCATAACGGTTTTCGTGCCGTTTAGCGAATATATCAAGGCATATTTTTTCGGAAGATTCATCTCATCCGCTGCACGTGTCGCAATCCTACGCCATGAATCAGCCCCGACAAGCAACGTGGGGTCAAGTACATTGGCGCAGGGCCTGCCCACGAGTTGGCCAATCATTTCGGCGGCATCTTGTTCACGTGCAGACAGCATCGTGAACTTTTGAAGGTCGGGAACAATGTGTTTGATCTCATCCCGTGTCATATTCGCAGGAGATGAAGCATAACTTACCTTGCGACGATTTGTGAAATCTAATAAGTAAGGCTTCATGGCATCCCAGTCGCTTCCCGAATATTCATTAGAATGAATATTCAGAATTTGATCACTACCGCTCACGTATATATCGAAAGAATCAGCGAATTTTCCCAAATCCGAAGCCTTTTCAACACATTCCGTGAGATTGAGCTGCTGATTGATGAAACGCTCAAATCGTTCAGCACGAAGAAGACGATCCGATTTCACTGAGATCAGGGATAGATCGTTAATCAGCGTTTTTAATGAACGATTCGTACGATATAGCGTCTCATAAAAAGCTCGCTGACCAGAAGGGCGATAGTTAATAATGGATGCCGAACAACCATGCTTTTCAAAGGCAATCTGAGTGCCTAGAGCCTGCAGCACGGAACCAAAGTTATACGCAGCATGATAAGTGACGATGCCAACAGAAGACAATCTTATATCCTTTCCCGTAGAAAACACTTACCGCCAGATCTATTTGTCATGTCAATATACCCGAATGATATAAGAAGATACGTAATAAAACTATCCTCAAAAGCAATACAAATTGAAAACAGTATTAAAAAACATATAACAAATGGCTTATAAATTTTCATTTCCGATTTATACATAGTAAAAAGCGGATATATAAATGGAAAAAGATATAGTAAGCCTCCCTGGGATAGCACCGACATCAAGGTACTAGTTTGCGATACACCACTTTGATGATCGGAAGCAAATTGAAGCCAAGCTGCCCGATAATCATTAACGCCATGACCAAATATCGGATTATCAATAAACGCCTTTAAACCGGAAAGAAAGTCAAGAAGATGAATTCCTCCGGAAAAAGTCGCAATCTTATTTGACATTATTTTAACAAAAACTAACGAACTCCCTAAAATGCACAATACACCAATCGCAAGGAATAAAAATTTCGATATTCTTGTTTTGCTATTATAAAAAGCTTTATATAGTAAGGGCAATAACAATAATCCAAAACCAAGATATGCGGTTGTCGTAAAGGAGCACAATCCACTAATCACTATTATTAAGACAGCAACCAACGAAGAATCTGCGAGATAAATCGAAATACATCCGAACAATACGGCAAAAGCTGCAAAGGCCGGCGCTTCAATAAAAACAGATGTGAACTTCCAGAGTTTTCCGATGCTGAGATTAATATCGCTATATTGAGTGAACCACTCTATTCCATAAACCCCATTTACAGTAGTGTAACTACCCCAAGAAACGTCTAATGACATATTAGTCGATACAACACCCAGTGAATACAATACCCAAATTATAAAGCCAGGTATTACCAAAATGATATAGGCATTTACGAAATTCCTCAAGACTACTTTAATCCCATATAACGATCGCAGAAAAAGATACATAGAGCAGATCGGCACAATCAATACGAAACGAAAAATTTGCTTAGAAATATCTGACTGCTGCACGAAATACAAAACAAAGAACGGTAAACACCCTACAACAATACATATGAAACCAATGTAAATTGCTTTTGACCACACCTCCTTGCTCATGTTAGAAAGAAGCACAAACAGTAAACACATAGCAGCTATGAATAGCGATGCATAGTTTAGTCTATGTGAATAATTGCTTTTTGAATATACCGAAACGGAATTCAATAAAAAAGAAATACACAATATTATATCAAAGAATGCATATCTATTTCGGATCATTATAAAACCTACATTGATATCGAATACTCTTTAATCATCTGTTTTGAACAACAACGTATATCGAAACTATCTGAAACGACCGATCTAATATAGTTTGACCGATCATAATGCCTATCCAGAAGAATCTTTTCCGCCCACAGGTTCGCATCGTCTATTGGAAGAAATTCTGTTAAAACACTCATTGATGTCTCACGAGTAATTTGATCCGAAAACAACACAGGCAATCCTGCCGTCTGCGCTTCCACTCCAGATACCGGCAAACCCTCATATAATGACGGAAGAACAAAGACATCGGCCGCGGAATAGTATTCATTCACGTTTCCAACTGATCCCTTGAACGAAATATATTGGCTGACGCCCTGTTTTTCGGCATATCGTTGTACATCGCCATTCAGTTCATCATCCCCGAACCACCAGAAACGGAAGTCAACTTTACTGTTGGCAAGTTCGCGAATGATATCGACAATAAAGTAGGGATTCTTCTGGGTTGTGATCCTACCAACCGTCATCACAACAATTTTATCTCCACAATTTTCGATCCCTCGAATTTTGTTCCGCGCAACCTCCGAATAACGAAAACGGGATATGTTTATTGCATTAGGTATAATCCCGTATTTTCTCTTCCCAAATAGGCCATCACCGGCTTTATGCGAACATGCGATATATTTGTTCGCAAAATGCAGAGCCAACGCAGAAAATGGCTTATTCCTTAATTGCTTCCACCAAACATCACCATTCTGTGCAGCATGACTATGCAATATACGAATGGGAACATTGAATGCAGCTGCCGCAGCAAGCACCGGAACTCCGCTATTAACGACATTGCAATGAACGACATCATAATGACTCTTCTTGAATATATTGAAAATAAGTGAGAAAAATTTTAATGGATGTTTGATATATGAAGGAAGCAGGAACACGTTATCCCCATTACCCGCAATTTCCTTATAATACGGTGAGCCAACATCATCTATCACCAAGAAATCGAATCGCATTTCAGGACCATGCAACGCCCTGTAATAATTCATAACATAGCTTGCTACACCATTGGAATGTTGCAGTCCTCTGGTCACCATTAATATTCTCAAATTCAAGTGTCCCTTATTTTATGTCAAGAATGTATCACACTACTATCGACGAGTTGACTATACCATTCACCAAGTTGTTGTGCGCTGTCTTTGATATCGTACCCGGCATGGCATATGGCGTTTTTTTCATCACTTCGTTTGGCTACGGGTGACATTTCTGCAAGTTCAACTGCCCATGCATCGGTTTTATCCAATGGAAAGAATTTAACGAGACCAGGGATAATGCTCGCCTCCCTCGGAACATAATTGGATGCGATCACCGGTAATCCTGAAGCTTGTGCTTCTATAGAGACCATACCCAGCCCTTCATAGGTGGAGGGGAAAGCAAGCACATCGAGCGCTTGATACAAGCTACTAATATCGTTACGTACACCCAGCATGCGTACCGAACGTTCGAGTCCAAGTTCATGAATCCGTCCCTGCACTTGCTTCATCATGTCGCCATCGCCCGCGAGAGCAAGGACAGCATTTGGATGACACTCGAGTACCTGTTTGAACACATCAAGCGTGAACAATTGGTTCTTCTGGAAGCACATACGCCCCACTTGACCGATGAGCAGTTGATTGTCAGCAACACCCAACTCGGCACGTTTAGCGGCTCGCACCATAGGATTGAAACGGAATATCTCGGGCTCAATAGCGTTACGAATAATCCTGACCTTGCCGGCGGCATCAAGCTTTTCGCCGAATAGCCACTGAGCCGTGTAATGCGAGCAAGCTGCATAATGTGTGGGATATACCTTCGCAAACGGACGCAAAGCCATCTTCACTGCGGTCTTCGTGTACTCACGCGGATTACTGGTCGAGTGACTGTGCGCAATACGTACCGGTACGCCCGCTCTCTTAGCGGCACCTAACGGGAATACACTCAATGCATTCATATGCGAATGTACAATCGTCGGCTTGAGATCGCAAAACAACTGCTCGCATGCATTTATGTATGCAGACAGATGCTTATAGGAAGGTATCGTGAATACTCGGCCACCGAGTGCTTTGATCTCATCCTCAGGAACAACCGTGGAGTCATTCTGTACGATGAAATCAAACTGGATACGGCTACGGTCGATATGACGATAATGATTCATGACGGTGGCTTCCACGCCGCCGCCCATCATTCTGCCGACAACTTGTGCTACACGAATCAGTTCAGACATAACGGTACCTAATTGCAGTTAACCAAACATAACCGCACTGATCCACCAATCCATAGTTGCTCCGGCTCATAGCTCCGCACGCCCTCTATCTCGACTAAACTTAGTAGTAGTGTACCACTTATCTTCTATTTTTCGGGGGATCCGACGTGCCTCACGTTTTTGAGCGCGAATTGCGTAGTGGTGCCTCAGTAAAAGTGAGCGCGAAACCGGGTTGGTTTGTTTGGCTGGTCTTATGGAAGACGGGATCAGCATGGCGGCGAAGAGGCAGGTCACCCTCAGGTTCAGGGACGAGTACATGAGGGCGTCGAAGAAGCAGAAGGGCGTCATCCTGGACAGGATGTGCGAATCGCTCGGAATCGGCAGGAGCACCGCGAGGCGCCTGCTCGCCCAGGCCGGACGGCGAACACATAACGAGGCGGTCCCCGCGGAGCGTCCGAGGCGGTATTCGGACCGCTCGAGGGAGCTGCTGCGCGAGGTGTGGGTGATGATGGACATGCCGTGCGGCAAGTACCTGAAGACGATGCTGCCCCAGTGGCTGCCCATGCTGCGCGCGTGCGGGGAGCTCGACGTACGACGGGTCCACGTTCGACGAGCTCATGACGATGAGCGCGGCCACGGTCGACCGGTACCTCAGACCCGTGCGCGACGCGGCGCGTCCCAAGGGGATCGCGACCACGCGGCCGGCCGGCGAGCTGCTACGCAACTCGATCACCATCAGGAAGGCGGGCGACGAGCTCGACGGGCTGCCGGGCAACGTGGAGGCCGACACCGTCGCCCACTGCGGGCCCAGCGCACGCGGCGAGTTCTGCCGTACCCTGACCGTGGTCGATTTCGCGACCGGGTGGACCGAGAACGCGTCGGCGAGGAACAACGCGTACCGCAACCTCTCCCGGGCCGAGGCCATGATCGAGGAGCGCCTGCCGTTCGCGATCCGCTCCTACGACAACGACAACGGCAGCGAGTTCATCAACGCGGAGTTCATCGCCCACCTGCAGGCCCTCGACGTCGAACAGACCAGGAGCCGGCCCTACCGCAAGAACGACCAGGCCACCGTCGAGTCCCGCAACAACCACATCGTCCGCAGGCACGCGTTCTACTACCGGTACACCGTCGAGGAGCTCGACCTGCTCAACGAGCTCTGGGAGCTCGTGAGGATCAAGGCCAACCTGTTCACCCCCTCCAAGAAGCCCGTGGGACGCTCCAGCACCCGCGACGGCAGGCCCCGCCGCGTCTACGACCGGCCCATGACCCCGTGGGAGAGGCTCAAACGGTTCGACCGGGAGGACCGCGGCAACGGCGGAAGCGGGTTCATCCTGCCCGGCCGGCGCGAACAGATCGAGGAGACCATCGCCGCCACGAACCCCGCCGAACTCGTCCGCCGCATCCACGACATCCAGGACCGGCTCGAGGCGATGGCCGCGCCACGCACGCGCCGCCTCGAGAAGAGGATCGGCCCCGACATGGCATACTTGGACAGGACACTCGCGCGAATCACGGGCGTCACACCGGAAAACCACAACGAAACACCAGCCGACACCGACTAGGATTTCGCGCTCACCCCCGGTGAGGCACCAGTCACAATTTCGCGCTCACTTTCAAATGAGGCACCTCGGGATCCCGGGTTCTAGATAGAAGCGCAACACCCGCTCTATGGTTGGAAGTGTTCAGGTTCTAACTGGAGAAGGTGTTGCGCCCATGACGAAAGTGTATTCCCACCTGTCGGCCGAGGAGCGGGTCCGGATCGACGAGTTGAGGAACCGCGAGGGGCTCGGCGTGTGCCAGATCGCGTTGAGGATCGGCCGCGACAAGTCCACAGTCAGCCGTGCGCCGGGCCGCGGCCTGTGGGTCGCGTCCGACGAGAACGGGTCCTACCGCCCCTACCGGCCGAAACGGCTGAAGGCGGGCGCGTGGACGTCCCGCCCGTTCTACTCGGCCATGACCGCGCAGAGGAAGGCCGAGACGCGTGCGCGCGAATTCCGCAGGCCCCTGCGCATGTCCTACTCCCCGTTGCTCGCATGGGTGATGGACGCGCTCAGGAAGGGGTGGACGCCGGAAAGGATCGAGGGGCGGCTGAAGGTCGAATGGCCCGACGACCCGCGCATGCGGATAAGCCACGAATGCCTCCACCGGTGGATCCACGCGAAACCGCAGAGGGCGTTGGACCTCAGGCGGTACCTGCCTCGCGGCAAGCGGCACCGCACGCGTTCGAAGGGCAGGAGGGCGAGAGGACCGCGCATCCCGATGCGCGTGCCGATCACGGACCGGCCGAAGAAGGTGGACTCGCGCCATGAGTTCGGCCACTTCGAATCCGACACCGTGGTCGGCGCGTCCCCGTCCAAGCGGTGCATCGACACGCAGGTCGAACGCAAGAGCCGCAGGCTGTTCGCCCGGTTCATCCCCGACAAGGGCGCGCCGGCCACGGCGCGCGCCGAATACGACATCCACAAGGACATCCCCGCGCCCGCGCGCATCGACCGCACCTGGGACAACGGCACGGAGTCCTCCTGCCACCTGCTCGTGGACGAGGCCCTCGGCATGCTCACCTACCATGCGGACCCCTACTCCTCATACCAGCGCGGCACGAACGAGAACCGCAACGGACGCATCCGCCGCTACCTGCCCAAGAAAACCAGTTTCGACGGCCTGACGGACGAGGACCTGCAGGCCATCGTGGACGAGATCAACGACACCCCCATGAAGGTCCTGGACTGGGAAACGCCCAACGAGGTTTGGTACCGCGAGCTCGGCAAGGTAATGTCAAAGACAAGCCACCCAAAGACGAGTGTTGCACTTACAAATTGAATCCGGGAATAAGGCTATTCTTCACACGAGCAAGAATAACTTCGAGTAAACCGCCGAAATAAGCCAATGCACAATCACCATGATCGGAATACTCCAAATATATGAGTCATCAGAATTCTCGTTTTGATTTAAGCCTTGGCACGACAGCCACTGCCCATAGGAGTAGTGGAAGGGCATAAAAGGCATATCCTTCGAACTGCACATACAGGTATATGGTCAACAGCAGCCAGCAGACAGTGGTCTTGTTCCAGGCATGGTTATGGCTAATCCACCACAGCACTAGTACCACGAGAATTACAGAAGCAATCAGGCCGAACTCCACGAAAAAGCTGGTGTAGGCGCTCATCGTGAACATGTTTGCTGGTGTCACTTGTGCGTACCAGCCCTTCGGTGCCGAAGCGTTCAGGCCCAGACGTTCCAGAGACCGCACTGCGGCATCGGCACCCTGATGGGTGGCATCGGATAGATTGCCTGCGCCATAGCCGAGCAACAACTGCTTTGGATGCTTCAACGCACCCGCACCTGGTCCCAGTGACTGCCATAAACGGGCATAGAACGAACCGTCACCGTCAAAGCCAAGCTCGGCTATGGAACTCAACCGATGGTTCACTGCCACGCTGCATGCGCCGAGACCGACCGTGACTACCAGTTCCCCGAACGCCACAAGCCGGCCGCGCCACGTGTGCCAACTGTTCATCTCGATAATCACAAACACCAACGCGATAATCGAGTCAAGAATGATGCGCACGCCTGCACCCATGAGCACCGAGCCTGCAGCGAATACCATGATAAGGACGCGCAGTTGGTTTGCACGCTTGTGGTCACGACCACGCACCAGCCAGATCAGCGGCAGCAGCACACCGAACAGGTGCATACCTATATAGCTCGGTTCTGCGAACAGAAACTGCGGGCGGCCACCGCCCCAATGCGAAGTGCTGCTGATGTACTGGCGGCTCATCAGATGAATGAAGAAGTTCTTTACGGAAGTCCAATCAAACATGATTGACAACCGCTGCACCACGCCGACTGCGAAGGCGAACCAATATACGAGAATCAGCAGATCCAACATGCGCCGCCAAGACAAGCGCTTGATACGTAATGCCATGTCCAACGCACACAGGCAGGCGAGAGCCCCAGCCACGCCGGCCAGCGACACCAGCGCCGGAAGCCGATGGAATGCTACCAGACACCAATCCACTGCAGACAGCGCGATTAACAGCACCGGAAACAGGAAGAATGCGCGGAAACGGTGCCAAACCTGCGGCAGCAAACGCCAGTTCGCTACCGCATATGCCATAAACAACCACGGAGAAAGCGGCGTCCAAAACGGCATGTATGGGCCTGCTACTGTGCCGTCAATCGGCAGCATGGTGAGCGCCGCATAGAACAAAAAATCTGAGGAATCGACCAATATCGGTCGATCATTATCAAACGAGACGCCGGCTTTCCCGAAATCCGCCTCGGCGATGCCGGCAATATTAGAATCAGTCACTCATTACTCCCACTGTCATCACCCAACAGCATGCCACTGTAACGGACAAATCGTATCGGGAGATGAAACCGGCGTGAGAATGACGTGAATACTTACGTCTTACGTCAGCTTGATGTCAGACCGTGTAAGCATACGGCCGCGTGATTTGAGGGCGCACCGGAGCTTCCTCAACGCGGTAGTGCTTGCGCATGCTGGTCAGGATGGTGCGCAGCACCTTGTTTGTCTGCTCGGCGGCAGTGCGGAATTTTGCATACTCCTTACCGTGCGGATCCTCAATATCCTCGGGTTCGGGAAGCATGGGCCGAATAATGGAAGCAGAGTCAATCACTGACTGCAAGCGTTCCTGAATGGTCAAGCCCTTGACCAGCCCGTTGCGCGCGCAGTACTCGCACATGTTTGCGAAGTCACCCAATAGGAACGTGTATTTCACAGCAGTGGGAGCCAACGTGACGATGTCTTTGCGCTGATCCTTTTCAAAGCACAGGATCAGATCAGCTGACTTGGCCATCGGCTGTGTCAGGCGTCGAGAGCGGAACCCACTCGGTTCGATGCCCACGCTCTCCATGAGCAGGGCGCTGTTGGGGTCAATCTGGTGCATGGGCAAGCCATGCGTGCCCGCGCTGGAAACCTGCACTGTGGTACCGGAAAGGTAGCGGGTGAGCAGCAACTCGCCCATGGGAGAACGGCAAATATTGCCGGTGCAGGCGAACATAATGCGCATGGGCTCAGTCCTTCTTCATACTTACAACGCTACCTTGCGGGCCTGTGTACACCCGTTGTCTAAATGAAAGTGCAACACCCGTTAGATTGGAGATTGTCCAGATAACCAGTCCGAAGGGATGTTGCACCTATGGGAGAAGTATATTCGCACCTGTCGGAAGAGGAACGCCAGGTCATCCAGATCGAGATCGGCAACGGCACCAGCATCCGCGGGATCGGTCTGATGCCCGGCCGCAACGTCTCGATGGTCAGCAGGGAGATCAAACGCAACACGTGGTTCCCGTCCAACGAGAACGAGTCCTACCGGCCGTACCGGCCGAAACGGCTGAAGACGGGCCCGTGGACGGACAGATATTACATCGCCGGGCCCGCGCAGCGCAAGGCCGACCGCAGACGCGCCAAACCGCGCAAGCGCTACCGCCTGTCATGCGAACGCCTGTGGGCGCGGGTGGCCGAATGGCCGGGTCGCGGCTGGTCGCCGCTGCCCATCGGCGGCAGGCTGCGCGTCCTGTTCCCCGACGACTCCGCCATGCGCGTGTGCCCGGAGACCGTCTACCGTTGGATCTACGCCGACCGCCATCGCCGTGAGCGCTGGGCGCGCTGCCTTCCACGCGGCCACAGGAGGCGGCGCAGGCGTGGCGGCAGGAGGACGTCGCGTTTCCCGATTCCCGGACGGGTTCCCATCTCCGAGCGTCCGCC
>OOCY01001060.1_pt1 | contig 15656 bp, 10 predicted proteins | sample 1671291 | NCBI WGS metagenome assembly OOCY01 (sample SAMN06348141, study PRJEB24527) | human gut metagenome | biome: human gut; feature: ankylosing spondylitis patient; material: feces | host: Homo sapiens | place: China | collected 2015-10 | reverse complement strand
GCTTATTCACCGGCATATCCTTCATCTTGTTACTTTCTGCCATTTTACTTTAACTCCTCTCTTTTCTGCGCAAAAAAGTGCGCACCCTGTCACATAAGCTGGACTTACGCTAACAGGCTACACACTTTCTTCATGGCAAATATTTTATTTTAACAAAATCCGCTCCTTACTGACCGGTACTCTTATTCCGTAAAAGTATAACGTACAAAAGAACCCTGATTGTCTCCTGTTACTATTACAACATCTCCACTCTCGTTGCGTGTGGATTCCAGAATCGGAAATCTTCCATTTTCTTTTACATAAGCTTCCGGGCTGGCTGCTTCTGCCTCGATCAAAGTTTTTTTACTGTATTGTTCTCCTCCACATGGATTTATATCCTCGATAAAGATTTCATACTCATGCATTTGCAGTTCCTCCTGAAATTCATTTTATAAAAACAAGCAGCATAACTGTTGTTTTCCGACTCATTATGCTACTCGCCCTTATTTTTATTATAAAACCATTTTACTTTGATTTCAAAAGCGTTTTTTACTAAAAATGTATCTTCTGTTTTTGGGCATTATTACTATGTATTTTCATATCCTGCGGCATCAGAGGATGGTTACGCAGGGCAAATACCGTATCTTCCTGGATTTCCCGATCATTTTAATACGAAATTCTTTAATTCATCTCTCTTTTTTACATGAAGCTTGTTAAAGATATCTGTAAGATAATGCTTCACTGTGTTTAGGGATACCCCCATGTGTTCTGCGATCTCCCGGTTGCTCCAGTCCCGGCAGGCCAGCATGGCAATGGAAAATTCCATGGTAGTCAGAGCGTCTGTCACAGGGTTGTCTGATGCAGGATTGTGAACCGCCATCCATCCACGGCTGAAGGTAATAACTGCATCCGATATTTTTCTGTACATCTCCGGATTTTCTTTGCGGATGCAGGACTCCAGAAGTCCCTGGAGAAGTCCGTGGAGTTCGATAAACGGCTCGATAAGCTCATCCTTCACTGCCAGTTTCCATGCAGTGAGTATGGCTTTTTCTGCTTCTGCCTGATTCTTCAGACTGATTTCACACATAGCAGTTACACAGTAAAGATATATCATCCCAACAGGATAAATTTCTTTACAGGAAAACAGTGCCGCATCACAGATTCCCAGAGCCCTGCTGTATTCACCTTTCAGATAAAGGTCATGGGAAATTACATTGGCAGCAAAAATTCTCAGTCCCTGAGGCAGACTGCTCATATATTTCTTCATATCAGGCAGTTTCTCTGTAGAGAGATGTAAAAGAACCGTTCCCATATATCCTGCAAATACACAGTATGCTGTATTTCTCTCAGAAGTGGGAGCTTCCATCTCTTTTCTCAGACATTCCCGGATGATCTCAAGGCCACGTTCGGATGCCTTCGCATTTCCCAGTGTAAGATTAGAGTACACATAGAGCATACATGCAGACAGCTTCAGTTCCAGCCGGGAACTCATAATATAAATCTCCACCAGATCACTGCATTTCTGCGCCTGCCCTGTGAAATAATAAAATTCTGCAATAGCGATCTTCCGGAAATCCCTGTCTGCAAAACTCTCTGCTGCTTTTCTTGCATTTCCTGGCTCAAATGCTGTATTTATCAGTGGTAATACTGTATTTTCTGTCATATGTCCACTCTGCCATGTCCTTTCTCTCTGTATTTTTTTATATTACCACCTTTTTCCTGTTTTTTCTATAACACTTATAAATTCCCGGAACGAAAAAAATACCGGATCAGGCCTGTTTGGCTCAATCCGGTATTTTTTCATTTCACAGTTAAAACCCCATCAGGATTATTTTACAGTGATTTTCAGAGCTTTGTATACGCCATTCTGTGCATATACCCATATTGTGCAGGTTCCTTTGCCTGTTGCTCTGATAAGGCCATCCGGGGTAACGGTGGCTACTTTTGTATTGCTGCTTTCGTAACAAAGTTTTCTGTGGCGTGCAATCTTCTTATCTTTCTTTACTTCTTTTGCTTTTATCTGTGCGGTTTTTCCCATTTTCAGGGTGATCTTTGAAATATTCTTCTTATTTCCAATCTGGGTTACGGAAACAGCTTTTGCATTTCCGTATTTACCGCCTTCGGTGACTGCATGTACAGATATGGACGTGTCTGTCACTACCTTTTTGCCATTTACCAGTCTGTAGGCTTTTACCACATATTTGTAGTAAGTACCTTTTTTCAGATCCTTCTGGGTCCATGTGCTGATATCTCCACCGGTGATGGTGGCAAGCTTCCTGTACTTGTAAGACTTTGTACCTGTATTACAGCGGTTGCCGTATACGAAATATCCATCTGCATCCTCAATGATGTTCCACTGCAATGTCACAGAAGTTTTTGTCTGTTTTACAGAACGGGCTCTTAACCTTCTGAAGCCTGTGGTCTTATTGATCGTGGGTTCATCCGGGACTTTCACTGTGATCATAATGGAAGCTGTAATTTTTCCATCCTCTGTTGTAACTGTGATCTCTGCAGTTCCATTTCCCACTGCTGTTACCTTGCCGTTTTCATCTGTAGTGGCAACTTTTTCGTTATCGGATTTCCAGATCAGTTTCTGTAAATCTGCATTTTCAGGCTCAATCTTTACTTTCAACTCTGTGGATTCACCAATCTTTGTCAGGGTTTCTTTCTCTGCTTCTATGGTGAGCTTCTGGATTTCCACAGGGATTTTCACTGTTACGGAAACTGTCGCTGTGTAACTGCCGCTTACAGATGTTGCGGTAATGGTGGCAGTTCCGTTTCCAACTGCTGTTACCTTGCCGTTTTCATCTACAGTTGCTACTTTCTCATCGCTGGATTGCCAGGTTACACGCTTATTGTCTGCATAGGACGGTGTCACTTCTGCGGTAAGCTGAGCAGTTTCACCTTTCTTTGTTAAGGTAAGAGTATCCGGAGATACCTTAATGCCTGTTACCGGGTAACTTGGTGCATAGTAAGTATCCTTATACGCAATGGCATATGTGGAAAATTTATCTGCTATAAATGTAAGTGTATTTCCATTTTGAGCACACTGAACATTACTTATTTCGTCGCCATGTACACGAATCATATAGTAACTTCTTACTGTATTTGCCTGTGTCTGCCTCAAATTATCCGGAATAGAAATTGTAACATACTGAACGTTATCTTTCAAATCATTAATTCCTACTGTTCTGCTGTATGTTCCGTTAATGTCTTTGGCAATGTATGATATAAACAATGACAGATCCAAATATTTTCCAATTTCTGCATCAGATGGAATACTACTATTTCTATCAGTTATAAAATTTTTGATTTTATTTACATCATCCGGAATTTCTGATTCATTTTTAGCTTCCATCTGTAAATAAAATGTTGCATTATAAGAAGATCCATCCGGTTTCTTTACCAGAATATCTTTAATTTCTGCATCTTCTGAATCTGAAAGATTTTCCTTAAATATAGATTCTGCCTTATCTCCGGGAATTGGATTCAAAGAAGGTGACAATCCCTCTACGTTCGGGTTAATAATAACCGCAAAAGTGATATTTCCATCAGATAGTCTTTTAATGGATGTAACCCTTTTACTTATCTGTCCTGCATAATTTCCAGTTCCAGCAATGATAGCATTATATTTATCATTATTTTTTTCTACATTAATTGTATAATCTGTGTTTTCTTTCAGCTGTACTTTCTTTCCGCCGATATTGTCAGAGATAACTGCTTCAAACCCTTCAATTGAGTCACTGCTGATATTGATCACTGCCATTTCATTGGTGATTTCTTTAGGTAAAATTTTAAATTCATGCTTGCACTCAGCCAACTCAGGTAATTTATAATTTGCACTAGACGTACCTGTCAGTCCAATTGCAGTCGCAGTATATGCCTGATCACTGGCGTCACTCTGTGCACCCTCTACAGTAACGAGGCACTCTTCACCACGTACAAGATTTTCCACTTCTGCAGCCGGCACCTGATTTTCACCATTATAAATAAATTCAGATTTTTTCCAGTTAAGTTTTACAGTTCTTGGTTTGATCTCTACGGTTGCCTGACCTGCTGTGGTAGCATATCCATTTTTTTCTATCTTATAGTTTACAGTCTGTTCACCTCTGGTAACATCTTTATACTCATTTGAATCTAAATAAGTGATATTTACATCCGCAATCCCCTCTTTAGGAGTTATTTTAATTCCATGAATCTCTCCATCATATTCCCCGGAATAGTTTTCTACTGTAACTAATGTTCCTGCTTTTTTTAAATCTTTTGTTTTATCCAGCATTACTACACTCATACCACAGCTTATCATCTTCTTCTTTTATTACCTTATCAAATTTATGTTCAGAAAGTGCTTCCTTTGTCGTTTTTTGGCAGTCCGGGCAAATCACAGACGTGGTGCAGTCATTGTCATCTTTTGCATTCGTGTGGTTGCAAAATTCCAATTTAATATATTTATACTTTTGGAGATTGTCTTCCTTATTCCATGACTCTCCATTAACCGCATTAATATCTGTGCTAACAGTTAGTTTATAATTCTCCAAAGATTTTTTCTGTTCTGTTGTAGAAAAGTTACTAAATGCAAATCCACCATATTCCCTACCTCGTGAAGTAATCACTGGATTTCCGTTGATTTTACAATTTCCTCCGCTATTTTTCCATCCAACTCCAAAAAGATCACCCTTTGCCGTAATCTCTACGTTACCACTGACTTCCTGCAAAAGTTGAATTCCTGCGGCGTCGTTACTAGAAGCAGAAACCTTTACCTTTGCGTTATCTTTTATTTTTACTCCAGCAGTTGAAGAAATAGCATTATCGCCAGCACCTCTTACTTCAATATCCAATTGTGCAGAACCATCAATCAATATTTCATTTTTGCTTTTTATACCGTTTCCAAATACATCTATATTTATTTCTCCACCATGGATTTCAACAGAGGATGTGTCTTCCTTCCATATCGGTATAATACCTCCTGAGAATGGTTTTACTTCTGTCTCAGTATTCTCGATTTTCAGTTCTCCTCCGTTCATAATAAATCTGCAATTTTCGTATTGAGCAATTCCTCGTATATTATTCGTTCCATATACTGTAAAACTAAGACTTCCACCGTTAAGAGTTACATCTCCTTGTGCAGAGATTCCTTCACTCTTTATATCAGCTGAAATATTTCCTGAATCAAATATCAAATTTGAACCTGAATTTGTAGAAAATGCTTTTCCTCCATATTTCATGGTAAGACTTCCATTTTCGTCTCCTTGAAATTTCAGTGTTCCGCTATTCATAGAAAAAAATACACCCGTAGTTGTCTTCTTATCATCATTATTAATAAACTGATTATCACCCTTGAGCATAACAGTAACAGTAACATTACCAGTAACATTACCACACAACTGAATTCCACCATTTGGAGACATATTAGCATAATTAATAGTAGCATTTTCAAATGTTAATTGTTTTGTCAATGCATTCCAGGTAACAGTTCCTTCTCCTGCCTTATATGTCTTATCCTCAGTCGGTAAGACCTTCCCCCAATCCAACGCTACATCTTTGACATTTGTCAAATCCGTTGTTTCTGTCCCATTAGCAGCATATCCTTCAGCAGGATTATCGGAAAACATTTCTACTGTTTCCTCATCTCCAAACACATCTGTTATTTCTGTCTGAGCAGAATCTTCCTGAGTTGCTTCCTGCACTATTTCATCTTCACTGTCAGGTGCTGTAAATTCTGCTGCATATGCAATTGTTCCCGGAACTACAGAATTTACTACCATTGCTGCTGTTAATGCAATCACAAAACTACGTCGACATTTTTTTCGTAACTGTTCTTTTTTCATATTTACCCCTTTCCTTTCTTCACATTTGAGCTTATGCTGATGTTGCTGAATCAGATCTGATTATCCCCGGAACATTCTCTGCTTCCCTCAAATCACCAATTCAGCCAAGTTTCTTTATACTAATAATTATAACATTTTCTTAGGTATTTGATAATGCACTTTTCGGCACCAAAAAGTGCCCCCTGTATAGCAAAAGTGACGGCAGATATTGCCTGAAAAACCACCTGGGAAAAAGTTTCATTTTGATACTTTATATGTTAAAATGAGACATATCGTATCAAGTGAGGGGTTTTACAGATGTCTAAAAAGAAATATAATCTGAATACAATTTACATCTCTGAGCGTCTGCAGGAGAATCTGAAGCCGATTTCACAATCTGCATTCACTGCTGTGACCGCTCCCATGGGATATGGAAAAACAACTGCCATCAGCTGGTATCTCGACAAACAGAGCAAAAGCGGAAATTCCTGTGTGATCCGGATCAGTATTTATTCTGATAATCTGTCTGTTTTCTGGCAGAGCGTTCAGAAAGCATTTGCTTTTGCAGGGCTTGATTTTCTGGATAATTATGTTTGCCCCTCAGATGTTGCCAGTGCCGGGATGCTTGCTGATGAGCTTTGTTATTCCCTGAGCGGTCAGACCTCTTACTACATTTTTATTGATGATTTTCATCTGCTGGGCGAACCTCATATTGCAGATTTTTTTTGTATGCTTGCCAACAGACTGCCTGAAAATATCCACCTGATTGTATCCGGCAGAAATGCTTTTCTGTCCGGAAAGGAAATTCTCCGTCTTGGCAAAAAATTATATCAGATCCATACAAGGGATCTGTGTCTGAATCGGCGGGAGCTTTCTGTCTATACCCATCGCTGCGGTGCCAACCTGAACGAAGATCAGTTGAACACGCTTCTCTATTCCAGTGAGGGATGGTTCTCCGCAGTCTATCTGAATCTCTGTACCTTTTTTGAAAACGGACACTTTCCCGACCATACTTCTAACATTTATGATATGTTTTCCTCTGCCATGATCGCACCCCTTTCTGATGCGCAGCAGGAATTTCTCACTGTTATGGGACTTGCAGATGAATTTACCGTTGAAATGGCACTTTTTATTACAGGGAATCCGAAAGCCGAACAGATTCTTTCCCTTATGACCAAGCAGAATGCTTTTATCACTCCTTTGCCCGATGGAGTCAGCTTCCGTTTTCACCATATGATGAAGGAATGTACACAGCGTGCCTTTGCCATGCTTTCCCATGAAAAACAGGCAGATTTTCGAAATCGTTACGGACAATGGTATGAATCCCATGAACAGTTCCTGCAGGCACTTGCTGCCTATAACAAGGCTCTTAACTATGATGCAGCACTTGCTGTTATCCAAAAGGATGCAGGAATTCTCTTGGCTTCTCTTTCGCCGGAAAAGGTTCTCGCATTTCTTGATGCCTGTCCAACAGAAATCCTGAAGAGCAGGCCTCTGGCCCTTCTCGTATTAATGCGCCGTATGTTTACCTGGCATCAGATTCCCAAAATGCTGGAACTGAAACAGCTCCTGACAGATACCATAGCTGAAGATAACACTTTGTCCGAAGATGAGAGAAAGAATCTCTCCGGAGAATGTGATCTTATTATGAGTTTTCTGATGTATAACGATATCACCGGTATGAGCGTTCTGCACCGTCAGGCCAGTTCCAAAATGACCAGACCTGCCATCAGTATCCGCAATACAGGAAGTTGGACCTTCGGTTCTCCTTCTGTTCTGATGATGTTTCACCGCAGATCCGGAACTCTGGATGCAGAACTGGCAGCTATGAATGAGTGTATGCCCCATTATTACAGGATCACCCAGGGGCATGGACAGGGTGCGGAATTGCTCATGAATGCAGAGGCAGCATTTATGCAGGGGAATTTTTCAGATGCACAGATTCTGCTGGAGCAGACTTATTCCACCATTGCATCAAACGGACAGCACAATATTTCGCTCTGCTGTGATTTCCTTGCTGCAAGGCTTTCCCTTTTTCAGGAGGGTGTCACCTTTGTGAAGAACCCTGAAGTAAAGCGTAAGGAGCTTCTGTCTCTCCACAATATGATGTGGCTGAATATTTTTGACAGTACTTATGCTTACTACTATGCATTAATTAGAATGCCGGAAAAGATTCCCGCATTATTTAAAGACCATATGTTATCCACTGTCAGCTTTCTTTCTCCCTGCAGACCTATGATGGAAATGATCGAGAATCAGGTCTTTCTTTCACAGAAAATGTACGCAAAAGTTATAGGCAGAAGCGAAACGCTTCTGCCTGTCTGTGAAAAAATGCACTATGAACTTGTGTCTCTCCACGTTCAGATCCAGACCGCTGCTGCTTACGCAATGCTGGGCAAACATCATGATGCACGACAGCTTCTGCAGAAAGCCTTAGGAAAGGCCATGCCGGATGGCTTTCTGATTCCGTTTGTAGAAAATTATACCTATATCAAGGACATGCTGAGCAGTATTAATTCCATAGCATCAGAGCCTTTTACAGACCGGATCCTTTCCCTTGGTTCTGTTTATGAACAGCACTGTCTCCGCCTGTCCAGCCGTAATTACAGGCCTGAGATCCTGAATGTGCTGAACAGCAGAGAAGCAGAAATCGCAGCTTTGATTACCGACCGTCTGAGCAACCGCGAAATCGCAGAGAAGTTATTTCTCTCTGAAGGCACTGTGAAACAATATGTCAACCAGATTTATTCCAAGTTGATGATCAACGGTGATACACGCACCAAAAGGAAACAACTGGCAGAGCTGATTTCTTCCATAAACAAGGGCCTTACCTGACACTTTGAGAAAAAAAAGCAAGGAAATTCACATGACCAAAGTCTTGCGATTTCCTTGCTATTTGGCAAGAATTACAAATTTAAAGTTTTTTACTTATTTGCATTTCTGTTTCCTTGAGAATATCCTCGGGAATCTCAGTTTTATTCAGCATCATGTCTGCTCCCAGATTACGATAGAAGGAAAAATCCCTATCTCCATCCGGATATGTATGTACCATAGCAAGCGTAGTATGAATTTTTTCATCTGTACATAAGCCAATGTCATCAATTCCTGCTTCTTTTATGGCTGCTCTCAACTGATCTCCAAAAAAATCATTACCAACCTTACCAATAAATGCTGCATTATGTCCCAATTTATAACGCTTTATTATAATAAATCATATTTCACTATATCAAGCTTAGCTGCACCATCAGCAAAGAAAGAAATCCCCTTTGCTTCCTGCTTTGTAAGAATAACCGCAGACATAACCTGCTCGCCGTCATTAATAAATACTTCCACACTAAACTTATCCAAAATCACACGCAGTTTTAGTTCATTGCTGTCACCGTTTACCAGACAACTGCTCTGATGAACCAGCGCCCGTTCGCTTCCTGAGAATTTTCTATCGATTTTTAAAACAGATTCATCCGGACGGAAGCATAATGTAGAATGATATTTCTCATTCTCTGCAAAACAGAGTTCAAATTTTTTATAAAGATTGTCTTTATCTGCCGGTCGTATCACAAGTTCCAGATCTACCGTTCGTCCTTCAATCTGATCCAGTGTGAGCCTGGTATCTTTTATCACAACATTGTTATACTCGACTTTGCTTGCACGCATGGCATTAAGTTCTCTGACCGGAACCTGATACAATCTTCCGTTTTTAACAGACAGTTCTCTTGGAAGACTCATTTGTGCGAACCATCCAGAGTCATTGCATCGATATGCAAGCGTATCCCAGTTCTGCATCCAGGCGATCATAATTCTTCGTCCATCCGGTGCAAGCAGTGTCTGCATTGCGTAATAGTCAATTCCGTAATCAACACCTTGACAAAACTGTTCCTTTAAAGTATGTGTCTCAGGATCCAACTCCCCAATAATACATAACGTTCCATTTCCATTATGAAATTCTAATCCTTCCGGAAGCATATCCTGTGGACTTGTCAGAAGCACATATTTGCCGTCCAATTCAAAGAAATCCGGGCATTCCCACATTTTTCCATAACGATTTTGATTCTTTGCCAGAATGCTTACAAATTCCCATTCAAAGCCATTTTTACTTCTGTAAAGAAGGATCTGTCCGCTTCCATCAGCCGGACGACTTCCTATAACACAATAAAAGTTTCCATCGTTCCCTTTCCAGATTTTGGGATCACGAAAGTCTACTTTACTAGCCCCCTTTGGAAGATCTTTGGCTGTCAGAACCGGATTCTTATCATACTTTTCATAATCCTTACCATCTCCAACTGCCACTGCCTGTGTCTGAATATCCCTTACAGTTCCGTCTTCCAGTTTCTCCTGATTTACAGAAGTATACATAAGCAACTGTCTGCCATCCTCTAATTCTATGGCACTTCCTGAAAAACAGCCGAATTTATCATAATCTTCATCCGGTGCCAATGCAGTCGGAACATAGTTCCAATGCAATAAATCCTTACTCACTACATGTCCCCAGTGCATACTGTCCCAATGTGTGCTATACGGATTATACTGGTAGAACAAATGATACTCTCCTTTATAATAGGAAAATCCATTTGGATCATTCATCCAGCCAACATAAGGAGTTATATGAAAGGCTGGTCTTTCTTCCTCTTTGATCTGCTGTCCCTGTATAAATTCATATTTTCTTGCCTTTTCCAACATTTCGCTCATATAGTTCCTCCTGTCAAAATGATATCTTCTCTTATTTTTCACTGCTTAATGAATCCTGATACTGGTCAAAATATTTTTGCTTGATTGAAAGGTAATCGGAAAGCCCGTACTTCTCCATTTTTTTCAGATAAGAATCCCATTCTTCATCAATTCCTCCATTCAGGATCCAATCTGCTTTCTTCTGTTCTGCATATTTCTTAATATCTGTATCATACTGTGACACTTTGTTTGTATCATCAATACTCATAAATACATTAGGATAAACATATTTGCTGTTCATATCCTGTAAATATGTCTCATGCATATTATCCAGACGCCATTTCGCATCTTCCGGCTGTGTTACATATACGTCATAATATTCATTTAATATAGCGAGAGGACCATTTACAGATTGCGCTTCACGTACTTCCACCGGTGACTGATCTCCTAAGTCCATATGCTTTAACATTTTTTCGCCATCTTTGTTTACAGACAGCTCAAAAATATTAAAGGAATCCTTCTCTCCATAGGTTCCCCAGTTATTTTGCGGAGACTGAAGGGGTGCATACATCTGATCGATCCATGCAGCAGCAAGTGCCGTGTTACGGCAGCTGGTAGTAAGCACACATCTTCCTCTGTCAAAACCGCTGGTCTCACTGTTGTTCTGTCTGGTGATATTTCTCATTCCATCCGGTCCGGTCAGTGCCGGAAGCATCACATAATCCGTATTGTTGTCTATATTAGCAATATCCCATGTGAAGCAAAGTCCATAACGGTGATTCTTTCCTTTTGCAACATAAGTAGACCATTCCTGTGTAAATGCTTCCGGATCGATCAGATTCTCTGTCACAAGTTTATGCAGCCATTTGATACCTTCTTTGTATCCTTCCTGAACCGTTGTATAAATCACCTTACCTTCATCTGTTACAGCAAAATGATCTCCTGTATCCCCATAACCATCTCCGAATCCATTTATTAAGATTGAAGGATCCTGATCTCCGTTATTGATAATAAATGACATCGGTATTACATCACCTTCAATGGAAAACTCTTGTTTCAGATCATCTGCATGATCTCGAAATTGAATCAGTACCTGCTCCAGTTCATCTGTTGTGGTTGGAATCTCAAGACCAAGATAATCAAGCCACTTCTTATTAATATAAGGAATATCTCCAATGGCCTGAATTGCTTCTTTTCCGGAACCAAGCTGTTCAATCCACGGAAAAGAGTAAATATGTCCATCCGGTGCTGTACACATGGTTCTGTATTCCGGGTATTTTTCAAACACAGCCTGAAGGTTTGGCATATATTTGTCAATCAGATTTTCCAGCGGAATAATTATTCCCTGCTTTGCATAACGCAACAGATCATAATCACTCATGCCTGCATTAAACAGTCCATCCGGCAGATTTCCAAACTGAGCCAACGCCAGATTCTTTTTATCTGAAAACTGATCTGATACAAAGCAGGTCCAGTCAATATGAACATTTGTCTGTTCTTCCATTCTCTGGAAAATCACTCTTTTATTTGGATCCTGTGTTGAAGTGGCCGGTGCACTGGTAATAAAAGAAAGCTCCTCTGTTTCTTTCAATGGAAACTGTACATCCGATACCGGTGTATCCGGATTAATCTCAGCATCAAGCCTCTGCTGTTTTCCACACCCCATTATACTTACCATCATTGTTAAAGAAAGTCCAAGTGCAAGCAAACTTCTTACTCTGTTTTTCTTCATATCTGTATCATTCCTTTCTTTAGCCTTTTACCGATCCAACCATAATTCCTTTATCAAAATATTTCTGGAAAAATGGATACATCACTAAAAGTGGTAAACTTGATACTACAATTGTTGCATATTTCAACTGTTCTGCTACCTTTGCCATCTCTGCTGTGCTTTGGATATCTGCAATCATTCCCGGCTGTGGAGTATTCTGCACCAGGATTGAACGCAGTACCAGCTGCAGTGGCTGAAGATTTGCATCGTTCAAATAAATCATCGCATCAAAGTAGCTATTCCACATTCCGACAAATGACCACAGTGCCAGTACTGCAATGATTGGTTTACATACCGGCATCATAATTTTGAAAAAATGCTGAATTTCATTAGCACCGTCAATTGCAGATGCTTCTCTTAATTCTGCCGGAATTGACTGATAATAAGTTCTTGCAAGAATCATATTCCAAACGTTAAATGCTCCCGGAATCAAAACCGCCCATACTGTATTTACCATATGCAGCTGATTGATCAAAATAAATGTTGGAATCATTCCTCCCCCAAAAAACATTGTGATCAGAAAAATCAGATTAAAAAATTTTCTTCCCACAAATTCTTTTTTAGACAGAGGAAAGGCTGCCAGTAATGTTACAAAAACTGAGATCACTGTAAATGCAAATGAATACAGAAAAGAATTCAAAAATCCGCGCCAGATCATCTCATTCTCCAGTACTCTTCTATAAGCATCCAAAGTCCAGTCCTTAATATCAGAGCTCAGTCCCTGATTATTCAAAACAGTAGGATCCATAAAAGATGCAAGTACTACATATATAATTGGAATCGCAATAGAAAGCACAAACAGTCCAAGAATCGTGAATCCAATTCCAAGGATCAGACGATCTGTCCTTGAATATTTTCTCTTCTTTTTCTCCATCTTCTCTTCCTCCTATAATCCCTCTCCATCATTCAGCTTCTTTACAACCCAGTTTACAAAAATCAACAGAATTACATTTACAACTGAATTAAACAGACCTACCGCCGTAGAATAACCATAATCACCGTTCAAAAGACCGATGCGATATACATATGTAGATAAAATTTCTGATGCCGGCAGGTTCATATCTGTCTGCAATGCATATGCCTTCTCAAATCCAATGCTCATAATATTTCCTGCCTGCAGGATAAACTGAATTACAATAATGTTCTTAATCGCCGGAAGCTCCACGTACCAGATCTGCTGCAAAAGGTTTGCACCATCCATAACTGCCGCTTCTTCCAACTCTTTGCTCGCATTAGATAATGCTGCAGTATACATAATAGATGCCCAGCCTGCAGTCTGCCAGATTCCACTTGCTATATAAATAGTACGGAAAGCAGATGGCATTGTCATCCAGTTTGTGCTAATCCCAAGCAGCCTGTTCAAAGGTCCTACCGGTGATAACAGCATACGAACCATACCACAAAGTACTATTACAGATATAAAATTCGGCATATAGATCAGAAGCTGTACTTTTTTCTTGATCCCTGTTTTTTGAATACGATTCATAAGTAATGCCAGAATAATCGGAACCGGAAATCCCCATAATAATCCATAGATACTCAGCTTTAATGTATTCATCAGATAGTTCATAAAATCCGGTGATGATAAAAAACGTCTGAAATATTCAAGTCCAACCCATGGACTTCCAAGTACTCCCTTGATTACATTATAATCTTCAAACGCAATCAAAAGCCCTCCCATCGGGAGATACTTAAAAATGATTGTCAGTAAAAGTCCCGGCATTAAGAAAAAAAGATATAACTGCCAGTTTTTCTTCACATACGTAACCTTATTTCTCCACGTCTGCTTGCTTACGGGCTTTGCTTGGTTCTGCACTGTTTTCATGCACTTTTTCCTCCATTCCTTTCATACATTGTTCACAAAACCGGTTAAGTAACCGGTTACTTTATAATCTGATGTTACTACATCACACACTCTCTGTCAACACTTTTCTTCATTAAAATAACCGGTTACGTAATCGGTTATTTTAATATTGCCTTTTTGTATAATAATTGCTATACTAAAAAAAATATTTGCATTTATTTATAAGGAGAATAAGTTTCTATGTCAAAAAAACAGGTGACATTTGCAGATATTGCAGCATATACCCATTTTTCAAAAACTACAATATCAAGATATTTCAATCATCCTGATTCCCTTACACTTGAAAATCAGGAAAAAATTTCTCAGGCCCTTGATACCCTTGGCTATAAAAAAAATAAACTTGCAAAAGTTCTGGCAAACGGAAAAAGTGAATTTATCGGAATCATTATTCCGAATCTTTATCTGCATTATTATTCTGAAATGCTGACACAACTGCTGTCCAGCTACAGTGATTATCACTACAAATTTCTCGTCTTTAGCAGTGAACATGGGGCTGAAGAAGAACAGCAATATATTGAAGAGCTCCTATCCTATCAGATTGAAGGTCTCATTGTTTTAAGTCATACGCTGTCATCAAAACAATTATCCTCCTATCAGATTCCCATCGTTGCCATTGAACGTGAAGCGGAATATATCAGCAGTGTTACCACTGACAACTATATGGGTGCGCTTCAGGCTACCACTCTGCTGATCCGTGATAAATGTGATATACTGATCCACATCAATGTCAATGTTGAGAAAGCAGTTCCTGCTTACGACCGTATTCGCGCATTTAAGGAAACCTGTGAAGAATATCAGGTTCCTTATGATATTGATCTAAGTGTAATTGGTAATTCTTATCAGGAAATTTTAAATGAAATAAGACGTATTTTTACAAGAATAGAAGAGAAATATCCCAATCAAAAAAAAGGCATTTTCCTTGCCAACGATACTTATGCAAACATGTTTCTTAACCTGATTTTCCAGAAATACCGAGAATTACCCTCTTTCTATGAAATCATAGGATTTGATAATTCTCCCATTGCCAGTGAGGCAATTCTCCCAATCACAACTGTTGGTCAGCAGATTGATATTATTGCACAGACTGCCATGGAGCTTCTGGTTCAACAGATGGAAGAACAAAAAAAACGTTCCCCTAAACCACTGGAAAAGCCTGTCCATAAACAGATTACTCCCATATTGATTCGCCGTAATACAACCAGTTAAAACTAACCTTTCATTTTTCTCCGGAATACAATCTGTCCCAGAAATATTTCTGCCATATCGGATATTGGAATACTTAATTATTTTGGCAAAAAGGGGATGCCGAAAAGTGGTATTAAACGGCATCCCCTTTATTGATTGTATTATCTTATTTCATATGATCTTTTTCAGTTATTTTGCGAATAACCCGGCATGGATTTCCGGCAGCCAGCAATCATCTCTGCCACTTTTTTTGTTGTTCCACTTGCTCTCATACACTGTATCTGCTGTTGCAGTATGAAGCACAATCTGAACCAGCGGATATTTTTCTTTATATACTTTACATATCCTGGCCAATGTCTTCATCCCGTACTCACCTCCAGCTTTA
>OOCY01001046.1_pt1 | contig 15883 bp, 19 predicted proteins | sample 1671291 | NCBI WGS metagenome assembly OOCY01 (sample SAMN06348141, study PRJEB24527) | human gut metagenome | biome: human gut; feature: ankylosing spondylitis patient; material: feces | host: Homo sapiens | place: China | collected 2015-10 | reverse complement strand
ATTTTTTGTACTTTTGCGCCTCAATAAGAGTAATTTGTAATTTAGTAATTGTAATTAGATACTATGTTCGATAATTTAAGCGAGAGACTTGAGAGGTCGTTTAAAATTTTGAAGGGTGAAGGTAAAATCACCGAAATTAATGTAGCGGAAACGCTGAAAGACGTGCGTAAAGCACTTTTGGATGCTGACGTAAACTATAAGGTTGCCAAGAGTTTTACTGATACCGTTAAGGAAAAAGCTTTAGGACAAAACGTGCTGACAGCTGTAAAACCCAGCCAGTTAATGGTAAAAATCGTACACGATGAGTTAACACAACTCATGGGTGGCGAAACTGCGGAAATCAATATTGATTCCAAACCGGCTGTTATTTTGATGTCCGGTCTGCAAGGTTCTGGTAAGACTACTTTCTCCGGAAAGTTGGCACGCATGCTGAAAACCAAAAAGAACCGGAAGCCCTTATTGGTGGCTTGCGACGTTTACCGCCCCGCCGCTATCGAACAGTTGCGCGTACTGGCAGAGCAGATCGAAGTGCCCATGTATTCCGAACCTGATAGCAAAGACCCGGTGAGCATAGCCCAAAATGCCATACAGGAAGCTAAAACCAAAGGATATGACCTCGTAATCGTCGATACAGCCGGTCGTCTGGCCGTAGACGAAGAGATGATGAACGAAATCGCCGCCATCAAATCCGCCATCAATCCGAATGAAATCTTGTTCGTAGTGGATTCCATGACCGGACAGGATGCCGTAAATACAGCCAAAGAATTCAACGAACGTTTGGACTTCAATGGCGTGGTATTGACCAAGTTGGACGGTGACACTCGCGGTGGTGCCGCCCTTTCTATCCGTACTGTAGTAAACAAGCCTATCAAGTTTGTAGGAACCGGCGAAAAACTGGACGCTATCGACCAATTCCACCCTGCCCGTATGGCAGACCGTATTCTGGGTATGGGCGACATCGTGTCATTGGTAGAGCGTGCACAAGAACAATATGATGAAGAAGAAGCCAAACGTCTGCAAAAGAAAATTGCGAAGAACCAGTTTGACTTCAACGACTTCCTGAGCCAGATTGCACAAATCAAAAAAATGGGTAACTTGAAAGAACTCGCTTCCATGATACCGGGGGTAGGCAAAGCTATCAAGGATATCGATATTGACGACAATGCTTTCAAAAGCATCGAAGCGATTATCTACTCCATGACTCCGGAAGAACGCAGCAACCCGGCCATCCTAAACGGCTCGCGCCGCCAGCGTATCGCCAAAGGCAGCGGCACGAACATTCAGGAAGTAAACCGTTTGCTGAAACAGTTCGACCAGACCCGTAAAATGATGAAAATGGTGACCGGCAGCAAAATGGGTAAGATGATGCCGAAACTGAAACGATAAGAAAGAAAAATATCCTGCATATAAATCCCGCTAATTTCATAGTTCGAATGAAGTCAGCGGGATTTTTGCTTTATTCGGTTATTTGACCTATTTTTGCGAATAATGCCATGTAAATAATAACCAATACAATAATATTGAATATGACACTAATTGACGGAAAAGCAATTTCCGAACAGGTAAAACAGGAAATTGCAACAGAAGTAGCTGAGATAGTGGCGCGCGGCGGAAAACGCCCGCATTTGGCAGCTATCCTTGTAGGACACGACGGTGGCAGCGAAACCTATGTAGCAGCCAAAGTAAAAGCTTGTGAAGTATGCGGATTCAAGTCCTCGCTCATTCGTTATGAGACAGATGTAACGGAAGAAGAGCTGCTGGCGAAAGTACGCGAACTGAATGAGGATGCAGATGTAGACGGTTTTATCGTCCAGCTGCCTTTGCCAAAACATATATCGGAACAAAAAGTGATTGAAACAATCGACTACCGCAAAGATGTGGATGGCTTCCATCCTATCAATGTAGGACGTATGTCCATAGGATTACCTTGTTACGTTTCCGCAACTCCTAACGGAATTCTCGAATTGCTGAAAAGATACAAAATAGAAACTTCCGGAAAGAAATGCGTTGTACTGGGGCGCAGCAATATCGTAGGCAAACCCATGGCTGCCCTAATGATGCAAAAGGCTTATCCTGGTGACGCCACAGTAACCGTTTGCCACAGCCGCAGTAAAGACCTGGTAAAAGAGTGCCAAGAAGCCGATATTATCATCGCAGCTATGGGACAACCTAACTTTGTAAAAGCGGAAATGGTGAAAGAAGGCGCAGTTGTCATTGACGTAGGTACTACCCGTGTACCAGACGCAACCAGAAAATCCGGTTTCAAGCTGACCGGTGATGTCAAGTTCGATGAAGTAGCTCCCAAATGTTCATTCATCACTCCCGTACCTGGTGGTGTAGGTCCCATGACCATTGTCTCTTTAATGAAGAACACATTGTTGGCAGGCAAGAAAGCTATTTATCAATAATAAGGATGATGAAAGCGCTCATCTCCTTTATCTTTCTACTATATAGCGTAACCCTTTCCTCACAGGAAAGGATTACGCTATTATTTGTAGGAGACTTAATGCAACACCGGGCGCAAATAGATGCCGCCCGCACTTCCGACGGGAAATATGATTATTCTCCTTGTTTCTCCCTTGTAAAGGAAGAAATCTCCCGTGCCGATATTGCAATAGGTAATCTTGAAGTGACTCTCGGTGGAAAACCTTATCAAGGCTATCCTACTTTCAGTGCACCCGACGAATATCTGCAAGCTATCAAAGATGCCGGATTCGACGTTCTTCTCACAGCAAACAATCATTGCCTGGATCGCGGCAAGACCGGATTGGAACGAACCATCACACAAATCGAATCATTTTCCATACCCTATGCAGGTACTTACCGGAACGCTATAGAACGTAAACAACTCTATCCTCTCTTCATCCGGAAAAAAGGTTTCTGCATAGCCATACTCAACTACACTTACGGCACTAATGGAATCAAGGTATCTGCACCCAACATAGTCAATTACATTGACAAAAAAACAATTCTAAAAGACATACATAGCGCCCAAGCCGTACGCCCGGATGCTATTATAGCCTGTATGCATTGGGGAGAAGAATATCAATCACTCCCGAACCGTGAGCAATGCGAGCTTGCCGACTGGTTGCTGAAACAGGGGGTGACCCATATTATCGGTTCGCATCCGCACGTAATCCAGCCTATGGAATTACGCACGAACGGCAATCAACAGCATGCCATCGTCTATTCTTTAGGAAACTTCATCTCCAATATGAGCGCTGCAAATACAGACGGTGGACTCATCTTTACGCTGCAACTTGAAAAATATCCTCTCCCCAAGCCCATCCGTCCATTACAAAACCATTCAAGTCATTCACCGTCGCCCGAATCTTTTGCCTCTTCTTTTCCATTCGCCCGTGTCGTCCGATGCGGATACACTTTAGTATGGACCGGCCGCCCCACTCTCACCGGAGAAAAAAATTACATTTTATATCCTTCTTACTCACCACATAGCCATTTGCCGCAATCAGCCCGTAACCGTCTGAATATCTTCATTAAAAACACTCGAAAGTTCCTGATACAGCATAATACAGAAATTTATGAAAATAATAAATAGCTATTTTTTTGGAAAAAAAACGCCAAAACATTTGTAATATCAAAGATTATCCATATCTTTGCACCGCATTTAAGAAATGCGACAACATGGTGACTGTAGTTCAGTTGGTTAGAGCGTCAGATTGTGGTTCTGAATGTCGAGGGTTCGAGTCCCTTCAGTCACCCAAAAGAAAGAGGAATTTCAGTAATGATTTTCCTCTTTTTTGCTATATATCAAGCTTTTGGGAGGATTAATCCAAAAATATGTCGTAAAGAACCACATTACAAGTAACGTTTTAAACCTACAAGTAGATAGAATTTGTTTACCCATTGTTTACCCTAAGATTATGGCAACATTTAAAGCAATCATCAAAAAAGAAAAAATGCGTTCCGATAAGACATGGAATGTTCTTATCAGGTTAACACATGAGAGAAAGATAAGATATATCTCCACTACCATGTATGTCACCAAGAAAGATATTACCTCCGGCTTCAAAATAAAGAATCAGCAAATAATCGATAGATGTGAAGAGTTAATCAAAATTTATCGGGAGAAAATATACAAACTGAATCTAGAATTGAATGCCATAGACATAGACACCATAGCCGAATATCTTAAATCATCCAAGGATGACAAAAGCGGCATTGATTTTATTTTATTCGCAAAAAAGTGGTGCGCTTCACATCCTGAGATAAAGGGTATGAAGAATTACACAACAGCTTTAAACTCATTTTGTACTTTCTTTGGAAGAGAATCTATTCTTTGTAACGAAATAACAGTTCAGAAACTAAAGGAATTTGAAGAATACCTGTCTGAAAAGAAACGGGCACAATCACTATACCCCAGCGTCATCCTGCGTCTATTTACAGAGGCAAGGGAGTATTATAATGACGAAGACAATGACATTATAAGAATTAAGCAGAATCTTTCAAAATATAAGCCAAAACAACAGAATGTAGCAGAGAAAAGAGCTTTACCGGAAGAAACTATAAAAACTATATTTACTCTCCCTTACGATAACAAAAAGATTAAGGGATATACCAGTAGGCATGACTTGGCGAAAGATTGTTTTATATTATCATTCTGCCTAATGGGAATGAACTCTGCCGACCTATATAATGCAACTGAGTTTGACGGGGAATACATAACTTATTACCGTACCAAGACCAAAGACAGAAGAAATGACAATGCCAAAATGATTGTTCGCGTACATCCAATTATACAGCCACTCGTAAATAAATACAAAGGCAAAGAACGCGTATTCAACTTTTACGAGCGTTTTTCTTCTATGGCAGACCTCAATCGAGCCATCAATATAGGGCTAAAAGAGGTTGGATACAAAATAGGCATAGACAATCTTCAATTCTATGCAGCCCGGCATTCTATGGCTACGATAGCAATAAATAAGGCTGGTATAAACAAGTATATTGTCAACGAAATGCTTTGCCATACAGACTCGTCCATGAAAGTTACAGACCTCTATATACAGAAAGATTTTACGCCTATTAATGAAGCCAATTTCAAACTTATCGAATATGTGTTCGGAAAGAAATAGTATTGCTTTCTGTAGTTGGGCAGCTACGGGGATTTACATTTTAGAGGGGGCGACTATTCAGCCAACCCTTCTTTATGTTAGTATTCAAAAACTATAGCTGAGAGATACTGAACATTCGTGAAGAAATTTATATGTACCTCGTGAAGGACTAATCTTGTGTCCATCGAAACATACATTTCTTCGACCTGAATAAGGGTCCTGATTGGAAATCGTATAGCCCAAGGAAAAAGCCAACTGGTCAATTCCTAAAGAAAGAGCACTTTTAACACGCCCAAAGACAACATCCCCTCCCTTATTGCGAACTGACCTAAACTCTCCCTTTGTCTTTCCGCCTTCTTCAGTATAATGTGCATATGAAAAAGCCTCGTTGGGTAATGTCAGAATCAATGCCGGCTCACATTGAAGAAAAAGCTGATAATCCTTTTCACGCCCCAAGCTCACTGAAGGAGTCCTAAAATTGGTACCTATCAACCAATTCCCCCGCAGTAGTTTACCGTCATCATAGAGTGTATACTTCTGACCTTTGCCGTCACTCACCTCTGTATTAGGTTTATAATCATTGTCCATCCAGTTTTGAAAAGCAAGACCGGTCATAACGCCAACATATTTCCCAATGTAACGGATATATGATACCTCAAGCCCTAAAGCTGGTTCAGAACCATATGCAAATAGAGAACCGGATAGAGACAAAACATTTTTATTAGTTTTAAAATCCCCTTCTCGCTCATCGGCAAAAAGGTGAATGACCGACATACATAAACAAAAGATAAAAGCAATTTTTTTCATTTCAATCTAAATATAATTGGCTGACACCAAAATTTAAAAAACATATTCAACTGCTATAAAGATAACTGCTTTTCTGAAATTACCTATGTGATTTGAGGGAATTTTTATAAAAGGGAAGGCCCAAATGAAAAAAAATCCCGACGAAAGCCGGGATATGTTACACACAATAGATATGAATTGTTGCTTATGAATACAAAGGCGACTTATTCAGCCACTCCTTCTACAAAGTTGTTTTTTATCTTTGAAAAACGGAATTATCAGCCGTTCGTACGTTGGCTAATAAGAATTCTTCTAAAGCGGCACATTCAAAAGCCGAATCAAATGGAACCGCAATAACTACAATATATTTAGGTGACGTGCTCCAATAAGGACTTCTAACCTGGCATTTTCTTTCACCATCATAACAAAAATAACTTCCAAGCCTTCCGCCAATGGCAACGGATGATTTACCTATATATAGCACATTCTCATTACCGTCCATTATCAAATAGACTCCAGGTCTATCGGCATATGGGTAGCATTGGGGCCAGCAGTTTCCCATATTCTCTTTCTCAGGAAACAAATCATACTTGCTACTAACTAAAAAACGTGTAAGATTTGGGTGGCGATACTTCTCTTCGTATAATCTCACTAATCTTAAAACCTCATCTAATTTTGCCATTTCTTGATTATTCTTTTAATAACAGTCATTAGTCTATCCTTACCTGATTATTTATGAGCTTGAGAGACATCATACATCCGCTTTGTCTGAAATCCCTTTGTTATTTCTTCTTCCGAAATAATCTCTTTCGATAAGACCCAAATAATTATAGGGCTTCCATCAACTTGGTCAATTCGATTGTACACTTGCTCCAATTGCCAACCAAGTTTAGACATGAAGTTCATTGCTGCAACTATTGTGAGGAATTTTATCTCTTTCCCATTTTCATCAACAAATTTATTATCCTTAAAATCACCTTCTCCATAATCAATTCTTATATCTATGATACCTCTTTTCAGAAAATTCTCATCACCTATAAGATTACAGTACGTCTTATACGGAGTTTGAGCAAACAATACAATCCCAACAAAAGAAAGGAAAGCGGCTAATAAAAATCTATTCATAGTATTATAAAATCAAAGTTACTTCACAAAAATACAAATCAAGGAAGAATTATCAAATAGAAACGGACAAAAAGCTTTAATGGAAGCCAAAGCACGTCATAAACAAGTCTGAATTTTTACTGAAATATGAGCCATAAAAGGAAAGACAGTTCAGTAAGTTTCCTTTCCTTTTATATAATTTATCCCCCTACTATCCATACCTTTTTTCCAAACATTATATACAATATGAGACAAATAATTGCAGTTCTCACTTATAACGTTTTCATCGACTGTGAATTCATTACATCCTATAGCCTGATTAGATTTACAATATTTTTCAATGCCTTTCTTTTTATATAGACAACATAGCCTTTGATTTGTATAGCTATTTTCCTTATAATATTTACATAAAAAACAGTTCTTTGCATTTTCGTAATTCTTATATACAATTGCCCAACCAAAGACAAAAGGGTTTATCCATATAGTACGATTTGCCAAATAATCGAATGTAATCTCAAATATAGCAGATGAATGTCTCTGAGTATATATTTTGCAATTGCTACGATTACTCGGACAAAACCCTTGCATAGAATCTAATAATACGAACTTATTAAGCATCAAACCTTCAGTTTCAGATATTCTACATCTACGTTTAAAATTATAAAAATTCACTCGTTCGCTCTCGGAAATCATTCCACTTTGTATAATAGTATTCAGTTCATATTCTGAATTTAGAGCCACCTCAATAATACGTATCCCAGACCCTAACTTCCCCTTCTCACACTGATGTGAAACTAAAATTTCGATGAAAACAGGTTCATATTTATTCTCCGAATTGGTAAGAAGCAAATCTGCACGAAACCCCTTATATGTTTTTCTCGAGTGATTACATTGTAATAATTCTTTAAGTTAAAAGATTGGCTCGTTTCTTTCTCACAATAATAAGAAGAAGTATAGTCATCATGATTCCATAGACAATGTTCAAAATTAGAGCATCTATCTTTTGTTTTAAAAGAGATATTTAATGCACCATCTGAATTAAACCACTCTTCAATTCTTTTCTTAGCAAGAGCATGAAGATAAGTTTCATAGCTACAGTTTTGCGGTCTTATCTTATGAGCATAATGCTTTACTTTAACAGAACCTTCTTTTACAACCATTTCTCCTTTACAATGAGGACATCGATATTCTATTCCTTTCTGAGCATTTTCAATACCAACACACTTTTCATTCTTATCAAGAGCATACGTATATTTGAGTTCTGTCATAATATTAAATCTACCAACCATTCCTATTAGTAAAATTGAACTATCTCTCTTTGTTTATATCTATAAAACTAATATTATTATATTCTCCAAATTTAGCTTGCTGATTATTTGTCAAAATTTTAATTTGCCACTTCATATCATCATAAGAGTTTTGTCCATAGTGATAAAATATAAATTCTTTTTCTTTACACCCAAATTGAGATTGTCGTCTAAAAAAATCATCAAAATAAGAATGGTCGGTTTGCCCCAAAGAGTATCCAAAAAATATTATTCTTTCTGCGTTATCCAAAATATAAGGTAAACCCTTTACTTTTTGATAAGGACTATGAGATTTATACAAAAAAACATGCTTTTTATCTACTTGGGCATTATCTTCTACGCCAAATACAAAGCCATTCTTTAATGTACCGTGTACGTGGTTAATTATATATTCTGATTCATTATATGAAATATCACTTAGTATATTTTCAATTGTATTGGTATAATTAAATGTAAGGATATATACAGGGGATAACTTAAACGCTTGATCTAATACATAAGTGCCCATAGCTGAGAAATAGTTCCCTTCTTTAGTCACCTCCATCAAATATGACTTTAAATGAGAGCACAATTCATTGTATTCATCACGCAATGTATCACCCTTTTTAGGTTTACCTTCTATATATATTCTTGGAAGAAAAGTACTTTGTGAATACACACTTAACTCATTTTCAATATCAATCCATAAATTTAAAGATTGCTTCTTCCGAAGATAGTCCACCAAAAAATTGTTCTTTATATCAGAAAACCAATGGCTTTTCATAAAATCCTTATAAGAAGTTTTCAGACCAAGATTTAAATCAAACCCGTTACCTACAACAAACACTGTTTTATAGTTTTGCAATTCATCCATAGTATTATAAAATCAAAGTTAATCTACAAAAATACAAAGCCAAGAGGTATTATCAAATAAAAAGTAAATAAAAAAGCCCCGACGAAAGTCGGGGCGAAATATCTTTTACTTATCAAGAGCTTTTTACGAAATCTATAAAATCACCTAATGACAAGATAAAAATATTATTGTATATCAGAGTGTTTTGATAAATAGATATCTCTCAGATAAATGCTCATCAATTTAACTATAGATTGCATAGAAAGTTTTACAGCTTTGTTTGTATTAGAAGCAGGGTCTAATAACTCTATTGTATCAGGAGAATAATATATAAATTGTTTGATATCAGTAAACATTTCATGCCCCATATTTCTAAGAAGAAATCCTAAAGCCTCTTCCTCTACATCATACGCTGTCGTTGGATTTATCTTCTCTAGCTCTTCCATTAAAAAATCAATATTATCATCTATTGTTTTTTTAGCTGAAGATTTCACAAACAAGACATTGCCAAGTGGTGTCATTTTTAAAGGGCTCGCTTTCTTTGCCAATTTATCAATCATGTCATTATCAAATTTCATTAACCATTTATTTATCTCAACAACCATGTCATTTGTAGATGAAACAATACGTTGTAATTCTTTATAACGTAAGTCAGAATTTCTTATATCATCTTTATGCTTTTCACATGGCAAATCATCAACTGCTTTTCTTGTTGTTTCCAGTTTAGTATGATATTTTGATATTATCCACGTAGCTATGATTACTATCAATATAACAGCTAACCATGGAGCATGGTTCAATAAATAAGTTAAAATTGGATTCATAATCGTGTTTACTCTTTACTTGCAAATTTTACGCATCAAGATGTTGCAAATATAAGATGTTTTATTGAAACATCAACTGCAACAACAAACATTTTATATTATAGTATAAATATTTATACTATAATATAAACTACATCATAATGTTAAATTGAAAGTGAAAGCGTAAAAATAAATCGTTTACCACTGCCACAAGTCATAACTCACTCCAACCCCAACATAAAACACACCCAGATACCCATACCCAGCCTGCAACCCAAATCCCCAACGTTTCTTTTTCGACTTGATGGTGACCGGATGATAGACGTCATTCGTTTCCACTTGATAAACGGTCCTCGGATACACAGTCATACTATCCAGCTGCGGGTCTACATATCCGCTCACCACCGCACAATACAGGCTATCTTCATACACAACCCGTTTGCGGTGAAGCAAGGTGTCACCTATACGTACTGTGTCATTCGGCAATATCTGCCAAAAGACCGCTATCGGTGCGGAGATAAGAACCGTATCAAGTTTGACAACCGTCTGTATCTTTGTTTCGGTACGGATTTCTGCCGGCAAAGGCTCGTGCGGACGGAACCAAGCCGCCACACAAGCGATTGCCAGTAATACAACTAATAGCCAGGGTAGTTTTTTCATAGCTTCAGTACCTGATTCCGGTTTCTACCGTCCGCCCGGTAGCTCACATGCACCCAGGCGAAATTACTCTCATCAATTAACTGGTCAAAAGGAAGGTTCTTGCGGATATGCTCAAACAGTAGCTTATTCTGCTGTCTGTCTCCGGTATCAATGTCCGCCGCCTGTCCGCTCATGTGCTGGCTGGTTGTCGCACCGCCCACCGCTTTATTCAATGCCGGGCAACGGTAACCGCTGTTCACAACGATAGGTTTGCCGTACCATTCGCGTAGCGGGTCAAGAACGCTATCCACCAATGCAGTCAGATTGGCTTCTATATCACTGCCACATCTGTTGTCGATTCCTTTGCGGTCGGCAGTTGTCGAACGGCAAAGTTCTTTTATCGTAAAATACTTCATACATCATTTGATTTAATATAAACATACACTACATTTGCAGAAGCCTTTGTTTAAACTTTAAGTTTGTGCTAAAAAGGGAAGGGAGCCGTTGCGAAACACCTTCCTTCCCGTGAATTAATAATCGCTCGGTGGCTTCCGCCCGCTACATCCCCGGACATCACACCGCTTTGCTTCCAGCTTTATCTTCTCTATCTCCAGTGTAGCGTTCTTTTCGGTCAGCTCGCGGATACGCTGGCGGTCTTCATTCTTCTCGGCATAAAGCTGGTCTATCTTGGAATCAAGTTCCACTACCCTGTGTTCCTTTTTCTCGTACAGTTCCTTCCATTCAGCAGCATACGAGGTGATATTGTCAGCTTCCGCCTTTCTCGCTTCCGCAGCCGCCTTGCGCTTCTTGCTGTCATAGAACATGAACACACCGAAAAGAGGAAGCAGGATAGTAGTAACTATCCCGCCGGTGATGTTGAACAGTTCATTCAGTTCCTCCATCATACCTTCATCCCCGTTACATGTTCATCACTCCACCCCTTGGCATGCCAACCGAGAAGAATGCCGGCAATAAACGCTCCCGTTGACACAATGCTTGCCCAAAACGGTACATACTGGTAATAAGCCAGCAGACCTACAATCACGGCCATCATAATAGCCAAAACAATCAGTTTCTTTTTCATCTACGAACTTTTTTAATTAAACAAAAAAGCCCACGAACGCATCCTGTTAAAGACACATTCATGGGCGTTAACCAATAAAACATGACAAATATACTCATTTACAATCACTTTTCAGCGAAAGTAAACAAGAAATTTATGAGTAGGGAATATCTTACCAGGAAAGGGTTGCCAAACTATGGCAGTAGAATATCAGTAGAACCTATAAAATCTACCCACATTCTACCGGGCGTCTAAAATCAGGTGTTTTTTCTTCCTTTTTACAGCCTTCAAATCCCGAATAATCGTATTAGAAAGAACCTCTGAATACACCTCCGTAGTTCTGACAGAAGTATGACCTAACAACTTCTGGACGGTGGTAATCGGAACGCCCTGATGCACAAGCAGGGTCGCACAAGTATGACGGGCCGTATGGAAAGTGATAGGCTGTGCAAGGAAAAGCGGACAGGTGAAGATAAAACGTAAACCGTTAGGAATAAGCAATATTTCAATATTCTGCCAAGTGAAGAAAATGCAAATGACAACGGAATATTGAGGTTGTTCAGTTACCAAAACGTTAGCCGGGCAGTTACCAAAACGGGAATAGGTAACGGCAGGCAATGAAAAGAAATCTTCACCGTTTTGTTTGCACTCATACACAGTATTTTGCATATCAAGGAACTCTTATATGGCAAGTAAATTTGCACTTAAAAAATATAAGCGTATGAAAGTAGAAAAATTCAAGGTGCTGCTCTACCTCAAAAAGAGCGGATTGGACAAATCGGGAAAGGCTCCCATCATGGGACGCATCACTGTAAACCGCACGATGGCGCAGTTCGGATGCAAGCTGTCCTGTACGCCCGAACTGTGGAATCCCCGTGAGAGTCGTCTGAACGGGAAGAGCCGCGAGGCGGTGGAGACTAATGCCAAGATTGAAAAGCTATTGTTGGCGATAAACACCGCATTCGACAGCCTTGTGGGGCGTAAGGTCGATTTTGATGCCATCGATGTGAAAAACCTTTTTCAAGGCAGCATGGAAACACAGATGACGCTCATGAAAATGACAGACGCGGTATGTGACGATATCAAGGCTCGTATCGGTATAGACCGCGCGAAAGGAACTTATCCCGGCTATTACTATATGCGGCTGGCACTCGGGGAGTTCATCGAAACCAAGTACAAGGTCAGGGATTTGGCTTTCGGGCAGCTGACGGAGCTGTTCATCCACGACTATCAGACATTCGTCACGGAAGAAAAAGGCTATGCAATTGATACCATACGCCACCACCTTTCCATCCTGAAAAAGGTTTGCCGCCTTGCCTATAAGAAAGGGTATTCGGAAAAATGCCATTTCCAGCATTTTGCCCTGCCCCAGCAATCGGAAAGGACTCCACGGGCATTAAGCCGCGAATCGTTCGAGAAAATCCGTGACGTGGAAATACCAGCTTACAGAAAATCCCACATGCTTGCGCGTGACCTTTTCCTGTTTGCCTGCTATACGGGCGTGTCATATGCCGATGTGGTTTCCATTACAAACGAGAACCTGTACACGGATGAGGACGGAGCGTTATGGCTGAAATACCGCAGAAAGAAAAACGAGCATCGGGCGAGTGTGAAACTCCTTCCCGAAGCGTTGGCACTTATCAATAAGTATCACAGTGAGGACAGGGAAACCTTGTTCCCTTTGCTTCGCTGGTCAAATCTCAGAAGGCATATGAAAGCGTTGGCGGCATTGGCAGGAATTAAGGATGACTTGTGCTACCATCAGGCAAGGCATAGCTTCGCCTCGCTGATAACGCTTGAAGCCGGAGTGCCGATTGAGACCATCAGCAGGATGTTGGGACATTCAGATATTTCCACGACTCAGGTTTATGCCCGTGTCAGTCCGAAAAAACTTTTCGAGGACATGGACAAGTTCATAAAAGCTACAAAAGATTTTCAATTAACCCTTTAACACCGAACATACAATATGCGAAGCACATTTTCACTATTGCCCTACATCAACCGCAGCAAGGTAAAGGCTGACGGTACGACTACTGTCCTGTGCCGTATAACCATCGACGGGAAGCAGGCGGTCATAAGCACAGGCATTTATTGCCGTCCTGAAGATTGGAACGGCAAGAAGAACGAAATAAAAACCGTAAGGGAGAACAACCGCTTACGTGAATACCTACGTCTGACGGAGGATGCCTATAATGAGATACTGAAATCGCAAGGTGTGGTCAGTGCGGAGATACTGAAGAACTATATCACTTTGAATAATATCCATCCGACTACCCTCCTGCAAATGGGCGAATGGGAACGGGAGCGGTTGAGGAAACATTCCGAGGAAATAGATTCCATATCTTCCTACCGCCACTCAATGTATTACCAAAAGTACCTGATTGACTATCTCACGTCTTTCGGGAAAAAGGACATTGCCCTTGAAGAAGTGACGGAAGATTTCGGTAAGTCCTACAAGGCGTATCTGAAAAAGTGCAAGAATTTCGGGGCATCCCAGACCAACAAATGTATGTGCTGGCTGAACCGTCTGCTGTATCTTGCCGTGGACAGGGATATTATCCGTGTGAACCCTTGCGAGGATTTGGAATATGAACCGAAGCCGGAGGCAAAACACAAGTATATCAGCCGTGAGGAGTTCAAGAGAATCCTTGCCACCCCGATGTATGACAAGCGTCAGGAACTTGCGAGGCGGGCTTTCATCTTTTCCACACTGACCGGGTTGGCGTATGTGGACATAAAGCTCCTGCATCCGCACCATATCAGACGTAATGCGGAGGGCAAGCGGTATATCCGCATCAACCGCAAGAAGACGAATGTGGAGGCATTCGTGCCTCTGCATCCCATAGCGGAACAGATATTGTCACTATACAACACAACCGACGATGAACAGCCCGTGTTCCCTCTTCCCAGCCGTGATGCCCTCTGGTTTGATATCCACGAGATGGGCGTTATCATAGGGAAAGAGGATAACTTGTCCTATCATCAAAGTCGGCACAGCTTCGGAACATTCCTGATTTCGGCGGATATACCTATCGAGAGTATTGCCAAGATGATGGGGCATTCCAATATTCGGACGACACAGGGTTACGCACGGATAACCGATGATAAAATCTCGAAGGACATGGACAAACTGATGGAACGCAGAAAGATACAATCTACCGGCGAAAAGACAGACAGCAATAAGTAAAACAGTATCAATTCAGTACATTATGGACAGAGGAATAATAACAATCAGTGAAATGGGTACGGTCACTATGCCGACTGTATCCGTGTGGATGACGCAGTTCGAGATAGCCGATTTATTCGGGGTGTTTTCATGTGATATTCGCAAAGCGATTCATTCCATCTACAAGAACAAGGAACTGAATGAACTTAATACAATGAAGTATCTCAGGCAAGCGAATGGAATCAATTATGACGTTTACAGCCTTGAAATGATTGTAGCCATAGCATTCAGAATATGCAGTAAAGAGAGTATCCTGTTCAGACGATTTGTAATAAATGAAATCAGTGGCACTAAGAGAGGAACTCCGGTTACATTGCTTGTTTCCTGTGGCAGGGATAACAACCGATGGTATAATTGAAGTTCATTCCGTCAGTCACCAGTTCCCGATGCTCGGATGCAAAGGTAGCGCATGGCACTGATGGCAGCGGCAAGGTCGGGCGGCAAAGCCGTTTCGGGCAGAATCTTCCTCCTGTGGAGCGTATTCAGCCCGAAAACCTTGCCTCTGCCTGCCATACGCTTGAAGGGCATCCGGTAACGGAAACAAGCGACTGACGGAAAAATCAGAAGACAGGAAAAAAGGAACGGCTTACAGACGAAACAGAATTTTGACGCTTCATCCGTAAGCCGTTCCCTTTTTCTTTTGCCGGAAGTCCATTGCTGGCGCAATCACTGGGCAGACGGCAAACTGCGCTCCTTCAAGAAAATCACGTGCCTGTCAGCCGATAAGCGGAGCGGTAGCCGTCATTTAGCATCTTCTCTATATCGGATTCACGATAGAGGATTTTTCCGCCCAACTGGATATAGGCTATCCGTCCCTCGTTGCGGTAGTCCTGAAGTGTCCGGCGGCTCACTTTCAACCGTGCCGATACTTCCTTGTCTGTGAAGAAACGTTCGCCGCCCAGTGTCGGGCGATAGTTGGCGGTCAGATGCTCGAAGCCGTCCAGCAGACGGTCAAGGCTGCCCATGAAGTGGATTATCCACTCGCTGTCCTTGTTAATCAGTTCATTCATGTTACTTTGGATTTAGTGGGTATTGTTAGTTTACTTCGTTC
>OOCY01000982.1_pt1 | contig 16986 bp, 10 predicted proteins | sample 1671291 | NCBI WGS metagenome assembly OOCY01 (sample SAMN06348141, study PRJEB24527) | human gut metagenome | biome: human gut; feature: ankylosing spondylitis patient; material: feces | host: Homo sapiens | place: China | collected 2015-10 | reverse complement strand
AGTATGTTCCTCGTTGACACCCGTCAGACGGTTTTCTTCTATCACAAGGATGCCGAGGCTGTCGCAGGCATCGAGCATTTCGGGAGTCATCGGGTTATGGGAAGAACGGTAGGCATTGCAGCCGAACTTCTTCAGTTCCTTCAGTCGGTACACTTGCAAGGCATCGGGAATGCCGGCACCTACTCCGGGGTGGTCTTGGTGCATGTTCACACCTTTCAGTTTCAGAGGCTGTCCGTTCAAGAGGAAGCCCTTGTCGGCATCGAAGCGGATGTCACGAATACCCGTAGTAGTGGTATAAGCATCCACCAGCTTGCCATGCTGATAGACTTCCGTAAGCAGTGTATATAGATAAGGTGTATCCACACTCCAAAGATGAGGTTTGTCCAGCGCTATTTCACCGACGGTGAGCTGGCGGTCTTTCGGCAGTACCGGCTTACCGGCCGTTTCGCAGCGTGCCACTTCCTTGCCGTCGGCATCCCGGAGGATATGGCAGAGGCGGTAATCCTCCGTTTGCAGACCGGAGTTTTCAACAGTAGTCTCTATCGTCAGCTTGGCCTTGTCAAAAGGTGCGGCCAGCGTGCTGTGCACAAAGGTTCCGAAAGGAGCTACATGTAACGGCGCCGTCTTGTTCAGCCATACATGGCGGTAGATGCCCGCACCCTCGTAAAACCAGCCCTCCTCGAGCGTGGCATCCGCACGGACGCAGATAAGATTCTCTTCTCCGTAATTCAAGTATTCCGTAATGTCATACACCTGCGTGGCATAGCCGCTCGGTTCGTGTCCCAGGTAGAAACCGTTTATCCAGATACGGGCATCACGGAAGATACCGTCGAACTGAAGATAAAGATGTTTGCCGAGGTCCTCTTGTGGCACGGTGATGGTCTTTCGGTACCATCCCACAGAGTTTTCGGGGAATTTATAGCCGACGGCTTTATAGCCATGACTGTGGCTCGCCTCTTTGGCATAAGGCAAATCAACCACCCAGTCATGCGGAAGGTTGACCGTCTTCCAGTCCACACCCCACTTCTCCGGATTGAACTTAGGGGAGTAAGGACCCTCATTATGGATAGAGGCTGCCTTGGTCAGATAGTTGAAGTACTCCGTTCCGCAGCCGAAGTCTTTCTCCGGTGAGGAAGCATTGCCAAAAGCAAACTGCCAGCCGTCATCCAGCAAAATACGTTCGCGGACGGATTGGGCGGAAAGAGAAAAGGTAATTCCAAGAAGGAACAAAAATGCGAATAAGTGTTTCATATCGGTTAATCATAAAATGTGTTTACAAAGATAGGGCGAAATAGACTCGTACAGTGATACTTTTGTATCTTTTTCCGGTACTTCATGTTTCCGAAGGGAAAAAACACGCCGGGCAAACAAGGGTGATAGGAGAAAAGTTTTTAAATTTGAAGCGTGCTTCCGGGAAAATGGCCGGATGGCACAACTAACGAAGAATGTATCAAACTAAATACAAGAAATAATATGCAAGACAAAAGATTCGGATATTTCGATGACGACAACCGCGAATACGTCATTACCGATCCCAAGACACCTTGGCCATGGATTAACTACCTGGGCAATGAAGATTTCTTCTCACTCATCTCCAATACCGCCGGAGGCTATTCCTTCTACAAGGACGCCAAGTTCCGCCGCATCACCCGCTACCGCTACAACAACGTGCCGATGGACAACGGGGGACGCTACTTCTACATCAATGAAGGCGGCAACGTATGGTCTCCCACCTGGAAGCCCTGCAAGACTGCACTCGACAGTTACGAGTGTCGCCACGGCATGAGCTATACCCGTATCACCGGAGCCAAAGACGGCATCGAAGCCAGCCTGCTCTTCTTCGTCCCACTGAAGACCTGGGGAGAGGTGCAGAAGCTGACCTTGCGGAATACTTCTGCCAAAGTGAGAAAACTCAAACTATTCTCCTTTGCCGAATGGTGCTTGTGGAATGCCGCTACGGACATGGAGAACTTCCAGCGTAACTTCTCCACGGGAGAGGTGGAAGTGGACGGGTCTGTCATCTACCACAAGACGGAATACAAGGAACGCCGCAATCACTACGCCTTCTACAGTGTCAATACACCCGTAGACGGTTTCGATACCGACCGCGAAACATTCGTGGGACTCTACAACGAGTTTGCCGACCCGGAACGGGTAGTAGAAGGCAGACCGGGCAACAGCATTGCCCACGGTTGGAGTCCCATCGCCTCGCACTATCTGGAAGTAGAACTGCAACCCGGCGAAAGCCGCGACTTCATCTTCCTGCTGGGCTATGTGGAAAACAAGCAGGAGGCAAAGTTCGAGGAACGTGAAGAATCTCTGCATGAAGCGTTCAAGCAGAGTGTACCCTCTTCACCTATTATAAATAAGGTAAAGGCTAAGGCGATGATTTCGGCCTTCGACACTACCGCCAAAGTAGATGCTGCCTTTGCCGAACTGAAAGCCTACTGGGACCGCCTGCTGGACATCTACGTCGTGAAGACCGACGAAGAAAAACTGGACCGCATGGTGAACATCTGGAACCAGTATCAGTGCATGATTACCTTCAACATGTCCCGTTCCGCCTCTTTCTTCGAGAGCGGCATCGGTCGTGGAATGGGTTTCCGCGACTCCAACCAGGACCTCGTGGGCTTCGTGCATCAGATACCGGAACGAGCCCGCGAACGAATCATCGACATAGCTTCTACCCAATTCCCCGACGGAGGATGCTACCACCAATACCAACCGCTGACCAAACGCGGCAACAACGACATCGGCGGCGGCTTCAACGATGACCCCATGTGGCTTATCTTCGGTACGGTGGCATACATCAAGGAATCGGGAGACTTCAGTATCCTGGATGAGCCCGTCCCCTTCGACAACAAAGAAGGTTCGGAAGTGTCTCTGTTCGAGCACCTGCGCGTCTCCTTCAACCACGTCATCGAGAACCTCGGCCCCCACATGTTGCCCCTCATCGGCCGTGCCGACTGGAACGACTGCCTGAACCTGAACTGCTTCTCCTGGGACCCGAATGAATCCTTCCAGACCACGGAAAACCAGACGGAAGGCAGCCAGGCAGAATCGCTGATGATTGCCGGCTTGTTCGTGGTATGCGGACGCGACTACGTGGAGCTGTGCCGCCGCCTGGGTAAAGACGACGAAGCAAACAGAGCGCAAACCTACATAGACAATATGGTGGAAGCCGTAAAAAAACACGGCTGGGACGGAGACTGGTATCTGCGCGCCTACGATTACTTCGGCCACAAGGTAGGCTCCAAAGAGAACGAAGAAGGACAAATCTTCATCGAATCGCAAGGCTGGTGCACCATGGCAGGCATCGGACTGGAAGAAGGCATGGTAAAAAAAGCGCTGGACTCCGTAAAGGAACGCCTGGACTGCGAGCACGGTATTGTACTCAACAATCCACCCTTCACCCGCTATGTTGTGGAGTATGGAGAAATCTCCACCTATCCCGCCGGCTACAAGGAGAACGCAGGTATCTTCTGCCACAACAACCCGTGGGTCATCATCGGAGAAACCGTACTGGGACGGGGTGACCGTTCCTGGGAGTATTTCCGCAAGATATGCCCGTCGTACACCGAAGAGCACAGTGCCCTGCATAAAGTAGAACCTTACGTATGCTGCCAGATGGTGGCCGGCAAGGACGCCGCCCGCCCCGGTGAAGGCAAGAACAGCTGGCTGACTGGAACGGCTGCCTGGATGTGGTATGCCATCACGCAATTCATACTCGGCATCAAGCCTTCGTATGAAGGTCTGGAAATCAATCCTTGTATCCCGGCAGGCTGGAAAGGCTTCAACGTGAAGCGTAGGTTCCGCGGGGCAGAATATCATATTACCGTGAAGAATCCCGATGGTGTGTGCAAAGGCATCAAGTCCGTCACAGTAGACGGCCAGCCGATAGAAGGCAATGTGGTGAACCATCTGCCGGGCACGCATACAGTAGAAGTAATAATGGGATAACCCACAAAATACAATATCATGATAAACCCTATTTATTCTCCAGCGCCCGAACGCTATGACAACGGCATGAAATTCCGCCGTTGCGGGCAAAGCGGCATCCTGCTGCCGGAAATATCACTCGGATTGTGGCACAACTTCGGCGACATGAACACATTTGCCAATTCCCAGGCCATGGCGCACTATGCCTTCGACCGTGGAATCACGCATTTCGACCTCGCCAACAATTACGGTCCTTCCTACGGTTCCGCCGAAGAGACTTTCGGAATGATTATGAAGAAATCCTTCATGCCCTATCGGGACGAACTGTTCATCTCCACCAAGGCCGGACACGACATGTGGCCCGGCCCCTACGGGGAGTGGGGCTCACGCAAGTACCTGATGAGCAGCCTCAACCAAAGTCTGAAACGGATGAACCTGGAGTATGTGGACATCTTCTACTCCCACCGCTACGACCCGGATACTCCGCTTGAAGAGACCCTGCAAGCACTGGTTGATATCGTACGGCAAGGCAAAGCACTCTATGTAGGAATCTCCAAATATCCCAAAGAGGCGGCCGAGTTTGCCTACAAATACCTGGAAGAACGGGATGTACACTGCCTGCTCTATCAAGGCAGATACAATCTCTTCAACCGCGAACCGGAAGAAGAAGGTATCCTGCAGCAAGCCAAAGGGAACGGAACCGGCTTCATCGCCTTCTCCCCGCTGGCGCAGGGCCTGCTGACCAACCGCTACCTGAATGGTATTCCCGAAGATTCGCGCATGGCAAAGGGGGCTTTCCTGAAGAAAGAAGCACTGACCGACGAGACGCTGCAAAAAATCAAGGCACTCAACGAAGTTGCTGCCTCACGCGGGCAAACCCTTGCCGAGATGTCACTTGCCTGGCTGTTGAAGGACGACCTGGTGACAAGCGTCATCATCGGAGCGAGCTCCGTTGCCCAACTGGCAGATAACTTGAAAGCGACTGAAAATACAGACTTCTCTGCCGAGGAACTGGAGAAGATAAAGAAAATCATTCAAAAATAAATCAACATGAAAAGCCTCCTTATTCAAACCTTTTGTTTATTATTCCTTTGCTTGGGCACGGTCCGTGCACAGCAATACCAACTTGCATCACCCAACGGAAAACTATCCGTTACGGTAGATGCCGGAGAAGCCCTCACCTGGCAGATAGCACACGACGGAACCACGGTGCTGCAACCCTCTGCCATCGCCCTGCAAGGCAGAGATGAAAAATCAGCCAAGAAAGCAATAACTTTCGGTAAAAAGAACGCAAGTCCGTGGAGTCCTCCTTCCCCACTCCCCTCTATAAAAAAGCAAGTGTGAAGGATGTCTACAACCAGCTGACACTGAAATGCCGCGGAGGCTACAGCGTACAGTTCCGCGCATACGATGACGGCGCTGCCTACCGCTTCATTTCCGAACAGAACAAGCCGTTTATCGTCCTCAACGAAACTGCGGACTTCAATTTCGACAAGGATTACCAGGCATTTGTACCTTACATAAACGACAACCGCAACGGTGAGCGCTATTGCTTCTCTTTCGAGTCTTACTACGACGAAGCCCCGTTGTCCAAAATGCACACCGACTCACTCTCCATCACCCCACTGATGGTTTGCCTGGACGGAGGAAAGAAAGCCGTTATCATGGAAGCCGGATTGGAAAACTATCCCGGCATGTTCCTCACTGCAAATCCCCAGACACGTCAAGGAGTGCAGGCAGCATTTGCCCCCTATCCGCTGGAAGAAACAATCGGCGGACACAACCGGCTGAACCTGATACCGACAAAACGTGCAGACTACATCGCCCGTTGTGCCAAGCAGGAGCTCCCCTGGCGTGTGGTGCTCGTCACCGAAAAGGACACGCAGCTTGCCGACAATGACATGGCACAGCGTCTTGCCCCCGCCTGCCGCATCAAAGACATTTCCTGGATTAAACCCGGCAAAGTGGCTTGGGACTGGTGGAACACCTGCAACTTGACTGGCGTAGACTTCAAAGCCGGCATGAACACCCCGACTTATAAGGCATTCATCGACTTTGCCGCCGACAACAACCTGGAATATATCATCATCGATGACGGCTGGAGCGGAAACGAATCCTTATTGAAAGACCTGAATCCGGATATCGACTTAAAGGAACTGGTAGCCTACGGAAACCAGAAGGGCGTCGGCATCATTCTCTGGGCAAGCTGGCGAAACTCTGCCAAAGATACGGAAGCTGCATTCAGCCACTATGCACAGATGGGTATCAAAGGCTTCAAGATAGACTTCTTCGACCGTGACGACCAGCCACTGGTACAGTCTGTAGAACGTATTGTAGCCTGCGCCGCCGAGCACCGCCTGGTATTGGACCTGCATGGCCTCAAGCCATACGGTATACAGCGCACCTATCCCAACGTCCTGAACTTTGAAGGTGTAAAGGGATTGGAGAACGCCAAATGGGAACCGATAGTGAACGGAGCCCCCCTCCACAACTTCCCACGCTATGACGTGACTGCTCCCTACCTGCGTATGCTTATAGGCCCGATGGACTACACACCGGGAGCCACAATGAACGCAACCCGCGAAACCTTCCGTGCCGTCAACGACCATCCGATGAGCCAGGGTACGCGCGTCCACCAGATGGTGATGTACACCCTCTTCGAAGCCCCGCTGCAAATGCTTGCCGACAGCCCCAGCAAATATATGAAGGAGCAGGAATGCACGGACTTCATTGCCAAAGTGCCTACCGTTTTCGACGAGACCGTGGCACTGGACGGTGAAGTAGGCGAATACCTTACACTGGCACGCCGCAAGGGAGACGTCTGGTACATCGCCTCCATGACCGACTGGACACCACGCGACTGTACCATCGACCTTTCCTTCCTCGGAGAAGGAAGTTACGAAGCCGAAATCTTTTCCGACGGCATCAATGCCGACCGGGAAGCAACCGACTACAAGAAAGAAGTACGCACCGTGACCTCGGGAGACAAGCTGAACATACACATGGCACCCGGAGGAGGATGGACAGCACGGATATGGAAAAGATGATAGGGTGATAAAGTAATGACATGATAAGTGCAATAGGGTGACAGTTACGTTAAAAGTGCTGTCACCCTATTCCTTTATCACTTTTAACATACCTCTACGTGAACCTTTTATATCCTATCTTGTTTTTTCTCACAAAAGCCTAAGGTACCATAGGGCAGGAATTTATATTAAACCTAAACAATTATAAAAGTATGAAGAAATTTATTCCCCTATTATTAGCGGTCTTTGCAGTGACGCTTGCATCTTGCGAAAAAGACCCTGACATGGATAAGCTGGACAATAATTATCTGGTTTATACCAACTATGACAAGAAGGCGGATTTCAAAACCTTCGAAACTTATTACTTGCCGGACAGCATTCTGGTCATCGGTGATAAGGAAAACGCCGAATACTGGAAAGATGAGAATGCCCAGGAAATTCTCAGCGCTTATGTTGCTAACATGAACAGCCGCGGCTACATCCGTGTGGATGACCGGGAAGAAGCCGACCTTGGCTTGCAGGTAAGCTATGTCAGAAGTACCTATTACTTCACCGACTACGGACGTCCCGAATGGTGGTGGAACTATCCAGGCTACTGGGATGCTCCTTACTGGGGCAACTGGGGCGGATGGTATTATCCCTATGCCGTGAACTATTCCTACAGTACCGGTTCCTTTATCAGCGAATTGTTGAATCTGGAGGCGCCGCAAGGCCAGAGCGAGAAACTTCCTGTTCTGTGGACCAGCTATATGAGCGGCTTGCTGAGTGGTTCTACTTCTGTCAATACCAAACTTGCCGTGCAAGGTGTGAACCAAGCTTTCACTCAATCAACTTACCTGACTAACAAGTAGTGACAAGCTACGAGCTATAAGTGACAAATGACGGGTTACCCAATATTAAGGTAACAAGAATAATACGGCAGCATCCTTTCCGGACTGGGAAGTTGCCATTGAACCAAAAAACAAGAACAAAGTATGAAAACAATAAAATATCTTTCCTTGAGAGTATTTGCGGTTGCCGCTCTTGCTCTCGTCTTCGCCCTACCGACGAAGGCACAGATGACCGATAACGGTTATGCCAATATCGACTGGCAATATAACTTTCCCCTCAGCAACAACTTCGCCGACAAATCAAGCGGCTGGGGTATGAATTTTGAAGGCGGTTACTTCCTGACAGACAATTTTGCATTGGGAGCTTTCTTGAACTACCATAGCAACCATGAGTATTTCGGTCGCCAGACACTTCCCGTAGGCGAAGGCGGCAGTCTGAATACCGACCAGCAGCACACTGCATTCCAGTTGCCTTTCGGTCTGGCCTCCCGCTATGTATGGAACCGTGGAGGTGCATTCCAGCCGTATGCCGGTGTAAAACTGGGTGCTGAATATGCACAGTTGAAGTCAACTTTCAACGTATTCGAAGCCAACAAAGATACATGGGGTTTCTATGTATCTCCTGAAATTGGTTTCAATGTGTATCCTTGGGCTTATGGACCGGGCTTGCATTTCGCAGCCTATTACAGCTACGGTACGAACAAAGGTGACCTCTTTACGTACAGCGTAGACGGTTTGAGCAATTTCGGTCTGCGCGTAGGTATTGCGTTCTGATAAGACACACACTTAAAGCTTAACAGATAGAATTTAATTGTTTCAAAATTGAAGAAGAAAAGAGCCTTTCCTGCGTGAGCAAGGGAGGCTCTTTTTAATTCTACCAGCTATTTTTTTCCTCCCAGCATCGCCTTATATACAGCTTCCTGAATCCTCGTCCTTATATCCAGCCTCATCAACTTGTTATTCCACACATCCGGATAGGTGCGGTTGCTCAAAAAGACATAAACCAAGCCGTTCTCCGGGTCTGTCCAGGCGCAAGTACCCGTGAAACCGGTATGACCATAGACAGAAGCAGGGGCAGACTCTGCGCAGGGACTCTTCTGGGGATTATGCCGGTCGGGCTTATCAAATCCCAGCCCCCGGCGGCTTATCCTTGAGACAGTGGTAGTAAATACCCTGCAGGTCTCCTTGCTCAAATAGCGTTTACCGTCCAGTTCACCCCCATTCAGCAACATCTGATAGACTTTTGCTACTTCTTCGGCAGTGGAGAACAGCCCGGCATTACCGGAAACGCCACCCTGAAAAGCTGCAGATTCATCATGTACAAATCCTTGCAAGGTAGTCTTACGCAAGAAAGGGTCTGTTGATGAAGGTACAATATCTTCCTTCTTCAAGAAGCGCAGAGGAAGATACCCCGTACGCTCCAATCCCATCGGAGTATAGAATTCCTTGGCCAAATATTCGTCCATAGACATGCCGGTGCGCGCCTCGACCAACTGCTGCAACAAGATAAAGCCCACACAACTATAACGGTAACGTTTATCTCTAAGCGGAGTATCCACAATCTTCTGCAAGTACTCTTGCTTGAAGGAACGGTTCAGCCAAAGGCTGTCGGACACTTGCATCGTATATTCCGGTGTCTGCACCTTCGACGTCAGTCCCTGACGGAAGCGGAACTTAGGGTTCGCCCAAGTCTGCCGTCCGATGCGTGCGGAATGCCGGGCATCGGGGCGTGCCTTGAACAAAGTGCCGGTGTAGCTCTCTTCATCAATCGCTTCCTGATAGAATAGCAAGGTAGAAGGTAGACCGGATTCATGCATCAGCAGTTCGCGTACCGTAATATTCTTCTTGTCCGTATCCTGTAGGAAAGGCAGATAATCCGACACCCGGTCTGTAAGATTGAGGCGTCCGCCATCGTACAACTTCATCACAGCAAGCAGCGTGGCTGTGGTCTTTGTCAGCGAAGCGATGTCGTATACATCCGTCTTCTTTACGGGAAGCGCCTTGCTTCCGGCCTCGTTCCAGACGTGGGTACCGAAAGCTTTATTATACATCTCCCTGCCATCCTTCAGCACCACCACCTGGCAGCCGGGGTAAGCCCCTTCACGAATGCCTTCTTCAGCTATCTTGTCTATTTCAGCCAGCAGACGGGAATTCATACCATGCTCTTCGGGTACAAAGCGGGGGGCGCTTTGAGGAGTCAGCGTCACTCCCGCACCGGCAGCAAACCGACTACCGATACTGGCAGACAAGCGTCCCTCTGAACAAGCGCTGCCATAAACAATCCGGGCAACCTGCCGCTGTACCTCCTCGTTGGAGGAGTGTGCCAAAATCACCGCTTCAGCAGCAGCGTCCCCTTGTTTTATCTGCAATACCTGCTTGCCAGGAATAAAGAACAGATAAACCACCGGTACGTCAGGAGCGAACTTTGCAAAGAAATTCTGATAGGGCGTCAAACGGTGTTCGGTGACACAGACCAGAATACGTTTGTACTTGGCCAGCGCATTTCTCAAACGGTTCCCGTCAGCCTCCGGCAGATTCTTGCCCAAACGGAACTCCACAGGACGGGTATACTGCGACAGTTCCTTGAGGAACGGCTGGATTTCCTGCGCTTCTCCCACATTGAGCACGGCAACTTCACCGATGGAAGGGTCCAGCGGAAGTACCTCGTCCCGGTTATCCAGCACAGTGATGGCCGCCAAGTTCAGCCGGCGCATCAAATCACGCGTTTTCGGAGTATTGATGCGGGTCCCCAAACCTGAAAGCTGTACATGGGGTTTCTTTTCCAACCCAAGGGCATATTTATATTTCAGTACTTTACGGCATTTCGCCTCTATCTCTTTCTCTGTCAGCTCCCCTTTTTTCACAGCGGCAAGCACAGCCTCCACTTCTTCCTTAATACGCCGGGGGACAAGCAGCAAATCATTGCCGGCTTTCAGCGCCTGCAAACAGATGCTTTCATTGCCCGATACCCCTTTCATGGCAAGGGCATCCGTAAAGACAAGCCCCTGAAAGCCGAGGTCATTCACCAACAGACCGGAAACTACCTTACGCGAAAGCGAAGACGGGAGCCCCTTTTGCGGCTCTATGGTAGGCACCTCCAAGTGCCCCACCATCATTCCTCCCAATCCGGCACGAATGGCTTTTCTGAAAGGATAAAGCTCTATACTGTCCAGACGGGCACGGGTAAAAGGCAGCACGGGCAACGCCTTATGAGAATCAACATCCGTATCCCCATGCCCCGGAAAGTGCTTGCTGACAGAAAGTACACCACCATCCTCCAACCCTTTGGAGTAGGCAACAACCTTGTTCGCCACATTGAACGGACTTTCACCGAAGGAACGGGTATTGATAACCGGATTCTTGGGATTGATATTCACATCCGCTACAGGAGCAAAATTCACTTGCACCCCCAGTTCACGGCATTGGCGGGCCACCTCGCGCCCATATTCATAAATCAGTGTATCGTTCTGTATGCAGCCCAGCACCATGTTTCGCGGAAAGTTCGGGGTACCGCGAAGGCGCATAGCCAGTCCCCATTCACCGTCAAAGGTAATCATCAGCGGAACTTCCGCCATCCGCTGCGCCTCATTGGTCAACATCACCTGGTTCTGCATCAATCCGCCGGAAAATAACAGACCGCCTACCTTATAGTCCTCCACCACCTTACGCAGCAGTTCCTTGTTGGCCTTGTCCTGCCGGGGGGCAATCGTATAGATGAACAGTTGTCCGATGCGTTCTTTCAGAGTCAGACGCTGCATGACGGAATCCACCCACTGCCTGCACCGCACGTCACTGTTCAAGAGACGTACAAGCGAAGGGTCGTTCGGCGGCACCGGAGTAAACGGCATCGGGCCAAGCTGCGCTTTCAGAAGCGGACAAAGACAACACAATATAGTGATGGCAAGCAGGTATATTCTCTTCATTCCTTATAGATAGATTGTTTTTAGGGGATTTGCGGAATAATACTTTTATAAATCAATTCCTGGATATCTCTTCTTATATTCATGTCACCCAGTTTCGTGTTCCATACATTGGGGCACAAGCGGTTGCTGAGGAATACATACACCGTCTTGTTTTCCGGGTCCACCCAAGCACAAGTACCGGTAAATCCGGTATGTCCATATACCGCTTCCGGAGCGGAAGGAGCACAAGGGCTGCGCTTCACAATGGATACATCCGGCTTGTCGAATCCCAGACCGCGACGGCTGATGGCGGATTTCTCCGTCGTAAACAAACGGCAAGTTGCCTCACTCAAGAAACGCTTGCCATTGAATTCACCGCCGTTCAGCAACATTTGATAAACCTTTGCCACCTCTTCGGCCGTAGAGAAAAGTCCTGCATTACCGGACACCCCACCCATGCAGGCAGCAGTCTCGTCATGCACATATCCGCATATATCCTGGCGACGCAGGAAGTCATTGGATGCCGTGGGCATGATTTCCGCTTTGGTGAACTTCGTCAAAGGCAGAAACATAGTACGTTGCAATCCCATCGGGGCATAGAACTCACGGGCAAGGTACAAATCCATCGGCAGCTCCGTCACCTTCTCCACTACCTGCTGCAACAGCACGAAGCCGAGGTCGCTGTAAACATAACGTTTGCCATCCAACTCGCACTTGGCTATCCGCTGAAGGATAGAATTCTTGAAACTCTTGTTCAGCCACATGCCATCTGCCATGTGCAGAGTATAGGCCGGTGTATTCTTGTCGGACACCATCCCTTTCCGGAACTTAAAATCGGAACAATAATAGCTATGCTCGCTTACCTGCGTACGATGCCACTCGTCCACCCAACTCTGGGAGTACGGACCGTGTACCGAATTCGGGTCTATGATGTCCAGGTAGAAGCGGATATAGGGAGGAAGCCCCGATTCGTGGAACAAAAGTTCGCGGATGGTAATGTTCCGCTTGTTGCCATTGCGCAAGAAGGGCAGATAAGCGGAAACCTTGTCATCCAGTTTTATCTTGCCCTCATCATACAGTTTCATGACGGCAAGCAACGTAGCCGTAGTCTTGGTCAGCGAAGCCAAATCAAAAAGGTCCGAAGAACGGACAGTAGTGGTATCCTTATCAGAGTGGGTTCCGAAGCCTTTGTCATATACCGGCAGTCCGTCTTTCCACACCAGCACGCGGCAACCGGGATAAGCTCCCGCTTCCAGTCCCTTCCGGGCAACGGCATCGATACTTTGCAGCACATACGATTTCATGCCGTAATCTTCCGGAACAGTCTTCCCCGGTTTCATGCCCGGTTCAATCATACAGCCCGTTCCCGCTGGAAACAGTTTACCGATACTCATCGACATTCTGCCACTGGCCGGCTTTTTGGCAAAAAGAACATCAACCACGTATTGCTGCAAATCCGTCTCTGCCGAATGTGCCAGCACCACAGCGCTAGATTTGGCAAGTGCGGGCATCAGAGGTTGCAATGTACGGTAAGAGGTAAAAAAAGTATAGACCAGCGGAGCACGCAGGTTCAAGCCTTCCAGAAAGGCCACATCACGGTCGCTGACATAAGCCGAACCGGTGATGCTGATAACCACGCGACGGAAAGCAGCCAACTGCCCCTGCACTTCCTGCCAGAGAGCCTCATCGGCATTCCAAGGCAAGTGGAAATGGCTGATGCCTGCATTCTTTTTCATAGCTTCCACAAAGGGAGCATCTGCCTCCTTCTCTCCGATGCTGAGCACGGCAATATCACCTTCCACCGGTGCCAGCGGGAGGACATCGAAATAATTGTTCAATACAGTCACTGCCGAACGGCGCAACTTGGCAGCCAACGCCTGCGCTTCCTCCGTATTGATGCGATAGCTCATTCCGCTGACCCGAAGTTGCGGCTGGCGGTTTCTCAAGCCAAGCATATACTTGTACATCAATACCTTGCGGCACTTGGCATCAAGTTCGTCCTTACTCAGTTGTCCCGACTCCACTGCATCTACCAGCTCCTGCACCGCATTCTTCGTATTGAACTGTACCAGCACCATATCATTTCCCGCCAGCAGCGCTTTGGTAGTTACCTGCGGAATGGCAGACACACCCTTCATGTCCAAGGCATCGGTAAACACCAGCCCTTTAAAGCCGAGTTCATCCTTCAACAGCCCGGTCACCACATTCCGCGACAAGGAAGAAGGAGTCACCCCGTCCGGGTCCAGCGCCTGCACTTGCAGATGGCCTACCATGACACCCCCCAATCCGGCACGTACCATTTCCTTGAAGGGATAAAGTTCCACACTGTCCAGGCGTGCACGGTCGTAGTGCAAGGCGGGAAGCGCCTTATGAGAATCCACATCCGTATCGCCATGCCCGGGGAAATGCTTGCAAACGGAAAGTATGCCCCCGCTTTCGAGCCCACGGCTGTATGCCACCACCTTTTCCGCCACCCGCTGCGGGTTCTCGCCAAAGGAGCGTACGTGTATCACCGGGTTCAGCGGATTCGTATTGACATCCGCATCGGGTGCAAAATTGACGTGTACCCCCAATTCGCGGAACTGGCGGGCCACCTCACGTCCATATTCTTCAATCAGGCCATTGTCCTCGATACATCCCAAGGCGGCATTACGGGGATAGTCCGGAGCGCCTTTCAGCCTCATTGACAGTCCCCACTCTCCATCGAAAGTAACCATAACGGGAATCTTGGCATCCTTCCGGGCCATATTGGTCAAGATAGCCTGCTCTTCCGGAGTACCTTCGGAAAACAGCAAGCCACCGACCTTGTATTTCTTTACCAGCTCGCGCATCTGCTTTTTCGTGGCCTTGTCTGCTCTGGCCGGAATGGTGGCAACGATGAGCTGCCCCACTTTTTCGTGTACATTCAGACCTGACAACACGGAGTCCACCCATTGCCGGCACCGGTTGTCTGCAGCCGAAGGAAGAAACGGGCCCCCCGTCTGGGCGTGAAGTGAAGATAATCCCAATATAAACAATCCTGCAACCCATAAAAGGAGGGTGAGTCTTTTCATCATGCTATTTTTCAGTTAAAGTAAGTACCATTTCTCCTACGTAGATGCCACTCTTTCCGGTGTGCAGCACGGGAACGCTCTTGCCGTCCGCATTCAGATAAACGGCAGGCTTTTCCATAAAAGTATGCGAATGTCCTCCCAAAATGACATCAATGCCACGCGTCTTGCCTACCAGGTTCTCGTCGGAAGCGCCTTCGGGATTTGCACTGCGGATACCCAAATGAGACATGCAAATCACAACCTCGCAATTCTCCTTCTCCCTGAGAAGGTCTGTCATTTCCTGGGCCACCTTTATCGGGTCGTTGTAGACAATACCTACGCATTTATCCGCCTGCACCAGCCCTTCCATCTTGGGGGCCAGACCGAAGATACCGATTTTCACCCCTTCGCGCACCAAGGTGATATAAGGCTTCACCAGTCCTTCGAGTACCGTACCCGTCACGTCATAATTGGAACAGACCACGGGAAAATCCGCCATACGGAACAATTCCGCCATATTCTCAAGTCCGAAATCAAATTCATGATTACCTATCGTCATGGCATCATAGCCCATGAGGTTCATCATCTTGACCTCCAGCTCGCCTTTGAAAAAGTTATAATAAGGGGTGCCTTGCGAGATGTCTCCGCAATCCAGCAGCAACATATCCGGATGCTTGCCGCGAAACTGCTTTACAAAACCGGCACGGCGCACCACACCGCCCATCCCGGCATACTCGTCGGCAGCCTCGGCGCTGATGGGTTCTATACGGCTGTGCGTATCGCTGGTGTGCAGGATAAACAGTTGTTTTCCGGATTGGCCGGACGATACAGAATCGGCGGACACCAGGCAAAGGGGTTCTTCAGTAATGACACGCTCCTCTTGCTGTGCCGATGCGGGGAGCATGAAAAGCAGCAGGGCTGCCAAGGAATACATATGTTTCATAGAACTTCTGTTTTTTTAATGCTTACTCTTTAACGACCACTCTTCCCTCCATGCGCGAAGTCACCTTCTTGCCGGCTGCCGTCTGCTTCTCCACATACTTCATGAACAGACCGCGCAGTGTAGCCCTATCCGGGCACTCCCTTTTATCCGCCTGCAGGAAAGCCGTCATTCCATCGTTTCCATCAGCCAGATAATCAATCGTGGCAACCGTATAGTCACGGTCATCCTCCACCGGCTTGCCGGCAATGGAAGCCTGGAGCAGCTTGCCATCCTTGCTGATTTCCAACTGTATACCACTCACCCCTTCACCAAGTCTCACCGCAATGTTTTCAAACAAGTGCTTCATGGCAGAGCCTTTCATCGTCAGCACACAGAGCGAATTCTCAAAAGGCAATATCTCATAGATGTTTTCGGTAGTGATGTCTCCTTCCGTCAGGGAGTTCCGGATTCCACCGATATTGATTAGCCCCATATCGGCCGGTTTGCCCAGCACTTCCACCGCAGCCTCACGCAGTACATCTGCAATCAGATTGGATAAAAGGCTTTCGGGCCGGAATCTGTCCATCGACATTTCTGCGGTTCCCACCACATGATACATAACGCTGTCCATCCGGGCCTTGTAAGGCGCCAGCAAAGCCACAGCTTCGGCATCCGGCTCGGCATCCCAAACAGAGTTCATGGGAATTCTGCCTCCCTCTACCTTGGTCACTTCGTAGGAAGAATGGCAGGAAACCAATAGAAGCGCAACCGCCAACACTGCCCCCGCAAGGAGACTGAAAGTTTGTTTCTTCATATTCATTTAGTTTTAAATTGCTACAAATATACTTTTCTTTTGCGACTGAGCCACACAATTAACCGATTATTTAGACTTGCGTTTAGCAGAATGAAACGCTCAAAAATCATCCCAACTGGCGAAAAAAAGCTTGAAGCACTTGTGTATCTGGCAAATAATTCGTTCCTTTGCACCGCTTTCGCGCAATCGCTGTCAGGACACCAAGAGAGAAGCCTGGTATGTTGCGTTGTAACGATGAAACAATTTAATAATAAAAACAATGGATTTAATTAAAATTGCAGAAGAAGCATTTGCTACCGGAAAACAGCACCCGAGCTTCAAGGCAGGTGACACTGTAACAGTAGCATATCGTATTGTCGAGGGTAACAAGGAACGTGTACAGCTGTACCGTGGTGTTGTTATCAAGATTGCCGGACATGGAGACAAGAAGCGTTTTACAGTACGTAAGATGTCAGGAACCATAGGCGTAGAACGTATTTTCCCGATTGAATCACCGGCTATCGACAGCATCGAAGTGAACA